>Ga0209906_100243_pt1 | contig 41074 bp, 36 predicted proteins | sample FECB24metaG_FD_188303 | JGI IMG/M metagenome (GOLD analysis project Ga0209906, IMG submission 188303) | Cyanobacterial communities from the Joint Genome Institute, California, USA from Joint Genome Institute, California, USA - FECB-24 metaG... ... | reverse complement strand
TGCCGGCGAGATCCTGTGGAACGGCAAGCCGGTGCGCATCACCAGCCCGGGCGAGGCGCGGCGTCTCGGCATCGGCATGGTTTTCCAGCATTTTTCGCTGTTCGAAGCGCTGACGGCGGCAGAGAACATCGCGCTGTCGCTGGATGCGAAGACGCCGATCAGCGCGATCGCCGCCAAGGCCAAGCAATTGTCGCACAATTACGGCCTGCCGCTCGACCCACAGTCGCTGGTGGGCGACCTGTCGGTGGGCGAGCGCCAGCGCATCGAGATCATCCGATGCCTGCTGCAGGAACCGGACCTGATTATCCTGGACGAGCCGACCTCGGTGCTGACTCCGCAGGAAGCCGACAAACTGTTCGAGACGCTGGAGCGATTGCGCGGCGAAGGAAAGTCGATCCTCTACATCAGCCACCGCCTCGAAGAGGTGCAGCGCATCTGCGACAAGGCGACGGTGCTGCGCCACGGCAAGGTGGTGGCGCATTGCACCCCACGCGACGAGACGGCCGGGTCGCTTGCCCGCATGATGGTGGGCGGCGACGTGCATGAGGTACATCGCGAGCATCCCGAGGGAACCGGCGGCGCGCCGCTGATCGAGATCCGCAACCTGTCGCAGGCGCCGAAGGGCCCGTTTTCGATGCCCTTGAAGAACATCAGCCTGACGGTGAATGCCGGCGAAGTCGTCGGCATCGCTGGCGTTGCTGGTAACGGCCAGGGCGAGTTCTTCGAAGCGATCAGCGGCGAGGCGCGGCAAGCGGATGGCGCGACGGTGCGCTTTCGCAACATCGATGCCGGTACGCTGGGCATCACGGGGCGGCGACTGATCGGCGCGGGCTTCGTGCCGGAAGAGCGGCTCGGCCATGGCGCGGTGCCGGGCATGAAGCTCTCGGACAACATGCTCCTGGCGCGACACCGGTCCGACGCCAAAGCGTTCCTCTCGGGCGGTTCTCTCGGCTTCATCAACCGCGACGCGATCGCCGCGACGACAAAGCGGGTGGTCCAGGAGATGGACGTGCGGAAGAGTGCGGAGGACCCGGAAGCCGCGGCATTGTCGGGCGGCAATCTGCAGAAATTCATCATTGGCCGCGAACTGGATCGCAAGCCATCGGTGCTGATCGTCAACCAGCCGACCTGGGGCGTCGACGCAGGCGCGGCGGCGCGCATCCGCCAGTCGCTGATCGACCTGACGCGTAGCGGCTCGGCTGTCATCGTGATCAGCCAGGACCTCGACGAGCTGTTCGAGATTGCCGACCGCATCGCGGTGATGTCGCATGGCGAGATGTCGGAGACGATCCCGATCGCCGAGGCGACACGCGAGAAGATCGGCCTGCTGATGGGCGGCGCGGACGAACAGGCGAGGGCGCATTGATGCGGCTCGAACTCATCAAGCGGCCGCAGCAGTCGAAGCTTTTCAGCGCGCTGTCGCCATTCATCGCCTTTGTCATGACGGTGATCGCCGGCGCGATCCTGTTTGCGCTGCTGGGCAAGAATCCGGGCGACGCGCTCTACGCCTATTTTGTGTCGCCGCTGACCGATCTCTGGTCGCTGCATGAACTGGCAATCAAGGCGGCCCCCCTGATCCTGATCGCGGTGGGTCTGTCGGTTTGCTACCTGTCCAACAACTGGAACATCGGCGCCGAGGGCCAATTCGTCATGGGCGCGGTGGCCGGAGCGATGCTGCCGATCATCTTTCCTGGCCTGCAGCAATCGCCCTTCGCCCTGCCGATCATGCTCGTGATGGGGGTGCTGGGCGGTGCGGCCTACGCGGCGATCCCGGCGTTCCTTAAGGCGCGCTTCAACACCAACGAAATCCTGACCAGCCTGATGCTGGTCTATGTCGCGCAACTGTTTCTCGACTGGCTGGTGCGCGGGCCGTGGCGCGATCCGGCGGCGATGAATTTCCCGCAGGCGCCGCGCTTCACCGACTACGCTATCCTGCCCGAACTGCTGCCGTCGTCCGGCCGCGCCAATCTCGGCATCCTGTTCGCCGTCATCGCGGCAGTGCTTGTCTGGGTGATGATCAACCACACGCGAAAAGGCTTTGAGATCCGGGTCATCGGCATGAGCCCGCGCGCCGGGAGGTTTGCCGGCTTCTCGACGACCCGCATCATCTTCTTCTCGTTCCTGCTGTCTGGCGCGCTTGCCGGGCTTGCCGGCATTTCGGAAGTGTCGGGGGCGATCGGGCGGCTGCAACCGTCGATTTCGCCCGGCTACGGCTTCGCGGCGATCATCGTCGCCTTCCTTGGCCGGCTCAATCCGCTGGGCATCGTCGCGGCCGGCCTCGTGCTGGCGCTGACCTATCTCGGCGGCGAGGTGGCGCAAATCGAGGTTGGCGTGTCCGACAAGGTGGTGCGCGCCTTCCAGGGCCTGCTGCTGTTCTTCGTGCTCGCCTGCGACACGCTGATCCACTACCGGATCAGATTGGCGCCCTCTGACGTGCCCGTTCCCGCCGCTATACCTGCGCCGGCGGCGGAGGTGAAAGAAGCCAATGCTTGAATCGATCCTCCTGACCATCGCGACCGCCTCGACGCCGCTTTTGATCGCCGCGATTGGCGAACTGGTGGTCGAGCGCTCCGGCGTGCTGAACCTTGGCGTCGAGGGCATGATGCTGATGGGCGCAGTTATCGGCTTCGGCGTCGCTTTGACCACCGGCAATCCTTGGCTGGGCGTGCTCGCCGGAATCTTCGCCGGCGCGGCGTTTTCGATGCTGTTCGCCTTTCTGGCGCTGACGCTGGCCACTAATCAGGTTGCCACGGGGCTTGCCTTGACATTGCTCGGCATCGGCGCATCCGGCATGATCGGCGAGGCTTTTGTTGGCCAGCCGGGCGTCAAGCTGACGCCGATCTACATTCCGGGCCTGACCGACCTGCCGTTCGGGCGGCTGCTGTTCGGCCAGGATCCGATGTTCTACCTGTCGCTGCTGCTTGTCGCCGCGGTTTCGTGGTTCCTGTTCCGGACGCGCGCCGGCCTGACGCTGCGCTCCGTCGGCGACAGCCACACGTCGGCGCATGCGCTGGGCATCAAGGTGATCCGCATCCGCTACGCCGCGGTTGCCTTTGGCGGGGCGTGCGCGGGCATGGCGGGCGCGCAGATGTCGCTCGTCTACACGTCGCAATGGATCGAGAACATGACCGCCGGTCGCGGCTGGATCGCGCTGGCGCTGGTCGTCTTCGCATCGTGGCGGCCGACACGCGTGCTGCTCGGGGCCTATCTCTTCGGCGCGATCACGATTGCGCAACTGCACGTGCAGGCGATCAATCCAGCCGACATCGCCGTGGGATCTGGTCCGTTCTGGATCATTTCCGAAGGCGGCCGCTGGATACTCTCTACGCTGAAATCGGTGCCGGGACAGTTCCTCTCGGCGCTGCCCTATCTGGCGACCGTGATCGTTCTCGTGCTTATCTCGCGAAACCGGCGCCTGACGCTGATCAATACGCCCGCCTGTCTCGGGCGACCCTTTGTGCCGGACCGGTAGGCCGGCTCAACCCAAAGCCCACAAGGCTTGCAACCCCAGAGGATGAACCCATGAAGAAACTCACTCTCGCATTAGCCGCGTCGGCGGCGATGCTGCTCTCAGCGGGCGGCGCATTTGCGCAGGACAAGATGAAGGCCTGCTTCATCTATGTCGGCCCGATCGGCGATTTCGGCTGGTCGTACCAGCACCACCAGGGCGCGCTGGAAATGCAGGCGGCTCTCGGCGGCGAGGAAAAGGTCGAGATCGCCTATCTCGAAAGCGTGCCGGAAGGCGCCGACGCCGAGCGCGCCATCGAGCGTTTCGCCCGCTCCGGCTGCAAGATCATCTTCACGACGTCGTTCGGCTACATGGACGCCACCAACGCGGTCGCGGCCAAGTTCCCGGATGTGAAGTTCGAGCACGCCACCGGCTTCAAGCGCGACACGCCGAATGTCTCAACCTACAATTCGAAATTCCATGAAGGCCGCTATGTTCAGGGCGTGATCGCAGCAAAGCTGTCCCAGAAGGGCGTCGCGGGCTACATCGGCTCGTTCCCGATTCCGGAAGTGGTGATGGGCATCAACGCCTTCGTGCTCGGCGCGCAGTCGGTGAACCCGGACTTCAAGGTCAAGGTCGTGTGGGCTTACACCTGGTTCGACCCGGGCAAGGAAGGCGACGCAGCCAAGGCTCTGCTCGACCAGGGCGTCGACATCATCACCCAGCACACCGACTCCACCGCGCCGATGCAGGTCGCGGCCGAGCGTGGCGTGAAGGCGTTCGGCCAGGCGTCCGACATGATCAAGTTCGGCGAGACGACGCAGCTGACCTCGATCGTCGACGATTGGGGTCCGTATTACACCGAGCGGGTCAAGGCGCTGATGGACGGGACCTACACGCAGATCGACGTCTGGGGCGGCATGGCCGAGGGCCACGTCGTGATGGCGCCCTACACCAATATGCCGGACGACGTGAAGGCGCTTGCCACGGAAACGGAAGCCAAGATCAAGTCGAAGGCCTTCGACCCGTTCACGGGACCGATCAAGAAGCAGGACGGCTCGGACTGGCTCGTGGCAGGCGCAGTTGCGCCGGTCGGCGAACTCCTCGGCCTGAACTTCTACATCCTCGGCGTGGACGATCAGCTGCCGAAGGCAAACTGATCCGGCCGGATCGAACTGGAAAGGGCGCCATCGCGGCGCCCTTTTTCATGCCGGGTGCGGGTCGCGCCCGTAAGAGTCCTGTCGCAGAAACAGGCGCTTCAACAATGCCGCCGACGCCTTGCGGGCAGGGGCTTCCAGCCATTTCCAGACTGCAAACGACAGCGCCACCATGAGAACCGTCGTCAGGACGGCGGCTGGCCACCTGCCAGTGTAAGGCGCAGCGAAGTCGATCGCGACATAGCCGATGTTCTGGTGCAGCAGGTAAAGCGGGTAGGTCAGGCCGCCGAGCGCCAGCGCCGTGCGTGTTGGAGGCAACACTTTGCGCAGGGCAATGGCGGCAATTACGAGCCCATGGATGGCGAAGTTGGCGAGCGCGAGCGGTCCGGTCCGGACGGACTGGCCGTAGTGCTCTTGCATCCAGCCTTGCGCGACGCCCATCAGACTGGTCGACAGCATGACGGATGCGGCAAGGAGCACGATCGCCTCCGCCGAACGGCCGCGCGTCTGGATGTGGTGGAACAGGATGCCCGCCGTGAACAGTGGCGCGAACTCGGTGACGAAGATCAGCCGGAGCGCACCGCTGCCGAATGCGTATTCGTTCAGCGCCGAAAGGACCAGCCAGCCCGCCACCAGTTCCAGTTTGAGACGCTGGAACACGCCAGCCAACAGCGCGAGCGCAACCCAGCCGTAGAACACCAGCTCGAGGATGATCGACCAGTAGACGCCGTCGACGAAGGGCTGACCGAGGGCAGGGGCGAACATCAGCAGATTGGCCGCATATTGCGTGACGGAGACGTCAGCCCAGGGCGGCCGGACCACGGCCAACACGGCGAAACTGATCGTCATGCAGATCAGGAAGCCGGGATAGAGACGGACGAAGCGGGCGACCGCGAAATCGCGCCAGTTCCGGCCTTCCGCCGACCAGGCGATGACATAGCCGCTGATCAGGAAGAACAGATTGACGCCGAGATAGCCGTAAATTGCGAACGGCGCCGCCTCCGGGTACCCCGAGGCGAGAAAGCCGTCCGCGGCTGCACCGCGGAACAGGTAGTGGAATGCGACGACCGACAAGGCGGCCAAGAGGCGCAGATAGTCGAGTGTGGCGATGCGGTCGGCGAGTGGAGCATTCTGGGACATGCCATTCGCAAAGCAAGTTGCCTGCCAACCTCAGCAGGACTTTCGCGCCAGCGAAGGCCCACGATATGGCAAAGACGGTGCCGTTCTTACAAAAACAGGTCGGCGCGCAGTGCTGATAAGGGCAGGTTTCGGATAGACCAAACGTACCCTAGACCACCGTGCCGTACAAATCGTAGGCATCGGCGCGGTCGATCTTGACGGTGACGATGTCGCCGACGCGGACCGGGCGGCGCGACTGGAGATGCACCGAGCCGTCGATTTCGGGAGCGTCATATTTGGTGCGGCCCTTGGCGCTGAGGCCGTTTGCCTCATCGATGATGACCGGCAGGCGCTTGCCGACCTTCTTGACCAGCTGCGCGGCCGAAACCTTCTGCTGGCGCTGCATGAAACGGTGCCAGCGGCTTTCCTTGATCTCCTGAGGCACTGCCGGCAGGCCCAAAGCCTCGGAGCGCGCGCCGCCGACCGGTTCGTATTTGAAGCAGCCGGCGCGGTCGATCTTCGCTTCGTCGAGCCAATCCAGCAGGATCTGGAAATCCTCCTCCGTCTCGCCGGGATAGCCGACGATGAAGGTCGACCGGACAGCCAGATCCGGGCAGATCTCGCGCCATGTCCGGATGCGGTCGAGGGTTTTTTCCTGATGAGCTGGTCGGCGCATGTTCTTCAGAACATTGGGCGAAGCGTGCTGGAAGGGGATGTCGAGATAGGGCAGGATCTTGCCCTCGGCCATCAGCGGGATGACTTCGTCGACATGCGGGTAGGGATAGACGTAGTGCATCCGCACCCAGATGCCGAGCTCGCCCAATTCCCGCGACAGGTCGAGGAATTTGGCGCGCACCTCGCGCTCCTTCCACATCGACGCCTGGTATTTGATGTCGACGCCATAGGCGCTGGTGTCCTGCGAGATCACCAGCAGTTCCTTGACGCCGGCATTGGCCAGTTTTTCGGCCTCACGCAGCACGTCGGCCGCCGGGCGCGACACCAGATCGCCGCGCAACGCCGGGATGATGCAGAACGAGCAGCGGTTGTTGCAGCCTTCGGAAATCTTGAGATACGCGTAGTGGCGCGGCGTCAGCTTGACGCCCTGCGGCGGCAGCAGATCGAGGAACGGCTCGTGCGACGGGGGCGCCGCTTCATGCACCGCAGCCATGACGCTTTCATAGGCCTGGGGGCCGGTGATCGCGAAGACGTTCGGGTGCTTCTCGCGGATCAGCTCCGGCGTTGCGCCCATGCAGCCGGTGACGATGACCTTGCCGTTCTGCGACATCGCATCGCCGATGGCGGCGAGCGACTCGTCGCGGGCGGAATCAAGAAAGCCGCAGGTATTGACGACGACGAGGTCCGCGCCATCATGCTTGCGTGCGATCTCGTAGCCTTCGGCGCGCAGGCGGGTGATGATCCGCTCGGAATCCACCAGCGCCTTCGGGCAACCGAGACTGACAAAACTGACGCGTGGCGCGGTCATGGGCAGAAGACTTTCGAATTGGACAGGAGTGGCGACCGCACAGATGTGGGGTGAGCGCGCGTCCTATGGCACGAAGCGCGTCTAGGGACAACAAGGGCGACGTCGCGCCGTTCAGCCGGCGAAACCGCCTTCGTCCAGGAACGACTGCTCTGCAGGCGTCGTCTCGCGTCCGAGCGCGGTTGCGGTGCGGGAAACGACCAAATTTTTCAATGATGTCCCGGTGAATGATCGCGTATTTCAGCGCTTCGCCACCGAGCGGCGTAAACAGGTCGACCGATAGGTCCTGATCGGCCATGTCTTCGGAATGCTCGAACGGCAGGTAGAAGAACGCCCGCAGATCTGCCGTGACGCCCTGGTCGTAGCCATTGGCGACGGCAAGCCGCGCATGGTGGCGGGCCAGCGGATCGGTCGCGAACATGTGCGCAGTGCCGCGAAAGCAGTTGCGCGGAAACTGGTCGAGCAGGATCATCAGCGCCAGTGCGCCATCGGCCGAGCAATTCCAGTGGTCGAGCTCTCGCCGCGCTGCGCGCCAATGCAGGTCAGAATGGCGCTCGCGGAACTCCGTGTCGAAACCGTCGTCCTTGCGGAACCACGCCTCCTGGCCAGCCGCACGCCAGAACCCAGTGACCTCGGCGATCGAGGCAAGGTCGGCCGCATTGACTTGAACGGTCATTTCGTCTGCTCCGCCATTTCGCGCGCCAACGCCTCCTCGGTCTCCTTGTTCAGCGCCTTGCCGGCCTGCTTAGGCACTGTCAGTGGCGTCGGCACCGGCGCGTTGCCCTGCAGCAATGTGTTGCCGGCGTAAATGCCGTCGGAGATCTGGATCGCAAGCCGTTCGGCGTCGCGCCGCCGCACCTCGGCGATCGTTTCCGCCGCCTCGTGTCCGTCCGTGCCCAGACGCTCCAGCACTTCGGCGGAGAAGACCAGCGCGGATTCGAACACTTCGCGGATCTGGTAATCGACACCGAGCTGAACCAGCTTGATCGACGAAGCGCGGTCGAAGGAGCGGGCGAAGACCGGTACCAGCGGGTACTCGTTCTTCATGTGCTCCGCGATCAGCACTGCGGCGTCGGCTTTGTCGACGCAAATCATCACGGCGCTTGCGTTCTGCGCGCCGGCTGCATGCAGGATGTCGAGCCGCGTGCCATCGCCGTAATAGACCTTGAAGCCGAACCGCGCCGCCGCCTGGATCATCTCGACATCATTGTCGATGATCGACACATTGACGCCGCGCAGCAGCAGCGGCTGGCTGGCGATCTGGCCGAAACGGCCGAAGCCGATGACCAGAATGCTGCCGGTCAGACCGTCTGCGACGTCGATGCCATCCATCGGCTGCTCCTCCGGCGGCAGGATGCGCGGCAACAGCATGATCAGCAGCGGCGTCAGCGCCATCGAGATAATGACGGTGGCCACAAGGCTGGCATTGGTTTCGGCATCGATGATGCCGACGCCGGTCGCGGCCGAATAGAGCACGAAGGCGAACTCACCGCCCTGCGCCAGATAGGCCGCGCGCGTGACGCTCTCGCGATGGCTTGCGCCAAGGACGCGGGCGACAACGTAAATGCCGAGCGATTTCAACACCATGTATCCGATGACGCCGATCAAGACCAACTGCCACTGGCGCGCGATGACGCCGAGATCGAGCGACATCCCAACGCCCATGAAGAACAGGCCGAGCAGGATGCCGCGGAACGGTTCAACATCGGCTTCGAGTTGATGGCGGAACGTCGATTCGGAGAGCAGCACGCCGGCAAGGAACGCGCCCATGGCCATCGACAGGCCGCCGAGTTGCATGGCCAGCGCCGCGCCGAAGACAACGAGAAGCGCTGCCGCCGTCATCACTTCGCGCGCATGCGATGCCGCCAGCAAGCGGAACATCGGATTGAGCAGCCAACGGCCGGCCGCGACCAGCAGAGCCAGCGCGGCGACGGCGACACCGATGTCGAGCCAGATCGCGCCTGCCGTTTCCTCGCCGCCGCCCGGCGCCAGAAACGCAACCGCTGCGAGCAGCGGCACGATCGCCAGGTCTTCCAGAAGCAGAATCGACACGATACGCTGGCCGGCCGGCGTCGCCGTTGCCGCGTTCTCGTCGAGCAGCTGCATGACGATGGCTGTCGAAGACAGGACAAAGCCCATGCCGGCGACAAAGGAGATCGCGGGGGAAAAGCCGAGCATGACGCCGAACGCCGTCAATGCCGCGCCGCAAACCGCGACCTGCAGCGCGCCGAGCCCGAAAATCTCGCGCCTGAGGCCCCACAATCGTGTCGGCTGCATTTCAAGCCCGATGATGAACAGAAACATCACCACGCCAAGTTCCGCGACATGCAGAATTGCGCCCGCATCGGAAAACAGCCCGACGCCAAAGGGCCCTATGACGAGCCCCGCGGCCAGATAGCCGAGGACCGAGCCCAAGCCCAGCCGCTTGAAGATCGGCACGGCAATGACGCCAGCGCCGAGCAGCGAGACCACCTGGATCAGTTCCGTCGCCAGCGACGTCGCGTGTGCGGCTTCCGCGGCCATGCATTCCCCTCGATAGATCGCCGCAGGACCGCTCCTGCGTTTCATCGCGACTTTGAAGGTGAACCCCGCATGAGGTCAAGCCGCCCGACCGGGCAGGGAACTGGGCTCAGCGAGCATGTATGCCTATAGCCCATTTGGGCCATGCGAGCAGGAAGTCGATAACTTATTGGGATTTCGGGATCCTTGGCCTTGGTGGGTCAGTGGCTCGCCAAAACCAGCACCGGAACGTGAGTTCGGTTTTAAAAAAAATGACCGTTGACGATTAACAGGACCGACCTGATGAAAACCGCGTTGCTTTCACTTGCCGCTATCGCATCCTTGCTGCTTGCCACACAGGCTCCCGCAGACACGACACAGTGCATCAATATTCAATCGGTTCCCATTACGATTTCGGTTCAAGGCGTCTACTGCCTGAAGCAGAACCTGCAGATGTCGGCGACCCAAGCGGATGCCATCACTATTGCCGTGAACAATGTCACGATCGATTTCAATGGCTTCAAGCTCGGCGGACTGGTTGCTGGACCGAATTCAAACTCGGTTGGTGTTCGCGCCACGGACAAAAAGAACGTCGTATTGCGAAATGCCAGCATACGAGGGTTCAGTTGGGGCATTGCGATTGTCGAGACGACAAGGGGAGCTTCGACCGGTCACCTGATCGAAAAAAACTCTATCGAGGGCAGCCGCGTGACGGGTATCGAAGTCATGGGGTCGGAAGTCGTCGTCCGAGAAAACCGAATTGTAAAAACGGGGGGCGGATTCGCTAACACCATCGGCTTCCGCGGAACCAACTTAACAAACAGCGAGGTTGTCGACAACTTTATCGCGGATACCATGTCTTCAGCCCTCGAGGCTTACGGTATTCATCTGTCTGGCGCTTCACGGATCTTGGTGGCTCGCAACACCATTCTCGATACGCGCGGACAAACCTTTGTGTCAGGGATCCGCAGTCACGGTCAAACTGGAACCGCATCCTTCGAAGACAACATAATCATTTCGGGCGTATCTCCAATATTTACGTATGGCATCCGATCAGTCGGAACTTCTCTTTGCCGCAACAATACCGTGAGCGACTACGCGATGCAGACGACTGGCTGCACCGTGGAAGAGGGGACGTTTCCAACGCCGTAGCCGATTCGCCATGGTACCGGGCCCTAGCTGATGCAGATCCCGCGATTGGACTCTTGGCCCCACTAGTCCAGCCGCGAGCAACTCAGATCCGCCGTCATTCTTGATGGCGGATTTTTTTCGCTCAACACAGCGCGGCACCGCGGTCGCCAACACGACTCGACGGCCACGCCAAGTTCCATCATTCCCATATCTATATCGGCGAACCAGAGTGCTTTCCCCACCAGCTGTGGTGGCCGTTTTTGGGGCAGGGTTCCATTGGCGGAGGGAAGGGGACTGAAATCCACCATTCTCTGGGCCGAAAGGTTCTCATGCAGCGCCTACTGAGGCACGGGCGGTCAGGCTAGGGAGATGAGCCATGCCTTGATGAGCAAGCCGTGGCGGCGGTCAGCGCTTAGCCCAGTTACATGGTGCATAAACCCCCTAGGAGTCCTGTCGAGGAACCGCTTCGCGTGGGGGTGGGGATCTGCGCTCGGGCTATGCCTCCGACAACCAGCCTGATAGGTGTCTGCCCCGATCAACGGTTAAGAGCGGTTTCTGTAACTGCGCACGATCAAACAGAAACCCCGTGGCGATCTGGCGAGCCACAAGATGTTGTGGCGAACACGACCCTCGATCAACCAAATTGCGACTTCGAAGCAGCTCGCATTCTAACGGGAACCCGCCATGCACGTCGACTCATGCCTGAGGCAGGCCGTTACATTTCTCGAAAGTGTCCAGCTTCCGCATGGTGAGTTCAAGACTCTGATTGGCACGCAAGACGATCTGTCCGACGGCGTTTGTGACAGCTCGCCGTTTACGACGACTTTCGTGACATATGCATTGCAGGAAGTTGACCAGATTAATGTCGGCGGAATGCTCCGCAAGGGGCTCAATTTTCTTCAACAGCAGCGAGAGATCGGGGGGCTTTGGAGATTCTATTCGTCGAAAAATTACAAACACATACGGACACCGCCGGACTTGGACGACACAGCATGCGCGAGTTTCGCGCTACAACAAGCTGGCCGCCGTTCGCATAACGAATGGGCGTTTAGATATCTACAGGAAGATGATGGACGGTTTCTCACATGGTTCCTGCCTAGGCAGGATATTCGTCCATCTCTCCGTGCCTCCCTTGTCAGGGTTGCGGGTGAGTTCGAGGCAAGGTCCTACCAGCGGTTCACCAATAGGCCACCTTTGGCGACATCCAACCGGCTCTTGACGACAGAATTCGACCCTGTTCCGAGCAACGACGTGGATCCCGTCGTGAACGCCAACGCTGTGCTTTATCTGGCCGAGTGCAAGCTGACCGAGGCTGCCATCGAATACCTGATCCGATCGGTACCCGTGGCACAGGACGGTGAGTTCAGCCTCTACTATCGAGACAAGCTAACACTGCTTCATGCAGTCGCGCGAGCATACCGCCACTCGGCTCCCTCTCTAAGGGCGCTCGATGGCGTAATGGTCGCCGAAGTTGGCGCCCGCGCCGCTTCGGGAAACTTGTTCCGCTCCGCCCACTCGGCTGCAATGGGGGCCTCAGTCCTGATGACTTTGGGGGCGGACGGCTCCACTTTGGAAGAAGCCATCGACGCCATCATGGGGTTTCAGCGGAGGGACGGTTCTTTCAAGGAGGAGACCTTCTATTCAGGCCCTGCCGAGTATTGGGGTTCCCCCGAGTTGACCACGGCCTTCTGCATCGAGGCGCTTGCTCGCTATGGTAACCTCGCACACGGCCGTATGGAGCGTCGAACGCCTGTCGAGCCCGAGGTCACTTGGAACCCGGAGGGTGTGCTGACGGGGCCCGAGGGCGTCGATGCGGATTGGTATCTGGTCCGCTACCCAGATGCTGTTGGCCATGAATCTGCCGCAGCTCACTACGCCAATCATGGCTGGAAGGAAGGCAAGGACCCTAGTCCGAAGTTTTCGACAGCCTGGTACCTTTCGGACAACCCCGACGTCGCCGCCGCTCAGATCAATCCGCTCCTGCATTATCTCAGGCACGGACGCATGGAGGGCCGGACGCCTGTCGAGCCCGAGGTCACCTGGAACCCGGAGGGTGTGCTGACGGGGCCCGAGGGCGTCGATGCGGATTGGTATCTGGCCCGCTATCCAGATGCTGTTGGCCATGCATCCGCCGCAGCTCATTACGCCAATCATGGCTGGAAGGAAGGCAAGGACCCTAATCCGAAATTTTCCACGGCCTGGTACCTTTCGGAAAACCCCGACATCGCCGCCAGTGAGATCAATCCGCTCCTGCATTATCTCAGGCACGGCCGTATGGAGGGCCGACGGTCCGCTCCTCCCGCCTACAGCATCATAAGAGCGCGAGACTGGTGGCCCAGTAAGGTGACCCTCGCGCTCGCAATAGGTTTTGCAACCCTCCTGCAGATCGAAGCCCCAGTCACCTCAAGCCTTATCGAGCTCTTTGCGCTCTCCTTCGGAGTAGCAACATGCGCCGTTTACGTCTCTTTCATCAACGATTTCTCTGACGCTGATCAAGACGCAGCTGTTGGCAAGAGAAACATATTCCACGGAAAATCTTTACTGCTAGCTCCCGCACTGATTTCATTATCTTTGCTCTCCGGGATAATGATTGCTTTTATGTGGAGAGATGATTTTATATCAGTGTTGATCTACGCGGCGTCCTGGGTTTCATTTTCTTTGTATTCACTACGTCCATTGCGATTGAAGGAGCGTGCCCATCTTGGGGTCGTTGCCGACGCCTGCGGAGCACACCTTTTCCCCGCGTTGTTAGCCACCACTCTGGTTTTCCATTCCCATGGTCTAAAGGCCGATTTGAGCTGGCTGGCGTGTATCGGAGTTTGGTCGTTCTGCTTGGGCCTCAGGTCGGTGATTGCTCATCAAGTGGACGACGAACGCAACGACGATGGCGCGGACATCAAGTCCTACGTTCGGCGTGTGGGGAACACCCGCGCGCTTTTCATTTCCGAATACCTGTTGCTGCCACTTGAGATAATGGCATTTGCCATAATGCTCGTTCATGTCGGTAGCACCGTCGTCGTTGTCATCTTCGTCGGATATGGTCTGGTCATCTTGGCGAACCGTGCTTCGCACCGGAACCAGATGAACTGGAATTCTCTGGCCATCCTGAGCCCGTATTACGCCTTCCTATTCCCGCTTTCGGTGCTCCTTTCTTCCGCGATCGCCCACCCATTAGATCTGATTGCAGTGGTCTTGTTCCTCGGCGTCTTCCACCGAACCTTCCAAGACATCGCGAAGTCCCTCTATGGACAAACGAAAAGAGCCCATTTCCCGGAGCGGGTGACCTTTAAGCTTTAGGCGGAACCGGATCGAGCAAGGTCGGCTCAACGTCTGCCGACGCCTCGGTTATCATGCCTCCAGGTGTCATTTCGTCGACCGCCTCGGGTACATTGTCGGCAAGACGCTCGAGTATCTCGTCGCGCGACATCCCCGTCTACTGAGTGAGCGCGGTCAGGGTGTCGTCGTCGATTGCCTGCTCGACACGGGACCGCTCGATCGGCTTCTTGTTCGAGCTTGGTCACAGATGGAGCAGAGCTGGCGTTAAAGAGTTGAGATGCTCATGTCCTCAAGTGGCCGACATCCGCCGAAAGACCGGAACTATTTGACCACGAGCGGGATTATTGGGCTCTGCCGGACCGCGGTGGTGGAGCTTGTTGCCGAATGCCGACCTTGAACATTTCAGCCGGACAAATCTGGACAATTCTCAAAACGGCTGTCGTCGGTTTCGTCAATGACAACGCGCTTAGCCGCGCCGCGGCCATGGCGTTCTATGCAGCGACGTCGCTTGCTCCGATCCTTCTCATCGTGATCGCCATTGCCGGCTTCGCGGTTGGCCGCAACGCCGCAGAACTCGCAGTGTCGGCGCAGCTTTCTGGCCTGCTGGGCCCACAAGGCGCCGACTTACTTCAGGCGATCGTTCAGGGCGCAGCGAGCAGCTCCAACGGCATCCTCGCGGCGACTATCGCAATCATTACCCTGCTGGTGACCGCCTCGGGCGTCTTCGGCGAGATGCAATCTTCGCTCAACCAGATATGGAAGGTCGAACCCGTGTCGACCAGCGTGTCGGCACTGGTCAGGGCACGAGCGGCGAGCCTCGGCCTGGTCGGCGCACTTGGCTTTCTGCTTCTAGCATCTCTACTGGCGAGTGCGGCGTTGTCGGGGCTGACTGGCTACATCGACGTGCACCTGCCTCTCGGCACCTGGATCCTCTCGGCCATCAACACGATCATATCGCTTACGCTGATCGCGCTCCTTTTCGGCGCGATCTACAAGATTCTGCCCGATCGTTCCTTGGCTTGGCGCGACGTCCGGTTCGGCGCAGTGGTGACGGCCATTCTGTTCACGATCGGAAAGTCGCTCATAGGCTGGTATCTCGGCACAAGCGCGGTCGCGTCGTCCTACGGCGCCGCGGGCAGCCTGATCGTGCTGCTGCTGTGGGTGTTCTACTCGTCGGCGATATTCCTTTTCGGCGCCGAAGTCACGCGAGCCTACGCGACCACTTTGGGAACGCGAGAAGATTTGAAGGCCGTGGTTTCCGAGCCTACCAACACGCCAGCTCGCGAGGCGTAAACCCGTAAGCTTCGCACCGTGCGATGATTATTGACGTGGAGGACGTCTCGACAGCGAATGCGCCATGCCTTTGGCCCGGTGGGTCTCGTTACGCAGGCGCGGATCGCGGTCGTGTCGTAGCTCGCTCTCGAGCAACCTTTATGCGGCCGCGTCGTTGAGCGGAAGCGACAATCTGGCGACCGCAGAGGCGATTCGAGAGAACGGCGCGACCTCGTAGAGCGGCGCGATCGGGACCATTTTGGCCCCTTTATCCGTGAGCGACGCTGAGACCAGGTTGGGCACACGTCACCCTATCCTGTGATGCCTTGTACCAAGGAGGAATTTGATGTTGCGCAATGAGCCGCTTGATAATCCCAAGCAGTTGGCTATAGGCACAGCCGACATCCTGACGGTTGCGGCCTGGCTCGTCGTAACCACAGTAATTGTCGCTGCGCTTTACCTTGGACGAAGTGTCCTCACTCCGTTAGCCATCGCATTTCTGATCGGCTTTGCCCTAAAACCGCTCGTCACCTGGCTGACACGGCGCGGGCTACCCAGAATCATCTCGGTTGTCGCTGTCATCCTGACCTTGATATCGGGCCTGGTCGGGCTGGGTATGCTCGTCACCTCTCAGTTGAGCACACTGAGCGCCGAATTGCCCGCCTACCAAACCACCATCCGCCAGAAGATACGCGACCTGGGGGATGCCATGGAGAGGCCGGGCATGTTCGATGGTGTTCTGCGCACATTTGACTCCGTTCAGGCCGAGGTGGAGGCAACCACTGAAGGCACTGGCTCTAATGATGTTCCGGCTCAACGGGTCGAAGTTGTCGAGTCCCAAAAACCGCCGCTGGCAACCTTGCTGGAATGGCTTGCGCCGACGCTGAAACCTTTGGCGACGGCAGGTATCGTCACTGTCTTTCTGATCCTTGTGTTGCTGGACCGTGGCGACCTTCGTGACCGATTGATCCGCCTCCTTGGCGGAAATTTGCACAAATCCACAGACGCGCTGGAGGATGCTGGCAGGCGGATCTCCAAGTATCTGCTGATGCAGCTCGTAGTGAACGTCTCCTACGGCGTTCCGATGGCATTGGGATTATGGTTCATCGGCGTGCCTGGTTGGCTCCTCTGGGGCACATTGGCCGCTTTGCTGCGGTTTATCCCCTATCTGGGGCCGCTGCTTTCGGCCGTGTTCCCACTCGCTCTGGCGTTCGCCGTTGGTGCGGGTTGGGAGATGGTCATCTGGACTCTCGCGCTGATCGTCTTCCTTGAACTGGTCAGCAACAACATTGTCGAACCGCTGCTCTACGGCACCAGCACCGGGCTTTCGGCGATGTCGCTCATCGCAGCCGCAACATTTTGGACCGCCCTCTGGGGACCTGTCGGGCTCATCCTCTCGACCCCACTTACTGTCTGTCTGCTCGTGCTCGGCCGCAGCAATCCGCAACTTGGCTTCCTGGACACTCTGCTTGGCTCAACTCCTGTTCTGGACATCCCGACGAGGATCTATCAGCGTCTGATCGCCGACAATCCGGACGATGCGATCGAGATTGCCGAAGATGCCATTGTCGAAGACAGGGTCATCGATTTCTACAATGATTACGGCATCGAAGTGCTCCGGAAGGTAAGCGACGACTATCGTGACAACGCCCGACCCGAGCATCGGCTGCGTGTTTTCAGCGGCATGGATGCACTGCTTGACGATCTCAAGGAGTCACACCTGGCGACTATCGATCCGAGCCGGGCGCCAAAGATCGCCTGCATCGGTGGGCGATGGGAGATCGACAGCCTCGCCTGCGAGATGCTCGTCCACGCATTGGCGCTGGAAGGCTTGCCGGCGGTTGAGCGGCGCGAAGGGGTAATGACCACGCGCCACGTGAACTCCCTGGATCTTGGCGGTATCGAGATCGTCTGCCTCAGCTATTTCAGCCGGGATCCCGCATTGTCTATCAAGGCATTCTGCCGCCGGCTTCGGAATCGTTGGCCTGGTATCCGCGTCGTAATCGCCTTGTGGAATCCCCCGCCGGCTCTATTGAAGCCGGACGCAATCAGCCTGCTGGGAGCGGACGAGGTCGTGACTACGGTGCAGGAGGCCGTCACACGCATCCATCACATGATCGCCCCTGAAATGGCTTTGCGGCGTCAGGTGGCCCAGAAACCCGAAAATGACGATGCGCGGGTGAAAGCTCTGCTGGCGACAAACGTTCTCGACGGTCACGCGCGTGAGGAACTCGACAATCTGGCCAAACGGGCTGCGGCGATCTTCAACGTTAAGTTCGCCGTGATCTCGGCAATTGACGCGGCCGACGAGTATATTGTTGGCCAAAGCATCGAACTGCCTGGGACGAAAACCCAAGACGATGCGGAATTGATCACGATGCCGCGTGACGAAGCGATCTGTGACCACGTTGTCGCGAACGGCGAGTTGCTTGTTGTCGACGACACTCAGCGCGACCCGCGTTTCGCGGAACACCCGGCCGTCCAGCTGTGGAACACGAAGTTTTACGCCGGCGCACCGTTGAAAACAGACGATGGTATGGTTCTTGGCGCACTTTGTCTCCTGGATTCCGAGCCGCGAACGTTATCGGAGGAGGAACTGAAGGTGCTGGACTCGATGGCGGCAGACGTGATTTCGGTTATGACAGGCAAAGAGTTTGTGGAGCCCGCTGCTCGGCAAAAGAAAAACAAACCGTCCACCGGAGTTGCTCAGAAAGTCCCAGATTAGCCGTTCGATGAGCAGGCGTATTTCGACGCAAGGATCGTGAGTGTCGAAACGGCATACCGGCGCTTGGAGGCGTCACGCGGACTTGCTGCAAAACGCCTTAACACGCGTTCTAGGGTCAGGACTCATTGATCAGAGCCAGAAGATGACTGTGGCTGCGATGCAGATGGCCGAGAAGAAGCTGTGTGCGCATCGGTCGTAGCGTGTGGCGATGCGGCGCCAGTCCTTGAGTTTGGCGAACAGGTTCTCGATCTTGTGGCGCCGACGATAAAGCGCTGTGTCGTAGGCGTATGGGACTTTGCGGCTACGGCTCGACGGGATGCACGGCTCGATGCCGCGTGCTTCGAGTTCCTTGCGGAACCAGGCGCTGTCCTAGCCGCGATCGGCGATCAGATGAGAGGTTGGCGGCAAGGCGCCCAGCAAGAGGCGCGCGCCCTTGTGGTCGCTCATCTGGCCTTCCGACAGGAGAAGGATGATCGGCCGTCGGTCACCGTCGCAGACAGTGTGAAGCTTTGAGTTCAGCCCGCCTTTGGTTCGCCCGATACGACGGGGAACATCCCCTTTTTAACCAGGCTCGCCGCAGTGCGGTGGGCCTTCAGATGCGTCGCGTCGATCATGATGCGCTCAGGCTTTGGCCCTTGGCCGGCGAGGCGTGCGAAGATGCGGTCGAACACGCCGAGCCGGCTCCACCAGATGAAGCGGTTGTAGAGCGTCTTGTGCGGCCCATACCCCGCCGGCGCGTCCTTCCATTGCAAACCGTTGCGGATCACGTAGACGATGCCGCTCACAACCCGCCGGTCATCGACCCGAGGAACACCATGCGATAGCGGAAAGTGCTGCGATATCCGCGCCATCTGGCGATCGCTCAGCAAACACAAATCACCCATCACGGCCTCCTTATCGGAAACCGTGAATCACATCTCAGACCAAATTAATAGGTCCTGAGCCTAGTCGATGCCGAGTTTCCGTCCAGACATACTGTCATCGCTCGAGCAACGCTCGGCTAACCCTTCGCAATTCCTCCTGCCCACGATCTCGATCGCTTCGCTCTCGCCGCCGACGAGATCGAGTGGGCCTTGAAGAACTCGGCGAGTGCGAAAGATAGGATCAAATCGCCATCAAGCCTGAATGACGTACGACGTTAGCTTTTCGCAGTGATATGCCAGTCCCGCCTTCGCCGATAATGGGTTCAACCGAGCTGCGGACGGCGGTGGGCCCAGGGCTGCGCCTGCTCGATCTGTGCGGCCAGCGCCAGGAGGGTGGCGTCCTCGCCGTATCGGCCGGCCAGATGAACGCCGATCGGGAGCCCGTCTGCAGACCAGTGCAGCGGCAGGCTGATCGCCGGCTGGCCCGACGCGTTGAACGGCGCGGCATAGGGCGCGAGCGCGAAGAGCTTCGCCAGGAACCCCTCGACATCGCCGTCGTCGGTCGGAAGGTGGCCGAGGCGCGGCGGTTTCATCGCCATGGTCGGCGTCAGGAAGATGTCGAACTCCTCGAAGAAGGCCGCCATGCGGCGGACCTCGAGCTGCATGCGCATGAGATTACCGAGGTAATACTCGAGGCTGGCTTCGCGGCCGCGGGCGACGACCGCCGCCGTCTGCGGTTCGAGCTCACCCTCGGCCAGCGGTCGCCCGCGCTGGCGCTCCATCATCGCCACCATCGGTCCGAGGCCGGTCATCAGCACGTTGAACTGCGCGCCCACGAGGACATTCCAGTCGAAATCCGGTCGCTTTTCCTCGACCGAATGGCCGAGATCCTCCAGCAATCTGGCCGCGTTGGTCACGGCCGCCACGCATTCCGGGTCGATCGCCTCGTCCAGCAGCGATTTCGACCAGAAGCCGATGCGGAGCCGCTTCGGCGGCCGCGCCAGCGCCGCGACATAGCCGCCTTCGGGCGGGCGCACGAAATAGGGCGCACCGACATCTGGTCCGGCGGTGACGTCCAGGATCGCGGCGCTGTCGCGCACCGTTCGGCTGACGGCGTGCTCGTGGCTGATGCCATGGGCGGCGTCGCCGCGATGCGGCCCGTAGGGGTTCAGCCCTCGTGTCGGCTTCAGTCCGACGAGGCCGTTGCACGACGCCGGGATCCGGATCGATCCGCCGCTGTCGGTCGCATGCGCCGCCGGCAGCATGCCGCTCGCCACCGCGGCACCGGAGCCGCCGCTGGAGCCGCCGGCCATATGGTCGCGGTTCCACGGATTGCTCGTCGCGCCATAGCGGTGCGGCTCAGTCGATGCGCTCAGGCCGAATTCGGGCGAATTGGTGCGACCGAGCATGACGAAGCCCGCGGCCCGGAGCCTGGCGATCAGCGTGGAATCGAAGGGCGCCGGCGGATCGACGAACATGCGGCTGCCATTGGTCAGCGGCAGTCCGCGTACCGGCGTGTGCAAATCCTTGACGAGATAGGGCACGCCGAGGAACGCGGGCCGGTCGGTGCGTGCGTCGATTTCGGCGAGCGCCTGGTCGTAGGCCTTCAGAATGACCGCGTTGACCAACGGGTTCACCGCCTCGATGCGGGCGATCGCCGTCTCGGCGAGTTCGCGCGGGCTGATCTGCCCGCTTCGCACCAGTCCGGCGAGACCGGTCGCGTCCTGGGCCTCATATTCGGCCGTCGAGAGGGTCATGCCTGCGCTCCGGAAAGGTCGACGGGCGGCACGCCACCGGTGCCGCAAACGATGTTGAGGATGGTCGCGTCCTCGGGCCCGACCGAGATGTAGGCATGGCCCATGGTCGCGTCGTAATAGACGCTGTCGCCGGTCTCCAGCCGGATCGGCGCATAGAATTCGGCATGCAGTTCGACCGTGCCCGACAGGACGAAGACCAGCTCTTCGCCTGGATGCCGGATCAGATCCGGAAATTCGGCGATGCTGCGCGCGGTCACCCGCACGACGGTCGGGTCCATGCCTTTTCGGGTCAGGCCGGTGGCGAAGGGTTCGTAGATGTAGGTCCCTGTCGGGTGCTTCCGGCGGTCAGCCGCGCGTGTGACGTCGAGACGCCCGCTTGCCTGAACGCCGGGGGCAGGGCCCTCGAGCAGCGACGAGAGGTCGATGCGGAGACCGCCGGCCAGCCGCAGCAGCACATCATAGGTCGGCGACATGCGGTCGTTCTCGATCTTGGAAATGGTCGAGATGGCAAGGCCCGCCCGCTCGGCCAGCTCCTTCAGCGTCAGCCCTGCCACCTGCCGAAGGCGGCGCAGGCGCAGCCCGAAGGCCGCTGCCTCGCGCGAATCTTCGGCAAACCGCGATTTCTCTGCAGAGATCATCGACATCTCCATGACTCGATGAGACGTATCATCAGAAAATTCGTTTGACAAATTTTCGTATCGGAAAATTATAGGGATGAAAGTGGGCATCACATGGCTTGGGTTCTCGTAGTCCTGATCACCGCGGCGTCGCTCGCCGGCGGCGTGGCTATTGCCTACGTGACCGGCGCCGCGGCCGTGCTCAGCTTCCTCGCAGCCGACCAGGCGCGCCATCTCGCGATCCTGCCCCAGCGCGTGCTGTCGCAGCTTGACGTCTTCACTTTCCTTGCGATGCCCCTGTTCATCCTGGCGGGCGAATTGATGACGCGCGGCGGCATCACGCGGGCGCTGATCGACCTCGCCATGCTCATCGTCGGCCGGTTCAAGGGCGGGCTGGGCCACGTCAATGTCGCGACGGCCATCTTCCTATCGTCGATGTCGGGATCGGCGGTAGCCGACGCGGCGGCCATCACCAGCGCACTCGTACCGGAGATGGAGCGGCGGGGCTACAAGCCTGAATACTCCTCCGCGCTGACCGTCGCCTCATCGGTGCTTGGCCCCCTCATCCCGCCGTCGATCGTGATGATCTTCTACGGATCGCTGATGAACGTGTCCGTGGCGGCCCTGTTCGCAGGCGGCGTGCTGCCCGGCCTGCTGCTCGCGGCTGGTCTGTTCGGATACAATGCCTGGGCGGCACGACGCTACAACCATCCCGGCGGACGCGACGTGGAGATGCCGCCTCTTGTCCCCACGCTGCTGCGCTCGACGCCAGCGCTCGTGGTGCCGTCGATCCTGCTGGCGGCCATCATCTTCGGCGTGGTCACGCCGACCGAGGGGGCGGCACTGGCAGTCTTGGCGGCGCTCTTGATCAGCCTTGTCTATGCCTGGCTTGAGCCGGGCGCGACGCCCGCGAGCGCGCTTCGGAGCCTCGGACGACATCTCGATGGCGCGCTCGAACGGGCGGCGACGCTTACCGGCGCGATCTTCGTCATCCTCTTCGCCGCGGCGATCTTCGGTTATCTCGTGGCGATCCAGGGTCTGCCGGACATGGTGCTGCATCTCGTCGAATCGGCGGGCCTGTCCGGTCTTGAATACATGCTGATGATCACGGTCTTGTTCCTGCTCGTCGGCATGGTGATGGACAACACGATGGCGCTGGTGCTGCTCGTGCCGCTGCTCATCCCGGCCGCAATCGCGGGCGGGGCGGACCCGGTGCATGTCGGCGTCGTCACCTGCCTGAACCTGACACTCGGCCTTATTTCGCCACCGCTAGGCGGGTCGCTGATGGTCGTCTCTGCGATGAGCGGACTGCCCTACCTCAAGCTGGCGCGCGCCATCCTGCCATTCTTTGTGCTGGAGGTGGGAATCCTGCTGCTTCTCGTGATCTTTCCGGAGATCACACTCTTTTTGCCGCGCCAGGCCGGCCTGATGGACTGAACCGATGCCTGCTGAAAACAACGAAAGGGGAATGACATGCTGAGGAAACACCTGAACACATTCGCGGCCGCGCTTCTCGCGTCCGCCGCACTCGCCGGGGCCGGGGCCGGCGCCGCATCGGCCGAGGAGATCCGTCTCGCGGTCGGATGTCCGGCTGTGCCGCAATGCGCGGACTGGGTCTGGGCCGAGGACGTCGCCAAGCAGCTCAACGAGGCAGGCCTCGAGGCAAAGGTCTATGTGGGCGGCGCGCTCGGCAAGGATCCTGAGCTTGTCGACCAGCTTTCGCAGGGCCTGCTGCAGTTCGCGCTGACCAATTTCGTGATGATCAACCAGGTCGATCCGCGCGTGCAGGGCTTCATCGCGCCCTACATGTTCGATGACATGGCGCACATGTTCCGCGCGCTCGACGAGACCGATCTGCTGGCGCCAATCTCGGCCAAGATGGAAGAACAGGGCGTCAAGATCGCAGCCCTCACCGGCCTCGGCGGCACGGTCGGGTTCTTCAATACCAAGAAGCCGATCGCGACGGCGGCCGACTTCGACGGCCTGCGCATGCGTGCGATCGACTCGTCGCAGATGGAACTCCTGAAGAACTGGGGCGCGTCTGGCGTCGTGGTCGACATGCCGGAATTCGCCACCAGCGTTCAGCAGGGCATGGTGGACGGCTACGTGAATCCGCCGGTCGTCGCCCTCATCTTCAAGCATACCGAATTCCTGAAACACTACACCGACGCGGGCGCCGGCACGCCGTTCCGCTCCGCGTTGATGTCGAAGGACTGGTATGACGGCCTTTCGGCGGAGGACCGTGCCAAGGTCGATACGGCCGTAAAAACCGCCAATGCGAACAACCGCGTATGGACCGAGGCGGCGGCCAAGCAGGAGCTCGCGCTTCTGGAGAAGGCCGGCGTCACCGTCACCACGCCCACGCCCGAAGCCCGCGCCGACTTCATGGCGCGCGCCAAGAAGACCTGGCCCGTTCTGATGCCGGCCGAGTCCGTCGACGCCTTCGTGGCGGCTGCGGAGAAGACCCGGAAATGAACCGCGCCGGCCGCGCCATCGTCGCAACGAGCAATGCCGTCGACCGCGTCTGCCTGACGCTGGCGAAGGCGGCGCTTCTGGGCATGGTCGCGGCTATCGCGCTGCAGATCGTGGCGCGCTACGGCCTGCGTTCACCGCCGAGCTGGACCGAGGAGCTTGCCCGATACCTGATGGTATGGGGAGGGCTTCTCGGCGCCTCGGCTGCCTTTCGGCGTGGGATGGACCCTGCCGTCACGCAGCCGGGGACAGGCAAAGGCTGGTCAGTGCTGCTCGCCAGGGGCACGGTGGCCGTCTGCGTGTTGCTGTTCCTCCTGCCGATCCTCTACTTCTCCTTCTTCGGTCCAGGCTTCGATCCGTCGCGCAGCTTCCTGATGCGCAACCTTGCCCGCACCTCGTCGGGGCTCGGCATGAACCTGATCGTCATCGCCGCCGCGATCCCGACCTTTTGCATCGTCATTCTCATTCATCTCGCAGCACGGCTCGTGGACGGCCCGCTCAAACCAAAGGGTCTCGAAGATGCGCCAGATATCGGCTGACGAGGTCTACGCGGCACTGCCGATTTCCGACTGCATCGACATCATCGAGGCGGCGATGATCCGCGTATCGGCTGGCATGGCCACCCTGCCGCTGCGCTCGATCGTGCCGCTCGGCGACGGCAACGCCATGGGCATCATGCCGGGCGCGCTCGCCGCGCCGCATATCCACGGCATCAAGCTGGTCAGCCTCTATCCGGACAACCCGAAGCGGGGGCTGTCCAGCCACCAGGGCGTGATCCTGCTGTTCGACACGCGCGACGGCCGCGCGATCGCCGCGGTCGATGGCGCCAGCGTCACCGCGCAGCGCACGGCGGCCGCGAGTGCAGCCGCCACCCGCGCCCTGTCGCGGCAAGGAGCGCGCGTGCTGGCGATCCTGGGTTCGGGCGAGCAGGCCGACCACCACCTGCCGGCCCACCTCGCGGTCAGGCCGTTTGACGAGGTCCGCGTCTGGAGCCGGACTTTCACCAATGCCGAAGCCTTCGCCGCTCGCCATGGCCATCTGGTCGGCGCGCTGCGGGCTGTCCAGACCATCGAGGACGCGGTGCGCGGGGCCGATGTCGTCGTGACCGCCACAGCCTCGCCCACTGCGATCCTCAAGGGCGAATGGCTCGAGCCCGGCCAGCACATCAACCTCGTCGGCGCCAGCGTCGCATCGGCCCGCGAGATCGACGATGCGGGCGTGGCGCGGGGGCGCTATTTCGTCGACACACTGGCAGGCGCGAAAGCGCAGGCGGGCGAATACATCGATGCATTGAAGGCGGGCGCCATCACCGAGGACCACATCCTCGGCGAGATCGGCAAGGTCTACGACGGCACGCTGCCTAGCCGCCTGGGCCAAGATGACATCACCCTCTACAAGTCCCTCGGTGTCGCCGCGCAGGATCTCGCCACAGCTCACCAAATTTTCCTGCGGGTCCAGCACGGGGGCCAGGCCTCTCTCTGCTGATTGGAATCGTCGAAGTGTCTACCTGCTTGCATTTTTTGCCACCGGTCAGCTTCGACGCGTGGGCGAATTCCTCAAGCTTTCGCGTAAGTATCCGTCAAGATCAGAGGAAATGACTACCGCCGCGAAAAACTGCATACTTTTGGTTTCGCCGCAGACGAGATCAAGTGAGCCCTCGACGAGTTCAACGAGTGTGACAGCGACGATCGTGTCACTCTGGAGCCGGAGTCATTCACAGCTGTCAAGGAAGGCGTCGCACATGATTGGAACAGTCGCGCAACGGCGGACGCCCATGTGCTCCTCGAAATCGATCAGGCTGCGGGCGCCGACCGTTCACGAAACAATGGCTACCCTCGAACTGTAGACGATTGGCCGCTTTTGGGGCCGGTAGTGATGTTCTCAATGTCCGTGATGGTGAAGGGTTTCGGGTGCCGGCAGGCGTACGAAAGCCTCTCATGCAGGAACCCGCGGGCCACTGACGTATGGGGATTTCGAACTGCGGCCGATGTCGGCGATGGCGCGACCGCCGCCGGGATGCGTGGGGATGGATGCGAAGAGGCGGCTTCGTTTTGCCTCCGCGCTGTCCAGCCGATCGCGCACGAGGCTCGTTGCGACGCTGTCGGCGGCGTTATTGACGATGGACGCGAGTGGGTCCATTGCCGGCGGCTGCCTTGGCCCCTTCACGAGCGCGATTGCGCACGCCATCGCGCCGAGACCACCGGCGGCTTGGAACGTCTCAGACATTCGTCGACCGCCCATTTCGGTTACCGCCCAGCGCGCAGCGCAGCCCAGACCATCGGCACCAGCATTATGGCTCCGCCCGCGATGACGACTACGAGCCAGTCGACCCCACCTGTTGCCATGCCCGCGCCCATCGCTGCGAGCATCCAGCATATCGGCACTATGCCCAGCAAGGTTGCTATTGCGAAGCGGCCGAATGACAGGTTGGTCAATCCGATCGCATAGCTGATGGCGTCGAATGAAATGAATGGGATCAGGCGCGATGCGAAAACGATCCACATCAGGGCGCCCTGCGAGCGTGGCACCGCCATGAACTTCATGACCGGGTTTTGCGACTGCCGGACGGCCTTGTAGCCAAAGTGGCGTGCCATACTGAACGCGAGCAATGCGCCTATCTCGGCACCGGCTATGCTGATCATCGCGCCGCCGGCGGCGCCATAGAGGGTGCCAGCCGCAACCGCGATCGGCCCGCTCGGGATCGGGCTTACGACGATCGCCAGCACCATAAGTCCGATGAGAACCAGGGGTCCGAATATCCCGAGACTGCCAACGGCCCGGTAAACCCATGCAGCGTCGAATAATGCCAGGTCGCTATGGCCGATAGCGATCCACGTTGCGCCTGCCACCACGACGGCCGCAGTCAGGAGCAACAGCCGGCGTGGGTGGCGGATTGCGCCGAATGGCATGGCCAGTCCTCCCGGCGCGGTCACTTGCGCCCAACCGTGAGCAGCAGCGTATTGGGGCCGATCCAACCGTCCGGCGTCTGGAATGCGTCGAGTTGCTCGGCCATTTCTGACCAAGCTGCCGCCTTTTCCTCTTGTGACAGTGGGGCGAGCACTTGCAGGATCGGCCCGGCGGCATCCCTGACGAACGTGAGATAGTGCTGCGTCGTCGGCATTCGGAACGGCGCGTCCAGGCGTGTCGTCGCCACAGCGGTGAACCCTGCATCCTCAAACAGCGCGTCGATCGCACCTGGTCGGCCGAGACTGACCAGCCCGCCCGGCTGAAACGGGTCGCGCGGTGGCAGGCCGGCATGGCGCAGTGCCGTCGACATCAGGATACGCAGGCACGGGTTCTGCTCCGGCCCGGAAAACACCATGCTGCAGAACCGACCGTCTGGCTTCAGCGCACGATAGACCTGTCTAAGTCCTGCGAGCGGGTTCGGCAGGAACATCAGGCCGAGGCGACAGACCGCTGCATCGAAAACATGATCTGGCACATCGAGATGCTCGGCGTCGGCCAGATGGGTGTCGACATTGCCATGGCCGGCCCGTGCGGCGTTCAGGGCTGCGAGATCGAGGATCGTTTCCGAAATGTCGCTCGCGACAACCCGTCCCTGCGGTCCGACGCGCTCCGCAAGGTCGAGCGTCTGGTCGCCCGCACCGGCGGCCAGGTCGAGCACAGTTTGACCCGAAACCACGCCCGCCATGTTGAACATCGCTTCCGTCGACGGCCGCAGCCATGCCCGGATGGCGGGCGCGTGCTTGTCCCAGCCGGCGGCTGCCGCGTCCCAGTTCTGGCGTGTGCTGTCGATATCGTGCTCAACCAGTGTCGCCGCGATGTTCATATCGTTTCTCCCGTTGACGGTAGAGGCACCCTCGCGCCCGTCTGGCGTCCGGCGATGCATCGTGAGAATGTCACTTACTTTTGTTGTCGAGCAGCCGCATCATTGCGGAACGGGGCCGCAGAATTGCGAGGTAAGCGTGTTCGACTGGAACGATCTGCGATTCCTGCTCGCCGTGGCCGATACAGGCAGTACCGTCGCCGCCGCCCGCGCGCTCGGCGTCAACCAGTCGACTGTGCAGAGACGGTTGGCCGAGCTTGAAGCGCGGCTCGGTCATCGCCTCGTCGAACGCCTGCCTTCTGGCTACCGGCTGACGGACCTTGGCGCAGCGGTCCTGCCGCAGGCGCGCGCTGTGGCTGAGGCGGTCGATAACTTTGCGCAGTCCGTGCAAAAGCTGGGGCGAGCGGGGCGGGGCGTTGTCCGCGTCACCTGTCCGGAACCGATCGCGTTCAGGCTCAACCAGTCGGGGCTACTCGACCGTTTCCACGCCGCGCATCCGGGCCTCAAGGTCGAGTTCGTGCTCAGCGACAAATATGTCGACCTCGCCAAGGGGGAGGCAGATGTCGCGCTGCGCTCGGGCGATACTGACGACAGCATGCTCGTCGGCCGCAAGATAGCCGACTCGCTCTGGGCGATCTATGCCAGTCGCGACTATGTCGCCGCGCATGGCGCACCCGAGCGCGCCTCAGACCTCGCCAGCCATCCGCTCGTCGGCTTCGAAGAGACCATGACGCGCCATCGCGCCGTGACATGGCTGCGCGAGGTCGCGCCAAACGCATCCTATGCCGCGCGCAACACGAGCGTGCTCGGGCTGATCTACGCTGCCAAGGCCGGCGTCGGCGTGGCTGCGTTGCCGATGTCGCTTGGCGATGCCGAACCGGACCTCGTGCGCGTCTTCGGCCCTGTGCCGGAGTTGACCCGCGCTTGGCGGATTCTTGCCCATCCCGACCAGCGGCACGCGCCCGGGGTTGCAGCTTTCTTCGACTTTATCCTCCGGGAAACCGACGCGCTTCGCCCCATACTGTCCGGCTGAACGCACCGGCTTTGGCAGGTGGCGGACTGTGCATTCCCGAGCCTGGTCGATCGCGCGCTGCATATGAGCACGAGGCAGTATGCGTGCCTCGTTGACGAGTGGGTAACCACGATCGGTCCCGAGAGAGCGATGACGGCAATAGATTGCCTATGTTGGTTCACAGGCATCCGTCGATATGGCGCAGAACGGCGGATTTCTGATGCCCAACAGCTCAGCAGAGAATGTTGCGGCAGCGCCCTTGGCGGAGGGAAGGAGACTGGTATCCAACCTTCTCCACCTTCCGCGTTAACATCCGGCGGAAATTTGAAGGGCTGGGGTAGATCCTGATTATGGCAGGCAGCCCGCCATCTACTTACCTAATCAAGAAGGAGCTCGGAAGCTCGCTTCAAGACGTTCGACGAGCGGATCGAACCGGGCTTTCTCGTTTGCCGGGTAGTTGATCGCGAATACTGCATACCGTCGGCGGTCGGCACTCAGCATCAGTTTGAGGTAGAAAATCTGCTCGCCGGCACCATCTGCTTCGAAGTAGCCTGATAGGACAACCCAGCTGGCGCCGGACCTGCGGTAGGTAATGTCAGCGATGGACGACGAAGTCGCCAATTCATCAGCAATCTGCGTGAGTGTCCGCCCGTCAGTATTCTCCTCACCATAGATTGTAAGGCGGCTTCGGCCGTCGGGTCGCTCGAAGACGAGTCGGCCCTCTGCATCGCCGACCGGGGAGTAGATGCTGTAGGGAATGTCGATTCTATATCCATAGTCGGGGCTTTGGTAGCGCCCCCAATCGAGCATTTGCGCCGCAAGCGGAGCTACGACCCACGATCCAATTGCGAGCATCACGGCAATTCTTAATGAGGTGCTTCGTCTGACCATCCGACAAAACGAAGACTGGGGCCATTGGTTTCACTCAGGCTGATCGGCACAGATCAGGGCAGCGCGCGATTACACCACTGGCTTAGCATGCAGTCGATCGCGAGCGCACATCGCCCCGTTTATCGTCCTCGGATGCGAAACCGGCAAGTGCGATAACGACAGGAAGATCGCAGCCGCGACCGTGGCATGGGTATCTGTGCGATAGCGCGCCAGATCTCAAACACTGATTCCGCGTCAGGGCCCCCATCGCTATCCTTTCAAGACCCTCAGGAACCATCCGCTGGGCCGAGTGTTGATTTGACCTGATACCAGGTCGTCTCGGCGACTATGTCAGCAATTTTGAGGAGCACGACATGAAAGAGAACAATGCCTATTCGGGCAGTCCGAGCAGCGGATCAAATTCGCCTCTCGAAGACACATTCGACCAAATGAGCGGCACCAAGCCAACGATTGGCGAGCAGGCGACCAAGGCTTCGCGTGCAGCTCTCGATGAAGTAAAGACCTTGGGCGGTGAAGCGCAACAGATCGCGCAGGACAAGGCCGACAAGGTAAAGGACATGGCAGCGTCGCACATCGACGCGTTCGCCGATGCCCTGCGAGCGGCCAGCGACGAGTTGAGCAAGAACCAGTCGGGTCCCGCGTCGGAAATGATTGCCCACGCCGCCACTGGCCTCGAGAACCTGTCTCGTTCCCTGCAAGGCAAATCGACCGGTGAAATGGTCGATACGCTTCGCCAGTTTGGGCGGACCAACCCGATGGGCTTCATGGCTGGCTCCGTGCTTGCCGGTTTGGCCTTGGGTCGTTTCTCAGCCGCGAGCGCGCCCGCCGCTTCACCAGCTTCCGGAACTGAGGGTTCGTCCCAGTGGGACGACGCTTCTCCAACGGACGTCTCAACCCGGAATGACAGGGGGATCACGCAATGACACCCGACACAGACAATCGAAGCATCCCAAACCTGATCTCCGATCTGGTTCAGCAGCTGTCGACCCTGGTGCAGACCGAAGGGCGCCTGCTGCGCAGCGAACTGACCCATAGCGCGCACAAGGCAGGCAATGGCGCCATGGAAATCGGCGCCGGCGCGCTTCTGCTGGTTGCCGCGTTGATCGTCCTGCTGCAGGCGCTCGTCGTCGGACTTGCGAATGCCGGCCTTGGTCTTGGCTGGGCCTCGCTGCTGGTCGGCGTCGTCGTCGCGATCATCGGCGTCGTTCTCATCAAGCGCGGCACGTCCAACATGTCGCCAGCCGAACTCGCCCCCACGCGCACCGCTGACCAGTTGCGCAAAGACGCCAATCTTGCCCAGGAGCAGACACGATGACCGATCAATCGATTTCCGACCTTGAACAAGATGCCGAGCGCGTCAGGGCGCAGATCGCCGACACCGCAGAGCATCTGAAGGACAAGATGTCGCCCGGCCAGATGATGGACGAGGTCGTCAATTATTTCAAAGACGGCGACACCAGCCAGTTGCTGGGCAATCTCAAGCATCAGGTCCGCGACAATCCAATGGCCCTGGCCCTCGTCGGCAGCGGCCTGGCTTGGCTGATGATGGGCTCTGGCCCCAACGGCACGACCGGGTTTCCGTCTCGTAATCCACTGGCGGGCGATGGGTCGAACAGGCGCCCGCTGGCCGGCAGCAATACCTATGGTGCTTCGGGGAGCACTTCGACGTCCGCGACGGACGGTTCAAGCCTCGGCCAGATGGGGGATAAGGTCGGCGACATGGCGGGGTCTGTGGCGGATGCCGCTTCGCGCACCCTGCACGATATCCGCGACGGGGCCGCTGACAGCTTCAACCACGCCTCGCATACTGCCTCCGACGGGGTTCACCGGGCGAGGTCGAGCTTCCTCGACGCGCTGGATCGGGAGCCACTTGTCCTGGGTGCGCTGGGCGTTGCGGTCGGCGCGGCCATCGGCGCCATGCTTCCGCCTACCAAACTCGAACAGGACTATCTCGGGGAAGCCAGTTCAAAGGTTCGCGAAGGCGCCGAGCACCTTGCTGCCGACGGGATGGAGAAGGCAAAGGAAGTTGCCTCGGATGTCTATGCCGCGGCGCGCGACGAGGCGGACGAACAAGGCCTGATGCCTCACGGCAAGCCACTGTCCGAAAAGCTGGCAAAGGTCGCCGCAGCGGCCGGTGCGGAAATCAAGGCAGCGGCCGGAGATATGGTCGACAAGGCGGAGGCAGCCGGAGATCCGGCGTCCGACAAATGGTCGCCGGGCGGCAATCGATCTTAATCATCGCATGGAGAGGCCAGACGGCCTGGGCTCTCCATGCGTTTTGCAGAAATCGGGAGGTGGCATACGCGCCGCGGCAATTCGCGATGCCCGGCCGCGTAGCTACGCAAATCCCAACGATCCGAATTCACGCGGAGGCCTTGGCGAACTCCTTGAGGAGCCGATCGAAAGGTCGCGCGTCGAGTAAGCCATCGACGACCACCTTGGAGGCGGCGACAGCGTTCCTGGTCGCCGAGGGCTTCAAGCCCGACTGGCTGGCCTCGTGGCGGTATGTCGCCTCTCACCCTGAAACAGCCCCTAACATCAGGGGCGGGCTTCTAGCTCATAGATCAGCTGTAAGGGGACACACAGCGCTGGCGAGGAACGTTATAGGGCTGATAGCTATGCCCACTGGCGATACGACCGCCAGCGATTTGCGCACCAGCTACGTGTGCGCGTCCGTAGTTGCTGGACGGCTGGGCGTTGTTGATCGCGCCGCTGATGATTGCACCTGCGATGAAGGCCGATGCCGGGAACCAGAAGCCGTTGTGCTCACGATAGCCAGGGCGGCGATCGCGATATCCGCGTCGGCAGTTGTAGTAGGGGTTGCCGTTGCGACGTTCAAAAGGCGCCTGGGCGGGCACCAAAGGGCCTCAAGGCCGAGAAAGCCGAATGGGTGACGCCTGGCCTTCGCGGGCGGGTGAAATTCCTGCGCGGCGACGAGAAGCTGCGCCATGCCTCGCTGCAAGACTGAAGCGAGGAGTAGTCAACCAGCCACCGTCATGGAACGATCCACCCGAGGAGTTGTTATGCCGAAATGACTTCGCATCCATACGATCGAGGAACTATCAGCCCCCAGATCTTGACGATGCTCGAAGGAATTTTCGATGACGCATGTCGAAACCAGGCATTTGAGCATGATTCAGAACACGGCAGGGAACTCGCGCTTCGACTTCTTGCGCTGTTCAACGCAGGAATGGTTGAGGAGGCAGACCTCCGAAATGTGATCGAATTTTTCTCCCCACAATGACGGCTACCGCGCGCGCTATTCTGGTTGCGCCTACCGCCCGACATCGCTGCCAGTTCATCCGTGGTCAACGGCAGACGGTGGAGCAATCAGAGCCTCTTGCGATACGTTTGCAACTAGGACTGATCGTCTTCCGGGTCGGGGTCCGTATAGGCCAGCCGTTGATGGTTCGCGACGTTTTCTATCGCAGTCAGCAGCTCTGCCGTTTTCCATCCGAACATCTGGGCTCGGTCGACTAGCTCGCGGATAGGGCCGTCCATTGCATGCTCGCAATCGACAACGCGGTCCGGATACTCGTCTTGGTGGCGGGTCGCACAAACGGGGTGTCAGTCATGGCGCAATAATGGACGGCTGACATTTTCGTTCCGCTTGACCAGCAAGTGCGCATGTTCCACTTCCGCTCTCATGACGATCGGCGAGATAATTGACGGGCGCTATTCGCTCAGCGTGTGCTGCGAGGCGCGAAACTGCAACCGTAGCAGCCAACTCGACCTGCTTGCAGCCCGTCTTGGACGCGATCATGGCGCAATGCATGCCGATTTGGTTCGCAAGTTCCGATGCACGCAATGCGGCGCGCGGGCGGGTGAGCTTTCGAGTGGGTCCATGCAGCGAAGGTTTCGACGACACCGTTGATGAAGAGCCGCTATACCGTTCCTCCCCACGACATCGACTAGGCTCATCGCCCGAGTGTACTATTTCCCAGTGTTCGAAGTTCCGGCGCCTGGTGACGCCGGCAAGTCAAATATGTATGATGCCAAATACATGCGCCTCCCCGCTGGCGGCCGGTCTCTCCATTGACCACGGTGGCGTGGAAATCCGTTTGAGAAGAACGAGTTGGGACGGGCCGATCATGCCGGCTTCGACTGCATTCGTCTGAATTGCATGCCTGTATTAAGCTTCCTGGTCGGGGTCAAGATATGGCTCCATGTCGACCCAGATCCGACACGCCGCGCAGGTAAGTGCATCGTCGATCTGGCGGCCGTGGCCCTCAGGCACGTCGCACAATCCGCAACGGGTCCAAAGCAGGATACCGTCCAAGGCCAAGGTTGCTTCCTCGACCGCGTGAATCCTACTTTGCGGATCGCGCCAGCGGAGCTTTTCAACGACGTTGTGCATATACCTGCAATTACTGCGGCCGGGTTTTGTTCCGCGGGCAATCGCACAAGCCCACGTGAGTCGCCCTACCTTCTCACCGAAGAGGCCCGGAATGAATCCCGGGCCTCGACCGTTCGAGACGCAAAAAGCGCCTGCGATTATTGCGCTGCGACCTGATCGACGATGGCTTTGTCGAACGCCGTGGAGCTGTTTTTGGCGGTGCAGGCGGCTGCGCCGTCCTTCTTCTGCTGAGCCAGAACGTTAGCCTGAACATCGCAAACGTTCGCTGCTATGCCGACAGGGACCTGCACGGTTACCGGAACGGCAACGTTCACATTCGGCTTGTTCAGCGCGTTCTTGATAATTTCGATGTCATCGATCTGAACTGCTACAAGGCCAGCGTTCGTCTGGGCAAAGGCAGAACCGGACAACAGGCCAGCAGCGATCAGGCCCATCATGAGTGACTTTTTCATCGTGTTTCCTTCCGACTTGTTTTTTCCCTTCGGGCAAACAAACCTCTCGACCGGTCGAAGGTTCCGCAGTCTTTTTTTGCCCTTTTTGGGGTGCACTCCTGAGAGGGTTTATCAGGCTGCTGATTTGCTAGTCTGCGGGATGCGTCGGTCCTTGAACCGCTGCGGGCTCAGATATCAGAGCACCGAATAGAGCCTTCGTCTGTTGAATACCTCCGCGATGAAGCGGGCAAGGTGATCAATAACGTGACATAGGCCCTTGGACCCATCGTTTGCCGCAAAGGTCCCAGCGAGATGCTTTAGAGGAACGAACCGAGGTCATAGCAATTGACTGGGAAATCACCGGGGTAGGGTAAGCGCCGTTCTCAGGCCACGGCCTTGAGTGGCTCGGGGGCATAGGCCCGGGGCAGCAGGTCGTCGAGTTGGCTTTGCGGGTGGCCGGCGACGATGCGGGTGATGACGTCGGCGAGGTAGGCTTACGGGTCGCCGCCGTTGAGCTTCGCGGTCTCGATGAGCGAGGCGATTGTCGCCCAGTGCTCGCCACCGCCGTCGGAGCCGGCCAAGAGGGCATTCTTGCGATTGAGGGCATGGGGCGGATCGCGCGTTCGACCACGTTGGAGTCGATCTCGACAAGCGCATGAGGATCGCGGCGATCTATCGGCCTCGACAAGCGCATGAGGATCGCGGCGATCTATCGGCGCCCGAACACCTCGAAGCCGGCGCCGGGCCACAAGATCTACCCGTATCTGCTGCGCAAGCTGCCGATCACGCGGCCGAACCAGGTCTGGGCGATCGACATCACCTACATCCCGATGGCGCGTGGCTTCGTCTATCTCGCGGCCGTGGTCGACTGGTTCAGCCGCAAGGTGCTGGCTTGGCGGCTCTCGATCACCATGGACACAGCGTTCTGCATCGAGGCTGTCGAGGAGGCGGTGGCGAAGCACGGCAGGCCGGAGATCTTCAACTCGGACCAGGGCAGCCAGTTCACCAGCACAGCCTTCACCAATCTGCTGAAGAAGCACGAGATCGCCATCAGCATGGACGGCAAGGGCGCATGGCGTGACAATGTGTTCGTCGAACGGCTCTGGAGGACGATCAAATACGAGGAGGTCTACCTTCGGGCCTACGCCAGCGTGCCGGACGCAAGGGCTTCGCTCGGCCGATACATCGACCACTTCTACAACGCACGCAGACCCCATACGAGCCTTGACCGACAGACGCCGGACGAGGCCTACTTCAATGCGCTGCCATCAATCCCGATGGCAGCCTAACCGAGGCAGGAATCCACTTAGCGACAGCCCGGAAACTGTTCAAACAAACCGAGCCACCTCTCGCATCCCCCGATACTGCGAGCTAAACTTGAACGGCAAGCGCAGTCAACATCCGAAATCAGTGTTTGGATTTCGTCCGGCCTTCCTGCCTTATCTGACGATTGATATGTGACGACCAGCCGTGAGTTCGTGATCGCCGAGCTTTCCCTCGCAGTTGGCTGCATACCGAGAATTGCCGGTGAATTCGATCGTGTTTCCGACAATCCGCAGACACTCGCCGTCGGCGCTGGCGGCGGCATTCCCTGCGTAAAAGACGTGCGCACCAGGCGCATATATGAAGCCATCGACAAACGACCCCGATGTCCCGTTGATCGACAGCGTGTTGTCGTTGCTCATTTCCTGGTAAATGCTGATGCCGGCATAGGGACCAGTATCCGGTGGCGACAGTTGCACGACCTCGTTTCCGTTGATCGTGAACTCCGCATCCTCCATCAGGAAGATTGTGACGCCATCACCCTTTAGAAAACCGTTGCCGCCTAGATTCACGCGTCCACCGCGCATGATGTAGATGCCAGGCTGGAGAGTGACTTCGCCCGAGAGGGTTTTGTTGCAGTAGGTCCCTGGGGACAGGGTCTTGGTCTTCCCCCCAGGAACCGAGCGGCATGATGTATAGCTGGGCGGCACCACGCCAGCGAGTGGATCGTCCGAAGGATACTGCTTCTCAAGCGGCGCTGGACAATCAAGATCTGTCGCCGGTCCACCGAGGCCGGATGTTCGCCCAGAGGTGAATACGCACTCAGCGGCAAGTGTCGCCGAACCATCGCGTGTAACCGCCGAATTCGAAACGGAATTGGCTGCGATGACACATCCTTCCATCTCGACCTGGGTTGAGCCCTGGATCTTGATTGCGGACGCGGCTTTCTTGTCGATCGCCAGCACGCAGGCAGGCTGTCCCGGTTGTACGCGAACGACGCTCGTACGAGCGACCTTCCACTCGAATGACCAACCAACCAACGGCTCCATCGTCAACTGCGAACCGACGGTGATGTAGTTGTCGGGGCCGTCTGCTTCCGCCGAGGCAGCAAGCGGGCTGACGTCAGCGTCCTCATAGTCAAACTCTGACGGCACCCCTTCGGCCGTTAACATGTTGCCGGAGAATACCGTTCGACCAAGGGTCTCGAGATTCGCTTGCGACATTCCCGAGTAATAGACGGTCCCAATCGTTAACGCTGCAGCGTCTAGCGCATTTTGGAGCTCGGTGCTTTTGCGGTTCAGATTGGCCACATCTATGGCGCCGGCAAAGGCCATCATGAGCGGGATTGCGGCAATCGAAAAAATGACCGCGACATTACCCGACTCAGAAGCGGCAAACTTGCGCAAGATCTCGGCCCCCGAGAGTGGATCTGACATTAAGTCTTACGTCATACTCGTTTAGTGAATATTGGGAATTTGACGACAATTTTACTCACTTCATTGGTCAAGATCGGACGGGCGACAGTCGAATGCCATGTCGAACACTGGCGGGGCCGACGCCGCAACAAGGGGATGGAATTGTCGGTGTCAAATTTCGCCCATCCGTCAGCTCGTCGATAGGTACCCGCCTAACAATGCGTCACATCGGCGGAATAGCTTCCCACGCTGGCGGCAGTAGCGTCAATCTGAGTGCCGAAAACGGCTCTGCGGCGCTCCTGCCTCTCACGGCGGGATCGAAAAATCACTAGGCCGTGTGGACAAACTCGCGCAAGTTGAGCGTTGAGGATTCCTCGGTGGAATCGATTGTGATTCATAGGTTTCCGACTGAGTCGGAGGCTGGAGATCATGTCGACACGGATGAACGAAGAGGACTGGGCGCGCACGCTGGAGGTCTTTCGGGCCTGTCTGCCCCGGCGCGGACGCAAGGCGGCGAACGACCGGCTTTTCCTGGAAGCGATGCACTTCTTCACGGTGGAGAATGTGCGCTGGCGGGCGCTACCGGAGCGCTTCGGTCCCTGGAATTCCGTGTGGAAGCGCTTCGACCGGCTGAGCAAGGCAGGCGTGTTCGAGGCCTTCTTCGACATGCTGGCTTCGATGAGCACGTCGGCGCATCTGATTCAGATGTTCGACAGCACCATCGTGCGCGCCCATGTCTCGGCGGCCGGTGCAAAAGGGGGCAGCACGGTCAGGCGCTCGGCCGCTCGCGCGGCGGGTTCACGACGAAGATCCATGCCAAATCCGATGCATCGGGAGCCATCATCGGTTTCGACCTGACCGGCGGCGAGAAAGCCGACGCGCCGCACTTCCCCATCCTCCTCGACATCGGGCCGGACATCGCGCCCGGTGCCGCCATTGGCGACAAGGGGTATGTGGCCAGCCAGCGGCCAGAAGGCTGGATCCTTGTCCCGGACCGCTATGACGACGGCGGCATCTCCGGCGCCACTCTGGAGCGACCAGCCTTGAAGCGTTTGCTCCGCGACATTGAGGCAGGTCTGATCGACGTGGTCGTCGTCTACAAGATCGACCGCCTGTCCCGATCGCTGATGGATTTCTCGAAGCTGGTCGACGTGTTCGACGGCAACGATGTGACCTTCGTCTCGGTGACGCAGTCCTTCAGCACCACGACCTCGATGGGAAGGCTGACACTGAACATCCTGCTCTCATTCGCCCAGTTCGAGCGTGAGGTGATCGGCGAGCGCATCCGCGACAAGTTTGCAGCCTCGCGTCGGAAAGGTATGTGGATGGGTGGCTATATTCCGCTCGGTTATCGCCTTGAGAACCGCAAGCCGCTGGTCGAGGAGAGCGAGGCAAAGACCGTTCGCTCGATCTTCGAGGGCTTCGTCCGGACCGGTTCGGCGACGGCGCTTGCGAAGATCCTGCAGGCCGACGGCATCACGATGCGCAACGGCAGAGCGATCGACAAGGGGTATCTCTACAAGCTCCTCAACAACCGCATCTACATTGGCGACGCTGTCCATAAGGGCACGGCTTACCCGGGCGAACACGAAGCAATCATCCCTCAGCCCCTCTGGGACAAGGTCCGCAGCATCCTGAAGGAAAGCCCTCGCAGCCGCGCCAGCAACACCAGAGCGCAGACACCGGCTCTGCTGAAGGGACTGCTGTTCGGCCCGACCGGATGCGCCATGTCACCGACCCACACGCGCAAGGGTGGCAGGCTCTACCGCTACTATGTCTGCTGTGGATCGCCGACGGGCCGATCGTTCAGATTGGATGGATTGTGTTGTGCAAGCGTTAGCAAAGGGAGCGTTACGGGTTTCCAAGAGAAACTTTGGGGCAAGGATATGGGGTTTATCGGGTTCGTTGGTGCCGATCGCGGAAACGTCGCTGTGGCAACCGCAGTCCTCGCACTTCCCTTTATGGCAGCCATAGGATTGTCAGTCGACTTTTCAAACATGAATCGGACGAAAAGCGATTTGCAGGCGGCATTGGACGCTGCTGCGATGGCGATCGCGATCAAGGTGCCCTCAGGGTTGTCCGACATCGAACTGGAAACGCTTGGGAACAGTCACTTTGCTGCGCATGCAGACATGAGGCTCATACAACAAGGTCACATCCCGCAGTTTCGCTTCCACGGCTTGGTGACTGACGACGATGGAATGCAGCACGTGACGTCTTCCCTAAAGTTTCCGTATCGAACGTTTTTCGCGGACGCGGCGGAATTTGTCGCTAAAGCAGACATGGGCGTCAGGCAGTTTTCGCTTGTGAGCCGCATCAGCGTAAGAACTGGCGATACGGCTTGCGTCTACGCGCTCAGCCGGACCGCTCCGCGAGCTGTCGAGGCTGCCGGAAATACCTCGATCATCATGGATGGATGCGTCGTCGCCTCAAATTCTGCAGCTGAGGATGCGATATATGTCGGAGGGAGCGCGACGCTTTCGGCCGATTGTTTGCAGAGCTCGGGCGGCATCGACGCCACCGCAGGCCTCAGTCTGGATTGTGCTAGCAGCAGACAAAACGCTTGGCCCTTGCCGGACCCTTTCGCGCATCTTCGAGAACCGATGCCGCCGATCTTACTGTCCGAGCCGAAAAAATCTGACACCATCGTGCCTTCCGGACGATATTGGAACCTTACCTTGGACGGGACGAAAACGCTTGAGCCTGGGATCTACTACATAGACAACGACCTCGACATAAAGGGCACGGTGACCGGCGAAGGTGTCGTATTTTATATCAAAAACGGGTCGGTGACGGTTAACGGCGATGCATCGTTATCACTCACCGCTCCGACGACCGGCGAATATGCCGGCATGCTGTTCATTTCGGACGCCTTCAACACCTCATCTCATACTTTCAATGGCAATGGCGCCACCGATTTGAACGGGTACCTCTATTTTCCGAAGGGTGATCTCACCTATATCGGCAACAACGCCACTAGCAGTAATTGCCTCAGAATTGTCGCCAACACCGTCGAAATGAGCGGAAGTTCGACACTGCGTTCCGACTGCTCCGCTGAACTCGGCGGAAGGGAAGCAAAGGTATCTGGTCCGCTTCATTACACACGGTAGGTATCTTGAACACCCAATATTGCGCTGCGGCCTTGGAGCATCTGAAATAGACAGGCATCACCGCAGCACCAGCAAGCGCTCCCTTATCCAACAGGCGACGTTATTGGCCCCCTGCAGAATCGATCGAGCGGGCGCGCCTGCTTCGGAGCCGGTGTCGGCGTTGAGCCAGCGGTCGAAAGAATCGGGTCGTTCGTTCATGAATGTCCTGAAAGCGGCGTGCGAAACACCGGAAGGTTGCCACGGAACTCGTACCCGATGCGACAGTGTTCGTGTTCCGTTCGGCGCCTGGCATTCTACAGGAGGTCGAAACCGTTTCATAACCAAACGCGCGGTTTGTCGGCATTTGAGACAACTCGAGCGAGGTTTGTTGAGAACTGTCGCCTAGCCTTTACTGGAAGAAGCAGAAAACCACGGGAAGTGGAGCAAGGGCATTGAAAGGCAGGATCATTCCGATGATCGGAATTGCGGCCGTGATCGGGGCAATGTCGATCTTCGCAGCCGATTCCTGGATCAGAAACTCGGCCGCCGCACGGGTCGAGAGCCTGTCGGCTGAAGTGGTGGTTTCCACGATTCCGCAGGTCGAGTTCAAGACCATCGTCGTCGCCAAGGAGCCGCTACGCTACGGCATGTCGCTGGACGCAGCGCTTCTGGCCGAGATTCCCTGGCCGCAGGCTTCGCTGCCATCAGGTGCGTTCCCGAAGATCGAAGCGCTCCTGGCCGAGGGCAGTAGGGTCGTGCTGTCGCCCATGGAACCGAACGAACCCGTCCTGCTCGGCAAGCTCTCTGGCGCGAATGGCCGCGCCAGCCTGTCCAATCTGCTGGCGCCCGGAATGCGCGCGGTGACGATCAAGACCGACGAGATCGCCGGCGTGGGCGGCTTCGTGACGCCGGGCTGTTGATTTCCACCCAGAAGTGAGCCGGGTTGGCGCGTAATTTTCATTGAGAACTGAGCCATGTGACCCTTTCCCCTGCGCGCAGAGCGACAGGGGGCA
>Ga0209906_100241_pt1 | contig 41340 bp, 41 predicted proteins | sample FECB24metaG_FD_188303 | JGI IMG/M metagenome (GOLD analysis project Ga0209906, IMG submission 188303) | Cyanobacterial communities from the Joint Genome Institute, California, USA from Joint Genome Institute, California, USA - FECB-24 metaG... ... | reverse complement strand
CCGAAGGGTTTCCCGCTGGCGGCCGCCCGCGGCGTCAGGCGGACTTGGCCGTGCCACCAGCGCGACCTGCGCCGCCTTCCTTGCGGATCGACTCGCCATCGGGAAACAGAGCGACCCAAGGTTCACCGGAAATGCTCTAGTCTCCACGCCGGAGATAGCGGCGCCCGATCCAAAGTCCGAACAGTGCCACCGCGACGGAGACCGCGACGCCGATCAGCAGCCGCTCATGCTTGACCAGCGCGTCGCCGATCAGATGCTCGGCACCGAGGCCGAAGAAATAGCCGATACTGACGAAGAGCGCGGTCCAGACCGAGGCTGACACGGCGTTGAGCGCCAGGAAGCGCGGGAGCGGAATCGACGACAGGCCGGCGGCGACGCCGCCAACCATGCGCAGGCCGTAGATGAATCGGTTGCCGAGCACGAACAGGTTGGGATGGGTCTCGACCAAGCGATGCGCGTGGCTAAAGCCCGGTCTCTCGCGCAGGGCGGCGACCCGTGGATGGCCGGCGAACCGCCGGCCCGCGAGGAACAGGACCGTATCGCCGAGGAAAGCGCCGGTGAACGCGACCGCGCAGGTCTGCCAGAGGACGAAGACGTTCTGATGGGCGAAGAACCCGCCGAAGATGGCGGCGCTCTCGCCTTCCGCCAAGCAGCCAACAAACACTGCGACGAGGCCGAAGCGCTCGACAAGCATGTGGATCAGGTCGCTCAAGACGCCACGTCTCCGCCAAGACGCGCATCGATGCGCTTCAGATGAGCGCCCAGTTGCGCAATCTCCGACTGCAGGTTCACGATCTCCTGACGACGCAACTCGTCGAGCTTCTCATGTAGCGCCATGATCTCGATCTCGGCCTTCAGATTGACCTCGTAGTCATGCGACGCATCCAGCCGGTCCCGCGCGGCCTGCCGGTTCTGCGACATCATGATCACCGGCGCCTGCAGCGCGGCGATCATCGACAGGATCAGGTTCAGGAAGATGAAGGGAAACGGATCGAAGGCGTTGACGCGCAGCAGCCAGACATTGGCCGCGATCCAGAAGGCCAGGAAGGCGATGAAGGACAGGATGAACGTCCATGATCCGCCGACCCGCGCGATCGAATCGGCGATCCGGTCGGCGCGGCTGGCGGTCAAGCCATAGCTCTGGCCGACATCCCGGGAGATCGGCTTGCGGTCTATGGCGCTTTGCAGCACGCGGTTTTCAAGATCGCTGAGGCTCTCCGCGTTGCGGGTCAGCCAGCGACCCGCCAGTTCGGCAATTGTCTTGGCCATGATCGTGTCCTTTGCGGGCCGCTTGGCAAACTCGCCAGCCTCGGAAACAATGCGGGCAGGCGTCGCCACAAAGCGCCGATCGGGAGAGAATGCAATGGAGAGTTTTGCCGCCATCCGCGACCGTGCGGCGCAGCGCAAGGGCGGCGAAGACGTGCTGGAGCGGTTGCTGGGCACGGCGCCCGACAATGCGGCGCTTGCCACGGTGCCTGACGATCGCATCCTGTCGATGATGGCGAGCCGGGTGTTCTCGGCAGGCTTTGTCTGGAGCGTGATCGAACAGAAATGGCCGGGCTTCGAGGCAGCTTTCCTCGGGTTCGCGCCGAAGGCGCTGCTGTTTCAGCCGGAAGACTTCTGGCACGATCTCGCCTCCGACAAGCGCATCGTGCGCAATCCGCAGAAGATCAGATCGGTGCGGGAGAACGCTGAATTCGTCGAACGGATCTCGCGCGAGCATGGCGATTTCGGAACATTCCTGAGTGCATGGCCAGCCGACGACCAGGTCGGGCTCACCGCCTATCTGGCGAAGCACGGCTCGCGGCTCGGCGGCAATTCGGGCCAGTATTTCCTGCGCTTCATCGGTTGGGACGCCTTCATCATATCGGGCGACATGGCGTCGGCGCTGCGGCAGGCGGGCGTCGAAATTGCCGAGAATCCGACCTCGAAAGGCGACCTCGCGCGGATCCAGGCGCAGGTGAATGCATGGGCGTCGGAGACGGGGCTCTGCCGCACCCACATCTCACGCGTCTTGGCGATGTCGACCGGCATCAACCACACGCCGGAGCAGATCCTGGAATACACCGGAGACTAGAGCATTTCCGGTGAACTCTGGTTCACCGGAAATGCTCTTGGCTGGCGATTGTCAGCCATCGGCCGCCGCGCTAAGCGTGGCAGATGAGCAAGGTCCCTGACATTCTCCGCATCGCGGTTGCGCAGTTGAACCCGGTCGTTGGCGATATCGCCGGCAACCTTGCCAAGGCGCGCGAGGCGAGGGCGGACGCCGCGCGGCATGGCGCCGACCTGGTCCTGTTCACCGAGCTTTTTCTCGCGGGCTATCCACCCGAAGACCTGGTGCTGAAGCCGGCCTTCCTCGCGGCCTGCGACAAGGCGGCCGGCGAGATCGCGGCGGACACCTCCGACGGTGGTCCGGGCATCATCATCGGCGTTCCGCTGAAGAAGAAGTCCGGCGTCCACAATTCGGTGATTGTCGCCGACGGCGGCAAGATCATCGCCGAACGCTTCAAGGTCGATCTGCCGAACTACGGCGAGTTCGACGAAAAGCGCGTGTTCCAGGCAGGACCGGACATGCCCGGACCAGTCAATTTCCGCGGCATCCGCATTGGCATCCCGATCTGCGAGGACATCTGGGGCAGCCTGGATGTCTGCGAGACGCTGGCCGAGAGCGGGGCGGAGATGATCCTCGTGCCGAATGGCTCGCCCTACTACCGGGGCAAGGTCGACATCCGCCAGCAAGTCGTCATCAAGCAGGTGATCGAGAGCGGCCTGCCGATCCTCTACGCCAATCAGATGGGCGGCCAGGACGAGCTGATCTTCGATGGCGCATCGTTTGCGATCAATGCCGACAAGTCGCTCGCCTTCCAGATGAGCCAGTTCGAGGAATCGGTCGTCGTGACCACCTGGAAGCGTGGAGACGATGGCTGGGCCTGCGTCGATGGCCCGATGTCCAGAATCCCCGAGAAGGAGGAGGCGGACTACCGTGCCTGCATGCTCGGCCTCCGCGACTACGTGAACAAGAACGGCTTCAAGAACGTCGTGCTGGGCCTCTCGGGCGGCATCGACTCGGCGATCTGCGCCGCACTTGCCGTCGATGCGCTCGGCGAAGAGCGGCTGCGCGCCGTGATGATGCCCTACCGCTACACGTCGAAGGATTCACTGAAGGACGCCGAGGACTGCGCCAAGGCGCTCGGCTGCCGCTACGATATCGTGCCGATCTTCGAACCGGTCGACGGGTTTTCCCACGCTCTGGCCGGCCTGTTCGAGGGCACCAAGGAAGGCATCACCGAGGAAAACCTGCAGAGCCGCGCCCGCGGCACGATCCTGATGGCGATCTCGAACAAGTTCGGCTCGATGGTGGTGACCACCGGCAATAAGAGCGAGATGTCCGTCGGCTACGCCACCCTCTACGGCGACATGAATGGCGGTTTCAATCCGATCAAGGACTTGTACAAGATGCAGGTCTACGCCATCTCCGCCTGGCGCAACACGACCGTGCCGCCAGGTGCGCTGGGACCGTCGGGCGAGGTCATCCCGAAGAACATTCTCGACAAGGCGCCATCGGCGGAATTGCGCGAGAACCAGACCGACCAGGATTCGTTGCCGCCTTATCCGGTGCTGGACGATATCCTCGAATGCCTGGTCGAAAACGAGATGGGCGTCGACGACATCGTCGCGCGCGGGCACGACAGGGATATTGTGCACCGCATCGAGCACCTGCTCTACGTCGCCGAATACAAGCGCCGTCAAGCAGCGCCGGGCGTGAAGATCACCAAGAAGAATTTCGGCCGCGACCGGAGGTATCCGATTACGAACCGGTTCCGGGACCGGGGGTAGTCATTCGAGGTCGTCGGGGTCGAACGAACGTCCGCCATAGAGAAGGCGAAGGACGAGAACCTCGCTTTCCTCGACAACGAAGGCGATCGAGACACGTCGTTCAAAACCGACGATCCTCAGACCCTTACGCAGTTCCGGATAGAGGCTGCCGCGCGAAGGAAACTGTTGGAAGCCGGTCAGGAATGCTGTGATACGGTCGACATATCGCCGTGCGATAGCTGGCGACGCTTCGACACTTAGGTAATTGTAGAGGTCTCGCAAATCTTGTTCGGCACGACCTCCCAATCGAACCGCGTATCGTTTCATCTTACAGGGCTTTTTTCTCGGCTTTATCCATATGGTCGGACAACCTTTGCATGACTTCCTCAAGAGAGGAAGTCGGCTCCTTGCCTGCCTTGTAGGCGTCATAGGTCGGCAAGACCTCCTCGCGCAGCCATCTCTCCACGACCGCGTCTCTCTCGTCGAGCGCGCGCAGGCCCTCGCGGATGACCTCGCTCTCGCTCGCATAGTCGCCGGACGCCACTTTCGCCTTCACCTTCTGCGCCATCTCGGTCGGCAGGGTAATGCTCAGTTGCTGGGTGGTGCGCATCGGAACCTCATAAATTGGTAGGATTCAATCCTATCAAATCCGGTGTCTGGACTCAATCCCGGCCGATCTGGCGCATTGCCGGATCAGGCTCGATGGCGTAGCGCAGCAAAAACCCGAGACGTCATGTCCTACTTTTCCTTTCTTCGCGCCAATCTCCGCTGGATCGCCGCTGCCTTTGTCCTGACCTTCTTCTCGACAGTCGGACAGACGTCGTTCATCGGCGGATCGGCCGGGCATATCAGGACCGAATACGGCCTGAGCAATGGCGAGTGGGGCCTGGTCTACATGGCCGGCACGCTGGCGAGCGCGCTGACGCTGCCCTATCTCGGTTCCATCGTCGACCGGTACACCGTGCGCCGCGTGGTCTTCATCGTCGCGCCGATGCTGGCATTGGCGGCGACCGCGATGGCCGTTTCGACACATGTGGCGACACTGGTCCTGACCATCTATCTCCTGCGCCTTTTCGGCCAAGGCATGTTTCCGCACACGGCATACACGGCCACGGCGCGCTGGTTTACCGCGCAGCGCGGCAAGGCGCTCTCGCTGGTGATCCTCGGGCACAATGCCGGCGAGGCGATCCTGATTTCTGGATTCGTCGTCCTGTCGACGGCAATCGGCTGGCGCTACGGCTGGGCGGTTCTGGCGGCGGGCGTTCTCATCATCGCGCTGCCGCTCGTCGTGACGCTCGCCGCTGTCGAGCGCACGCCGTCCGCAACCGAGATCAACCCACGGGTTGTCGACGCCCGCGACTGGACCCGGGCCGAGGTGCTGCGCGATCCGCTGTTCTATCTCGGCATGCTGGGCTTCATGGCGCCGGGTTTCATCGTGACGGTCGCCTTCTTCCATCAGGTCTATCTGGTCGAGCTGCGCGGCTGGTCGCTGGAGGTGTTCGCCTCGGCCTTCGTCGTCTGGGCCGTGGTCAACTCCGGCTTCACCCTGCTTTCAGGCCAGTTGATCGATCGCTTCTCCGGCCTCGCCCTGCTGCCTTTCGTGCTGGTGCCGCTCGGCTGCGCCTGCCTCTTGCTCGGGCTTGTCGCAGCACCCTGGGCGCCGTTCGCCTTCATGGCGCTGGTTGGCGTGTCGAATGGGCTGTCCACAACCCTGTTCGGGGCGATCTGGCCGGAGGTCTACGGGCTGAAACACCTGGGCTCGATCCGTGCGCTGGCGGTCTCGGCCGGCGTGCTGGCGTCGGCCGCCGGGCCGGGCATCACCGGCTACCTGATCGACGCCGGCGTCTACTATCCCTACCAACTCGTCGCGATGGGGCTTTACTGCGGCTTTGCCTGCCTGGTGCTGGGCTATGTGTCGCAACGCGTCCGGCGTCGCAATGTGCGCGACCGGCTGGCGGCGAAGGCATAGCCGAGCTTGCGAAATCGGTCGCGCGGCGGCATAGGTCGCGGCATGACAGTCACCGTCCGCTTTGCGCCGTCTCCGACCGGCAACATCCACATCGGCAATGCGCGCACCGCGCTGTTCAACTGGCTGTTTGCGCTGAAGAATGACGGGCGCTTGATCCAGCGCTTCGACGATACCGACGCCGAGCGCTCGCGGCAGGACTATGCCGACAACATCCTGACGGACATCGCGTGGCTGGGGATTCAGCCGGTGGCCGTCGAATATCAGTCGAAGCGGTTTTCCGTTTATGAGGCCGCGGTCGCAAAGCTCAAGGCCGCGGGCGTGCTCTATCCTTGCTATGAAACGGCCGAGGAGCTCGACCTCAAGCGAAAGATCCGTCTGACCCGAAAACTGCCGCCGGTCTATGGCCGCGAGGCGCTGAAGCTGACGGAGGCGGAGAGGGCAGCACTGGAGGCGCAAGGCCGCCGGCCGCACTGGCGCTTCCTGCTGCCGAATTTCGACACCGATCCTTTTGCGCCGAAGCGGACCGAAGTGACCTGGACGGATCTGGTGCGCGGGCAAGAGACGGTCGACCTGGCGTCACTGTCGGATCCCGTGCTGGTGCGCGGCGACGGCACTTATCTCTACACGCTGCCCTCTGTCGCCGACGACATCGATCTCGGCATCACGCACCTCATCCGTGGTGACGACCATGTGACGAACACCGGCGTCCAGATCGCGCTGTTCCGCGCGCTCGGCGCCGAACCACCTGCCTTCGGCCACCACAATCTGCTGACCGCGGCAACGGGCGAGGGGCTGTCGAAGCGCTCCGGCGCGCTGTCGATCGGCAGTCTGCGCGAGCAGGGCATCGAGCCGATGGCCGTGGCCTCGCTGGCAGTCCTGACCGGCACCTCCGAAAATGTCGTGGCCGCCCGCGACATGGCGGAATTGGCCGATCTATTCGATCTCGCTGCGACCTCGCGTTCGGCGTCGAAGTTCGATCCGGCCGATCTGACCGCCCTGAATCGTACCCTTCTGCATGGCGCGTCTTTCGCGGATGTGGCTGATCGGCTCGCCGCACTGGGGATCGACGGCGCGAAAGCCGAACCGTCCTGGTTGGCGGTCAGGGGTAATCTCGACCGGTTGAGCGACGCGGTCGCATGGTGGCGCATCGTTGTCGGCGGTCCTGCGGAGCAGCCGGCGTTTTCAGACGAGGACCGCGATTTCCTGCGCGCAGCATTTGACGCGTTGCCGCCGGAGCCTTGGGATGGCGCGACGTTCAAGCAGTGGATGGATCAGGTCAAGGAAAGCTCGGGCCGCAAGGGCAAGGGCCTGTTCATGCCGGTCCGGCTGGCGCTTACTGGATTGCCGTCGGGGCCGGAGCTCGCAGATCTATTGCCCCTTCTGGGTCCGGAAGGTACGCGGGCCCGACGACCCTGACCTTCTTCTCGCCGGTGTTATCGCCAACAAGCGGCTTAGCGGCGGAGAGGCGCTTCATTGCTTCGGCGTCGAACTTGCCGTCGCGGTTTGCGAGGGTCTCGGGGTCGGCTGCCGGATCGGGCCTGGCCACGGGCGCAGGCGTCAGCTCGGGCTCGGCCTGCACTGGAACCGGCTGGGACATGGGCTGTCCGCCGCCGGCGATGATCGAGAAGTTCTTGGCTGGATTGCAGCCGCAGCCTTCTGGTCGCGTGAAATTGACGTCGCGGTATTTGAACGCGGTGGTCAAATCCGTGTAGGGAGCGCCGTAGCCATCGACCATGTTCTCCGACTCCTCGTCCGGCACGCGGTGCGAGAACAGCTTCACGTCCGTGCCGGGACACATGGTCTGGCAGTTCTGGGTGTCGCGGTCGAAGTCGCCGCGGGACGAGGAATGCGAGATCGGCCAATAGTAGCCGTCGCAGGTGCGCACGCAGAGCGTCCGATAGCTTCCGCCGCCGCCATAGCTGGGGACGTTTTGGCCTTCGCCGCCGATGATCGTGCGCACGCGAGCGTTGCCGTCGAATTCCCCGAACTCCTCGCTGCGCTTGATGCCGCCGCCGAAGAGCTGCTGGAAAATGTTGCCCCGGCCTTCGCGCGCCGCCGAAACCTCGCCAAGGTCGCGATCCCGGCGGGCGACCGCGCGGCAGTCATTCGCGTCGAGCGAGGCCATCAGGCGAGCACGTTCGCGGCGCGGATTGCCCTCGCCGCCGCCCATCTGGCTACGCTTCCGTTGCAGGGACAGGAGGTTGCGCTGCATCCGCTCGATGCCGCCCTCGATCGCGTTGCAGGCTGAACCTCCAGAATCGCGCGAAAAGAAGCCGCCGCCGCACCCGGCGCGCCGCAACTGACGCTGGGCCTTCTTGATCTGGGCCCCCTGCTGCGCGATCGCCTGGTCGTAGCGCCGCGTTTGCCCGGAGCCTCCTCCGCCACCGCTCGAGAGGCTGGCGAGCTGCGCTTCGATCTGCCGGCAGACGCGTGACTGGGCTTGGACGTCCAGCACCGACACCGAAAGCATGGACACGAACGCAACGGCGGTCAGCAGGAACCGCAAGGCTCCCGGCATGCGCGTCTGCTGCGTTGTTCCATCCATGTCGTGCTGTTCGCCTTGGTTCACAATCCGTCGGGCATTATGGCGCAATTCGGATGAATGGCGCCTGAATGTGACAGATTCTGCGCGATGATGGTGCGCAGAACGAAGTTAACCCCGCGTTTACCCGGCCATCAGCAGCGGCGCTTCCTGCGACGCTTCGACAACTGCGAGCGCCGTCATGTTGACGATGCCGCGTGACGTGACCGACGGCGTCAGGATGTGCGCCGGACGCTCGGTGCCGAGGAGAATCGGACCGACATGCAGTGCATCGGTCATCGCCTTCACGGTGGTCAGCGCGATGTTTGCCGAATCGAGGTTCGGGAACACGAGCAGATTGGCTTCGCCCTTCAGCGCCGAATGCGGATAGACCCGCTTCCTCAGTTCCTCGGACAGCGCCGAATCGCCGTGCATCTCGCCGTCGCATTCGAGGTCCGGAGCGATGCGTTTCAGAATTCCTGCCGCCTCGCGCATCTTCAGCGCGCTCGGGCTGTCGCGCGAGCCGAAATTGGAGTGCGACAGGAGCGCCGCCTTCGGCACGATGCCGAAGCGGCTGATCGCTTCGGCCGCCAGCATGGTCATTTCGGCGATCTCGTCGGCGCTGGGATCAACGGTCACGTAGGTGTCGGTGAGGAAGGTCACACCCCGCTGCGAAATCAGCATGGAGAGCGCCGACAGGTCGCGATACTTGACGCTGGCCCGCGCGCCGATGATCAGCGCGACATTGCGCAGATGCCGCTCGAACCGGCCTTCAAGGCCACAGATCATGGCGTCGGCGTCGCCGCGCCTGAGCGCCAGAGCGGCGATCACCGTGGCGTCGGTTCGCACCATCGTCCGCGCCGCCTCCTGTGTCACGCCGCGCCGGCCGGCGAGCTGGATCAGCAGGTCGACATAGTCGCGGTAGCGCGGATCGTCCTCGGGGTTGACGATGGTGAAGTCGACGCCCGGCCGGATACGCAGGCCGTAGCGGCGCAAGCGCACGTCGATCACATGCGGGCGGCCGATCAGCGTCGGCTCGGCGACGCCTTCCTCCAGCACCACCTGTGCCGCCCGCAGCACGCGCTCGTCCTCGCCGTCGGCATAGATGACGCGCTTCTTGGCGGCGGTGCGGGCGGCGGCGAAGACCGGCTTCATCACCAGGCCAGAGCGGAAGACGAAGCGGGTCAGCTTGTCGACATAGGCGTCCATGTCGGTGATCGGGCGCGTGGCGACGCCGCTGTCCATGGCCGCCTGCGCGACCGCCGGCGCAATGCGCAGGATCAGCCGCGGGTCGAACGGCGAGGGGATGAGATAGTCCGGGCCAAAGGTTGGCGTCTCGCCGGAATAGGCGCGCGCAGCGACATCCGACGGCTCCTCGCGCGCCAGCGCGGCGATGGCGCGGACCGCCGCCTTCTTCATCTGCTCATTGATGGCTGTCGCGCCGGCATCCAGCGCGCCGCGGAAAATGTAGGGGAAACACAGGACATTGTTGACCTGGTTCGGGAAATCCGACCGGCCGGTGCAGATCATCGCGTCGGGCCGCGCCGCCCGCGCCAGTTCCGGCATGATCTCGGGCGTCGGATTGGCCAGCGCCATGATCAGCGGTTTGTCGGCCATGCCGGCCAGCAGTTCCGGCTTCAGCACACCGGCCGCCGAGAGGCCGAGGAAGACGTCAGCGCCGCCGATGACGTCCGCGAGGACCCGCGCATCGGTGTCCTTGACGTAAGGATCCTTCCAGCGGTCCATCTCGTCCACCCGGCCCTTGTAGGCGACGCCGAAACGGTCCGTGACCCAGATATTCTCGCGCTTGGCGCCAAGTTCGACCAGCAGGTTCAGGCAGGCCAGCGCCGCAGCGCCTGCACCCGAGGTGACGATCTTCACCTCGGCCAGCGACTTGCCTGTGACCTCGAGGCCGTTCAGAACAGCTGCCGCGACGATAATCGCGGTGCCGTGCTGGTCGTCGTGGAAGACGGGAATCGCCATCCGCGCCTTCAACTGCTCCTCGACCTCGAAACATTCCGGCGCCTTGATGTCTTCGAGGTTGATGCCGCCGAAGGTCGGCTCCAGCGCCGAGATCGCCAGCACCATCCGGTCGATCTCCGGTGCGTCGATCTCGATGTCGAACACGTCGATGCCGGCGAATTTCTTGAACAGGACGGCCTTGCCCTCCATCACCGGCTTGGAAGCCAGCGGTCCGATATTGCCGAGACCGAGAACGGCCGTTCCGTTCGACACCACGCCGACCAGGTTGGCGCGGCCGGTATAGAGCGCTGCGGTCGAAGGATCGTCGCGGATCGCCAGGCAGGGCGCGGCGACGCCGGGCGAGTAGGCGAGCGCCAGGTCGCGCTGGTTGCCCAGCGGTTTGGTCGCCTGGATCTCGAGCTTGCCGGGAACCGGATGGCGGTGGAAAAACAGCGCCGCCTCGTCGAGTTCCGACAGGCGCGGTTTGTCCGTTTCGCTCGTCATGTCGCATCCCTCCGCTTCGCCCAAGCAATGAATATCACGTCACGACAGGCGGATGACGCGCGAAAAATGCCGAAGCACTTTTCGCGCAGGCACGGCAAATCAGCGGGCGACGACGGTCTGGCGCTGCTCGCCGAGACCGGCGATGCCGAGATGCATCTTGTCGCCACCCTTGAGGAAGAGCGGCGGCTTCATGCCAAGGCCAACGCCGGGAGGCGTGCCGGTGGTGATCACGTCGCCGGGCTCCAGAACCATGAACTGCGACAGATACGAGACGATCTGCTTGACGGAGAAGATCATCGTCGCCGTGCTGCCGGTCTGCATTCGCTTGCCGTTCAGATCGAGGAACATATCGAGCTTCTGCGGATCGCTGATCTCGTCGGCGGTGACGATCCACGGTCCGAGCGGCCCGAAGGTCGGCGCGCTCTTGCCCTTGATCCACTGTCCGCCGCGTTCGGCCTGGTATTCGCGCTCCGACATGTCGTTGCACAGCGCGTAGCCCATCACATGGTCGAGCGCATCTGCTTCAGAGACATAGTCGCAGCGCTTGCCGATGACGACCGCCAGTTCGACCTCCCAGTCGGACTTGACCGAACCCTTCGGCAGCAGCACGTCGTCATCCGGGCCGGACAGGCAACTCGGCGCCTTGGAGAAGACGATCGGCTCTTTCGGGATCGGCGCGCCTGTCTCGGCGGCGTGGTCGGCATAATTGAGGCCGATCGCGATGAAGTGGCCGATGCGCGATACCGGCGAACCGATGCGCACGCCCGCGGGCGCCGCGGGCAGCGATGCGATGTCGGCCTGGCGCAGCCGCGACAGGAGTTCGAAGGATATCGTCTCGGGCGAGTAGTCGGCCACGATCGACGAGGCGTCGCGAACGATGCCGTCCTTGTCCATCAGGCCTGGCTTCTCGCTGCCCTTCTCGCCAAAACGCAATAATTTCATACCTGTAACTCCCGAATTGGAATGTCTGTCAAAATGCGCTTGGATAGCTTCCACCGTCAATGCGCAGGTTCTGCCCGGTCATGTATCCTGCATGCGCCGAGCAAAGGAAGGCGCAGATCTTGCCGAATTCTTCCGCCGTGCCCAGCCGGCCGGCAGGGATTTCCTTCGCCTGGCGCGCCGCATAGTCGTCAACCGACATGCCGGCCTTCTCGGCGCCGAACTTCGTCGTCGTGCGGATGCGGTCGGTGTCGAGCTTTCCCGGCAGCATGTTGTTGATGGTGACGTTCTTGGCCGCGACCGTGCGGGCGATGCCCGACAGGAACGAGGTCAGGCCAGCCCGCGCGCCCGATGACAGGTCTAGCCCCGGTATCGACAGATAGACGGAAAGCGACGTGATGTTGACGATACGGCCGAAGCCGCGCTCCGCCATGCCATCGATCACCGCCTGGATCAGTTCGATCGGCGTCACCATGTTCTGCGTCACGCCATCCAGCATCGCCTTGCGGTCGAGCTGGCGGAAATCGCGCGGCGGCGGCCCGCCATTGTTGTTGACGAGGATGTCGGGCGCGGGACACGCGGCAAACAGCGCCTTCTGAACGTCCGGCTGCGACACGTCGCCGGCAACCTCGATCACCGAAACACCGTACGCCTTGCGGATCTCTTCCGCCGTCTGGGCAAGCGCGGCCGGATCGCGGCCATTGAGCACGAGGTCGACGCCGGCCTCCGCCAGCGCCATTGCGCAGCCGCGTCCAAGTCCCCTGCTGGAAGCGCAGACAATCGCCTTGCGGCCCTTGATCCCAAGATCCATCTGAAACTCCTCACCGATTTCGCGCCAGACGTAGACCGCGCGCCGCCAAAGCTCAACCGTCATACGGCTGTGACGTGAATCGTGCCACTGGCTTGGAGCATGAAGAGCCTGGACACTGTCATGTCAGACGACACACGCAGCTTTCGCACCATCTTCATTTCCGACATCCATCTCGGGTCGAAGACTGCGAAGGCCGAATTCCTGATCGATTTCCTGCGCCTGCATAAGGCCGAGACGATCTATCTCGTCGGCGACATTGTCGATGGCTGGCGGCTGCGCCGCTCCTGGCACTGGCCGCAATCGCACAATGACGTGGTGCAGAAACTGCTCCGCAAGGCGCGCAAGGGCACGCGCATCGTCTACATCGCCGGCAATCACGATGAATTCCTGCGTTCGTTCCAGGGCGAGCATTTTGGCGGCGTCGTCGTGGCCGATCGCGACATCCACGAGGCGGCAGACGGCAAGCGCTATCTGGTGATCCATGGCGACCAGTTCGACGGCATTGTCCACAATGTCCGCTGGCTCGCCTATCTCGGCGACAGGGCCTACGATTTCGCGATCATCGTCAATCGCATCGTTGCGTTCTTCAGGCACAGGCTCGGGCTATCCTACTGGTCGTTTTCGTCCTGGGCGAAGATCAAGGTCAAGCATGCGGTGAACTTCATCAGCGCCTTCCAGGACATCGTGGCGGAAGAGGCGCGCCGCAACGAGGTCGATGGAATCATCTGTGGCCACATCCACCATGCTGCGATCGAGACGATCGGCGGCGTCCGCTACATCAACACGGGCGACTGGGTCGAAAGCTGCACGGCGGTCGTCGAGCATTTTGACGGCAGCTTCGAAATCATCACCTGGGCGCAGGCGACGGCGGGCGAAGACAGCAAGCGCGACAGGCTCGTGCCTGTGCTTCTGCCGGCCAAGGCGGCCTGAAATCTGGCGTAACGGATCGGGCCGGGTGGATGCCGAACGCTGTATGCGCAGCGCCGGGCGCATGATAGGGCGGGTCGAGATCAACTCCGACCTTCTGCTCCATGCTCCCACCCCTTTCGCCTGAACAGCAGATCAAGCCGCGCCATTTCGAGCTGCGGATCGCGATTCTGTTTGCCTGCATCTTCGTGCCGAACGGCATCCATCTGCCGTATTTTCCGCTCTGGCTCGAACTGCAGCAGTTCACGCCGTCGGAAATCGCGGTGATCCTTTCGGCGCCGTTCTTCGTGCGCATCTTCGCCGGACCGATCGTATCGGCCTTCGCCGATCGCGCGCCGGACCGGGTGCCGGTGCTGATCGCCGCTGCCGTCCTGTCGGTGATCGCCTGCGCCGGCTATCTCCTGCCGCCGACCTACGCGGTCGTTCTGGCGGTGTCGGTGCTGCTGGCCGTCGTCTGGGCGCCGCATACCCCGCTGTCGGATTCGATCGCGCTGTCGGGCGTGCGCCGCTACGGCGTCGACTATGCCGGTATGCGGATCTGGGGTTCGATATCCTTCCTCGTCACCAATGTCGTCGGCGGCTACGTCCTCGCCGTCACCGGTGCGGGCATCGTGCCTTGGCTGATGCTGGGGGGCCTGTCGACCATCGTGGTCGCCGCCGTTTTCGTGCCGCGCCTTGGCCGGCCGCGCGTTGCCGCGCCCAATCCGGTTGAAACCCTGCCGCAGGCGGCTTTCGTGTTGCGGCAACCCTATTTCCTGCTGATCATCGCCGCCTCGGCGCTGGCGCAGTCAAGCCACGCCTTCGCCTATGCTTTCGCGTCGATCTACTGGAAGTCTTTGGGCATTGGCGATGGCATGATCGGGCTGCTCTGGGCCTTCTCGGTGTTCGCCGAAGTGGTCATGTTCGTCGTCTTCCGGCGCTTCTTCGGGTCCATGCGGCCGGGCACGCTGCTGGCGATCGGAACGGGCATCGGCGTGCTGCGCTGGCTTGTGTTTCCGGCGATCTGGCCTGCAGGCTTCGGCCTGATTGGCTTCTTCGCCGTCCAGGGGCTGCATGCGTTTTCGTTTTCGATCGCCTTTCTCGGCACCCAGAAAATGTTCACCGAGACGGTCCCCGAGGAGCGCATGGGCGCGGCGCAAGGGGCGGCCTTCTTCCTTTACATGGCGACACTCGCCATCTTCACGCTGATCAGCGGGCCACTGTACGAGGCCTACGGCGTATCGGGGTTCTACGTCATGGCGATCGTCGCCGCTGCTGGAACAGCGCTTTCGCTGTGGGCGCTGGCCTATCCCCAGAGCTCCGCCTCGGGCGGGTAAACCAGCGAACCATCGTAGCGCAGCCCGGGGCTGCGGTCGCGGGCCAGCAGCAGCGGTCCGTCCAGGTCGACGAATTCCGCGTCCTGCGCCAGCAGCACCGCCGGCGCCATGGCCAGCGAGGTGCCGACCATGCAGCCGACCATGATCTGGAAGCCGAGCTTTTGGGCATTGTCGCGCAGCGCCAGCGCCTCGGTCAGGCCGCCGGTCTTGTCGAGCTTGATGTTCACCGCGTCGTAGAGACCGACAAGCGTCGACAGATCGCCCGCGACATGCAGGCTCTCGTCGGCGCAGATCGGTACGGGATGCGGCAACGTCCGCAGAATCGAATCGCGTCCCGAAGGCAAGGGCTGCTCGATCAGCGCGACGTTGCATTCGGCGGCAATCGCCATGTGGCGGGCGACATTGGCGTCGGTCCAGCCCTCATTGGCGTCGAGAATGATGCGGCTGTTGGGCGCGCCGGCCGCGATGGCGCGGATGCGCGCCTCGTCATCCTCGCTGCCGACCTTCGCCTTCAGGAGCGGCCGGTAGGATGCCGCACGGGCGCCGGCTTCCATCTCCTCGAGTGTTCCGAGCGAGATCGTGTAGGCCGTGGTCAGCGGTGCCGGCTCGCCCGCACCAAGAACAGCGGCGACGCGCTTGCCGGAGAGCTTCGAATCGAGATCCCACAGCGCGCAGTCCAGCGCGTTGCGCGCCGCGCCTGCAGGGAGGATCGACTGGAGTTCGGCCCGGCTGCAACCCGCCTCGATCTCGGCCCTGACCGCCTCAATGGCGTCACGAACCCCGTCCATGCTTTCTCCATACCGGGCATATGGAACGCATTCGCCGCGGCCGGCTTTACCCTCCGCTTCTATCCTGCATGAAATGACATGCGCTGACGTCTTGGATCCGCGCGAGATTGTGAACCGGCCGGCGATGGGAAATTCCTCGGCCTCGATGAAAAGGGTGCGCGCCAAATGTCCTGCTCCGGGTTTGCCCGCTACTGTCAAGTGACATGCAGTTCATGACGGGCTAAGACGGCGGTCATGTTGACGAAAGCTCCTCCGGACGCAAGCGTGACAGGCGCGCCGCGCATCGACGCGCGCGTGTCTGGACAGCGCATGGAGTGCCGGCTGGACGGAGAATGGACGACGCAATCCGTCGCCTCCGTCGATGACGAACTCCGCAAGCTGGAGACGCAGTCCGACGTCAAGGAGATCGCGATCGACCTGGCAGGCGTGTCGAAGATGGACACTGCCGGCGCATGGCTGGTCAAGCGCCTTGCGACGGCGCAGGAAGCGCGCGGCGCGGTGGTGAAGATCGATGGCGCCTCTCCATCGGCCGAAACCCTGCTGAATGCCGTCCAGGATGCGGCGCGGCAGGAGATCCCGAAGGGCGGCTCCGGTCGTCCCACCGGCATCGTCGGTCTGCTGGACACCCTTGGCCGCAGCGTATTTTCGCTCAAATCCGATTTCCTGATGAGCATGCACATTCTCGGTGCAACCATCCGGGGCGCCCAGATGAAACTCGGACGCGGCCATGCGGTCAATCCGGCGGCGATCGTCAGCCAGATGGACAAGATGGGCATCGGCGCTATTCCCGTCGTGCTGCTGATGTCGTCGATCATCGGCGCGATCATCGCCCAGCAGGGCGCCTTCCAGTTGCGCTATTTTGGCGCGGAAATCTTCGTCGTCGACCTGGTCGGCATCCTCGTGTTGCGCGAGATCGGCGTGCTGTTGACCGCGATCATGATCGCCGGCCGTTCAGGAAGCGCGATCACCGCCGAGATCGGCTCGATGAAGATGCGTGAAGAGATCGACGCGCTGACCGTCATCGGCCTCAATCCCGTGGGCGTGCTGGTGTTTCCGCGCCTTGTCGCGCTCGTCGTCGTGCTGCCTTGCCTGACGATCGCCGCCGACATCGCCGCCATGATCGGCGCGATCTTCGTCAGCTGGATCTATTCCGGCATCGCGCCGACGACCTTCATCGACCGGATGCGCGACGCGATCGACATTTCGACGGTCTTCGCCGGACTGATCAAGGCGCCATTCATGGCTCTGATCATTGGCATCATCGCTTCGGTCGAGGGGCTGAAGGTCGGAGGCAGCGCCGAGTCGCTCGGCGCCCACGTCACGTCGTCGGTGGTGAAGTCGATATTTGTAGTGATCGTCGTCGACGGCCTGTTTGCAATGTTCTACGCGGCGATCGACTTCTGATGCAGGCGACCGAAACCCCGATGCGGAACGGCAATGCGGCTGGCACGGGCTCGGCCGAGCCGGAGATCGTCATATCTGCTGAGGATGTGACGGTGGCCTTCGGCGACAATGTCGTGCTCGACAAGCTGTCGCTCGATGTCCGCCGCGGCGAGATACTCGGCTTCGTCGGCGCTTCGGGCGCGGGCAAGTCGGTGCTGCTGCGGACGATCCTGGGGCTGACCCGCAAACGCTCCGGCAAGATCAAGCTGTTCGGCATCGACCTCGACGGCATCTCGGACCGCGACCGCGTTGGGATCGACATGCGGCTTGGCGTGCTGTTCCAGCATGGCGCCCTGTTTTCCTCGCTGACGGTGCTGGAGAACATCCAGGTGCCGATGCGGGAATATCTCGATCTGCCGAAAAACCTGATGGATGAACTGGCCCGACTGAAGATCGAACTGGTCGGTCTGCCGCCGGATGCGGCAGCGAAATTCCCCTCGGAACTGTCCGGCGGCATGATTAAGCGTGCGGCACTTGCGCGGGCGCTGGCGCTCGATCCCGACATTGTTTTCCTCGACGAGCCGACATCCGGCCTCGATCCGATCGGCGCCGCTGCGTTCGACGAACTCGTCCAGAAGTTGCGCGACACGATGGGGCTGACCGTCTACATGGTGACGCACGACCTCGACAGCCTCTTCTCGGTCTGCGACCGCATCGCGGTGCTCGGCGAGAAGCGGGTCATGGTGCAGGGAACCGTCGAAGACATGCTGGCCAGCGAGAACGCCTGGGTAAAGTCATATTTCCGCGGCAAGCGGGCACGCCAGCTCGATCTGTCGGCGCGGCAGGAACACGGAGCCTGACGGCATGGAAACCAAAGCAAATTACGTCGCGGTCGGCATCTTCACTCTGGTGCTGCTGCTTGCTGCCTTCGGCTTCGTATGGTGGAGTTCGGGCGTCGGCGGTGGCGGCGATTTCACCACGTTGCGCATCAAGATCCCGGGCTCGGCCTCCGGCCTCGGCCGCGGCAGCGCCGTCCTGTTCAACGGCGTCAAGGTCGGCGACGTCACGCGCATCTTCATCGACGTCAACGATCCGACCGTGGCCCTCGCCGACACGACGATCGACCGGCTGACGCCAATCACCAAGTCGACCACCGCCGATGTCGGTCTGGCCGGCTTGACCGGGCAGGCAAGCATCGAGCTCAAGGGCGGCGTTGCCGGTGAGGAAAGTATCCTGGCGGTCGCCGAGGCAAATGGCACTGTGGCCGAAATTACCGCCAATCCCTCGGCGCTGGGCAACATCCTGCAACTGGCGCAGAACTTCCTGACCCGCGCCGACGGGGTGCTGACCGGGCTGGAGAGCTTCGTCAACGAGGCGCGCGTGCCCCTGGTTGCGACTGCGACGAACGCGCAGAAATTCTCCGAGGCGCTGGGCCGCAACGCCGACAATATCGACGACTTCCTGGCGAGCGTCGGCGATCTGTCGAAGACGTTCACCAGCGTGTCAGGCCGTCTCGACTCGACGCTCGCGGCTGTCGAGGGATTGCTCAAGGCCGTGGACCAGCAGAAGATCACAAACATCGTCGGCAATGTCGAGACATTCACCAACGATCTGAAGGGCGCGTCGGAAAACATCGAGGGGCTCGTGGCCGGCGTCAACAAGGCGGTGACATCGATCGCCACTCTGTCGCAGAACGCGACCGGCACGCTGGCGCGGGTCGACCAGATTGTCGCCAATGTCGACCCGGCAACAATAAAGTCCGCCATCGAGGGCATCAAGGCGACCACCGAGACCGCACGCAAGGCCGCCGACGACATCTCCAAGGTCACGACCAAGTTCGGAAACCGGGCCGAGGACATCGACAAGATGATTTCGGATGCCGGCCAGCTTGCCGAGCGGTTGAACGCCGCGTCAGTGCGCGTCGATGGCGTGCTGGCCAAGGTAGACTCGCTGCTTGGTTCCGACGACGCTGGTGGCCTGATGGCCGATGCACGCGAGACCGTGAAGGCGTTCCGCCAGGTCGCCGACACGCTGAATGCGCGCATGGGCACCATCACCGATGGGCTGGCGCGCTTCAGCGGCCAGGGGCTGCGCGACGTGGAGGCGCTGGTCGAGGATAGCCGCCGTTCCATCAATCGTATCGAGCAGGTGATCACCGATCTTGGCCGCAATCCGCAGAAGATCATTTCAGGCGGAGAGGGCGAAGTGCGGCAGTTCGACGGCCGGGCGCGGCGTTGACATTGTCCCCAGCCCGTACCACTGATCGCGCAATGCTTGTAACAGGCGGTCTTTGCCGCCCCGGAGACCTACGTTTGAAGCTTTGTCGTAACCTGTTTGTCGGCACGTTGGTCGCACTTGCCTTACCCGGTTGCGCGCTTCTCGGCGGCGGCTCGTCGCCGCTCGACACCTATGAACTTTCTGCTGCGTCTACGTCAGAGTCCGGCCCGCGCCGATCGCGCGCACAGCTACTCATCGCTGAGCCATCGGCGCTGAAATCGCTCGACAGCGTGAACATCGTCATCAAGCCGGTTGCAGGCGAGATCCAGTATCTCAAGGGCGCCCAGTGGGCGGACCGGCTGCCGAAGGTCGTGCAGGCGCGCCTGGCGGAGTCGTTCGAGTCGTCCGGCCGGCTCGGCGGTGTTGGCAAGCCCGGCGAGGGGCTGGCGATCGACTACCAGGTGATCACCGAGATCCGCGCCTTCGAAATCAGGCTCGACGGCGGCGACCGCGCCAATGTCGAACTGTTCGTCCGCATCCTGAACGACCGCAACGGCACCGTGCGGGCGGCGAAGACGTTCACGACCCAGGCTGCCGTTTCGGGCACCGGCAACGCGGCCTATGCCGCCGCGCTCGACATTGCATTCCGGGCTGCCTCCGACGAGATCGTCGACTGGTCCATATCGCGGATTTGATCGCCATGCTCCGCGTTCACCGTATCAAACTGGAGTCGATCTACGTTCCGACCGAGCGCCGCAAGACGCTTCACCCGGAGACAGCGCGAATCCTTGCCGAGGACATCCTGCAGAACGGCATGAAGATGCCGATCCAGGTGCGGTTTGACGGCAAGCGGCACGTCCTGATCGAGGGATTGCACCGGCTGGAAGCGTCAAAGTTCCTCGGCGAAACCGAGATCGACGCCTACATTGTGCAGGCCAGAAAGCACTGACAATTCAAACGGCTGCAGGCGAAAGCTCGTCAGCCCTTGCGGCGGCGGCAGCGCCAGTTCCAGTCCCGCTCGGGACCGACGTCGATATGCACGGAATTGGTGTGGCAGTAGGTGCCGACGCCGCCGCGGCCGGGCATCGCACGGACATACTGCGCCAGATCCCACTTGCTGACGCCGTCGACCTGCACGTCTGCTGCGGCGCAGTACATGTGCATCGACTTGCGCGCCCCGCGCACGCGCTTGTTGTATTCGGGACTGCGGTAGCCCGACGTCACGACGACCCGCTTGCCGAACTTCTGTTCCACCTGCTTCAGCATCCGCACGAGCGACGGCTTCAGGCAGGCGACATCGACGCTGTCGCGCTGCTTGATCAGGCCGTTCGGCGCCAGCCGCGCCATGCCGGCAGCGGATGCATACTGCACCGGTGATTCTTCATCCTCGTGCACGTCGACATCGCTATCGTCGTCGAGGCTGTCGCGACGCTTGATTTCGAAGAGGGAGGACTGTCGAACGCCCGGCAACGCGCTCAGCGGCTCACTTCCAAGCGATGCGCGAGCTTCGGTTTTCTCAGTCGGATCAATGGACGCAAGCTGGATCACCGGCTTGGGCTTGGCCGCTGGAGGCGTCGACATGACCGGCGCATCCTGCTGGGTCTGCGAGAAGAAGCCAGACAGAAATCCCTTCTTCTTGGGCGCCTGCGGCGGCGGTGCAAAGCTGTTGGCGACGACTGGCGTTTGCTGCGGAGCCGGATCTGCCGCGACGCTCATTTCGCGCGGCGCGGGAGCGGGAGTGATGGCAACTTGCTCAGCCGGAGCGGAGGCTGGGGTCGCTTCTGCGCCCGGCGTCGTCTCTGCCGGCTTTGTGGCAAGGTCGATCAGCGGCTTGGACTGTGTCTCGGCGGCAGCCGGTACATCGCCGATTGTGGCCCCATTGCCGGGCTTGGCGGCGGGGACGAACGTGGCGGCATCGATCTGGCCCTGCTGTTCCACGGTCAGCGGCGTTCCCGCGGCCTCGGATTCGGCAGCAACATCGGTGGGGGACGCAAAGGTCGGGTTGGTCACCTCGAGGCTTTCCAGCCCGCCAGCGGTGCAGCCGGCGAGAAACAGGGAAACGAGCGCCGCACCGGCAACGCGCATCTTCCGGCTCGCGAGGTGCGAAGTTCCAGAGCTCAATACAGTCCCCTTGTCCGGCCGCGCACCCTCACGCGTGACACTGAGCCCAACGGGCAAATCATCCAAACGACCGTGGCCGAAAAGACGCGATGGCAGCGAAAAAAGCAAGTCTGCCGTGTGTCCGGGCTAGGCATCAAATGAGGCGAGATCATGGTTCCGTTATGTCGCAATCTGGATTTCGCCCGGGCGGATGTATACTTGGGGCGCCTCAGACCCTGACCTTCACATAGTCTCCGGGGGCTTCGCCCAGCACGGCAAGTTCGCTGCCGGGCACGCGTGCGCCGACGCGATCATTGTCCAGCCGCTCGATCCAGCGCTGCCAGTGCGGCCACCACGAGCCGGGGTTTTCGGTCGCCTTGGCGACCCATGCGTCGAAATCTCCGACAGGCCGGCCATTGGTCCAATGCTGGTATTTCTTCGAGGCCGGCGGATTGACCACGCCGGCGATATGGCCGGAGCCGGCCATGACATATTCGACGTCGCCGCCGAAATAGGCGCAGCCGGTGAAGACGGAGCGCGCAGGCGCGATGTGATCCTCTTTGGCGGCGAGGTTGTAGATCGGGATCTTGATGTCCGAGAGAGACAATTTGTGACCGCCGAGCTCCATTTTGCCCGACGCCAGCGAGTTCTCGAGATAGCAATTGCGCAGGTAGTACGAATGGTTCGCCGCGCTCATCCGGGTCGAATCGGCGTTCCAGTAGAGCAGGTCGAACGGCAGCGGATCCTTGCCCCGCATGTAGTTGTTGATGACGTAGGGCCAGATCAGGTCGCCCGAGCGCAGCATGTTGAAGGCTGTCGCCATCTTGGTGCCGTCGAGATAGCCCTTGTCGCCCATCGCCCGCTCCAGCGAGGTGATCTGCTCGTCATCGACGAAGACCTTGAGATCGCCTGCGAAGGTGAAGTCGACCTGCGTCGTGAACAGCGTCGCGGAGCGGATGCGATTGTCGCCGCTCTTCGCCATCAGGGCGAGTGCTGCTGCAAGCAGCGTGCCGCCGACGCAATAGCCGATCGCGTTGACCGAACTCTCCCCGGTCTCGGCTGCGACCGTGTCCAGGCCGAGTTCAATTCCGTCGCGGATATAGTCCTCCCACGACATGCGGGCATGCCGCTCGTCCGGGTTCACCCAGGAGATCACAAACACGCTGTGCCCCTGCGACACGGCCCAGCGGATGAAGGATTTTTCCGGATTGAGATCGAGGATATAGAACTTGTTGATCCAGGGCGGGCAGATCAGGAGAGGCCGCTTCAGGACGGTGTCCGTCGACGGGCTGTACTGGATGATCTCGGCCAGCGCGCTGCGCGCCACCACCTTGCCGGGCGACATCGCGATGTTGCGGCCGACCTCGAACACCGAATAGTCCGCCTGCCGCAATTTCAGGTCGCCATGGCCGGCGGCGATATCCTCGGCCAGCATCTTCATGCCGCGCACCAGGTTCTCGCCATTTGAGGCCACCGTCTCGCGGAACAGTTCCGGGTTGGTCAGGATGAAGTTGGACGGCGAAATCGCGTTGGTGATCTGCTTCATGTAGAAGCCGGCCTTGTGGCGCGTGTGGGCGTCGAGCCCGTCAGCCTCGGTCACAAGGTCGCCAGCCCAGCGCGATGTGACGATATAGGCCTGCTTGAGGAAATCGAAGAATGCGTTCTTGCCCCATTCCGGGTCCAGGAAGCGCTTGTCGCCGCGATCCGGCTGGACCACATCCTCGACAGGCTGCTCCTTTGACAGCTTGGCAATCGAGTTGGCCCAGATGTTCATGTAGCCGGAAAACAGCTTGGTCTGCGCTTCCAGCGCGCGCGACGGATCGGACAGCCAGTATTCCGTGACTTTCGAGAAAGTCTTGACCATGTCGACCATCGGTTCGGCGACGGTGTCCTTGACCTCGCCGCGCTCGCGCGGACCCGACCAGGCTGCGGCGGCCTTGCCGGCGGCCTCCACCATCCGCGCCATGTTCAGCGCGAACTGGTCCGGATCCTTGACCAGATAGGGCGAGACAGCCGGCGTGTCCGGACCGGTTGCGCCGGTATCGTTCTTCTCAGCCATCGACCGAAGCCTCCCAAGGCCTTTTCTTGACATATTATCATGCGACGCGCATCCCGGTTCAACGGCCTTGCGTCCATTCAGCGACATCTAGGCCACCGACAGGGACAGAGTATGACGAGACGGACCGCGCCGAGATTGTTTTGCGTCTTTCTGGCGCTTGCCGCGGCAGGGATCGTCTCGGCCTGCCAGACCTCGAGCCTCGAGGACCTGGCGCCGCTGCCCGGTGCGCGAAACACCGGCACCACGCCGAACCTGAACATCGCGCCGACGGCCGAGACCGCGCAGCTCACCGAAGAGCAGAAGAACGCCAAGATCGCCGAACTGAGGGCCGCGCAGTCGAACCAGGGGGTCAAGGCTGGACGCCCTGGCGGCCAGACCTCCGCCGCGCAAATGCGCAAGATCGGCCAGTCGCAGGCCGAGACGCTGAAGGACATCGAGGCGGGCGAATAGCGCCTCCTTCGACGCCGCGCCCGCGACATCGTACTATCGACCAGCCGGGCGATTGCGTGTATATCGCCGCCCAAATCAATCCTCGACTTTCGCCGGATTTGCCATGGACGACTTCCACAAGACCCGCAGGCTTCCTCCCTACGTCTTCGAGCAGGTCAACCGGCTGAAGGCCAGCGCCCGGTCGCGCGGCGCCGACATCATCGATCTCGGCATGGGCAATCCGGATCTGCCGACGCCGAAGGCGATCGTCGACAAGCTGGTCGAAACCGTGCGCGATCCGCGCACCCACCGCTATTCGTCGTCGCGCGGCATTCCGGGCCTGCGCCGCGCCCAGGCTGCCTATTATGCGCGCCGCTTCGGCGTGAAGCTCAACCCGGACACGCAGATCGTCGCGACGCTTGGCTCGAAGGAAGGCTTCGCCAATATGGCGCAGGCCATCACGGCGCCGGGCGACGTCATCATATGTCCGAACCCGACCTATCCGATCCACGCCTTCGGCTTTATCATGTCGGGCGGCGTGATCCGCTCGATCCAGGCCGAGCCGGATGCGGGCTTCCTGCCGGCGTTGGAGCGCGCGATCAAGCACTCGATCCCGAAGCCGCTGGCGCTGATCCTGAATTATCCGTCGAACCCGACGGCGCTGGTGGCGACGCTCGATTTCTACAAGGATGTCGTGGCGTTCGCGCGCAAGCACGAGATCATCATCCTGTCCGATCTCGCCTATTCCGAGATCTATTTCGACGGCAATCCGCCGCCGTCGGTCTTGCAGATCCCAGGTGCGATCGACGTCGCGGTCGAGTTCACCTCGATGTCGAAGACGTTCTCGATGCCCGGCTGGCGCATGGGCTTCGCCGTCGGCAACGAGCGGCTGATCTCCGCCCTGACGCGCGTCAAATCCTATCTCGATTATGGCGCGTTCACGCCGATCCAAGTCGCCGCAGCCCACGCGTTGAATGGCGACGGAACCGACATCGATGAAGTGCGCGAGGTCTATCACCGCCGCCGCGACGTGATGGTGGACGCATTCGGCAAGGCTGGATGGCGGATTCCGGCGCCGGCGGCGACCATGTTCGCCTGGGCCCCCATTCCCGAGCAGTTCAAGCATCTCGGCTCGCTGGAATTCTCGAAGCTGCTGGTCGAGAAGGCTGATGTGGCCGTAGCGCCTGGCATCGGCTTCGGCGAGCATGGAGACGATTTCGTGCGGCTGGCGCTGGTCGAGAACGAACACCGCATCCGCCAGGCCGCGCGCTCGATCAAGCGCTTCCTGGCCGTGACCGGCGAGCCGGCCGACAATGTGATTCCCCTCAGCGCCCGGCGCTGAGATTTCCTTCATCCGAGAGACCATCGAGGGCGCAGAGACCATGGCCGAAGCTTTGCGTATTGGAATTGCCGGTCTGGGCACAGTCGGCGCATCTGTGGCGCGGGTGTTGCAGGCGAAGGCCGCCGAACTGACCCGCCAGTGCGGCCGCGGCCTTGTCGTGACCGCCGTTTCGGCCAGAGACCGCACGCGTGACCGCGGCGTCGATCTTTCGGGGGCGAAGTGGTTCGACGATCCGGTCGAACTCGCGAAATCGCCCGACATCGACGTCTTTGTCGAACTGGTCGGCGCAGACGAAGGTCCCGCGCGTGCATCTGTGAAGGCGGCGTTGGAGGCCGGTCATCACGTCGTCACCGCCAACAAGGCGCTGCTGGCCAAGCATGGCGTATCTCTGGCCGAGATCGCCGAGAAGAAGGGCGTGCTGCTGAACTACGAAGCTGCTGTGGCGGGCGGCATCCCGATTATCAAGACGTTGCGCGAAGCGCTCGCCGGCAACAGCGTCACCCGCGTGTTCGGTATCCTCAACGGCACCTGCAACTACATCCTGACGCGCATGGAGGCCGAGGGCATCTCATTCGAAGCCTGCCTCGCAGACGCCCAGCGCCTCGGCTACGCCGAAGCCGATCCGACCTTCGACATCGAGGGCAACGACACTGCCCACAAACTGTCGATCCTGACCAGCCTCGCCTTCGGCACGAAGATCGCTGCGTCCGACATCTACATGGAGGGCATCTCCAACATCACCCAGGCCGATATCCGCGCCGCCGGCGAACTCGGCTACCGGATCAAGCTTTTGGGCGTCGCGCAGATGACCGACAGCGGTATCGAGCAACGCGTCCACCCGACAATGGTGCCGACCGCCTCCGTCATCGCCCAGGTTCATGGGGTCACCAATGCGGTGGCGATCGAGACCGACATTCTGGGCGAACTGCTGCTGTCGGGTCCGGGTGCCGGCGGCAATGCGACGGCATCGGCCGTGATCGGCGACATCGCCGACATCGCCAAGAGCCGGCCGGGCTTTCAGCACGGGCCGGTGTTTGGCCGACCGGTCAAGGAATTGAAGCCCTACAAGAAGGCGCAGATGCGCAGCCATGCCGGCGGCTATTTCATCCGTCTGACGGTGCACGACCGCGCCGGCGTCTTCGCCGGCATCGCAAGGCGCATGGCCGACAACGATATCTCGCTGGAATCGATCGTCCAGCACGCCGCCGGCAACGAAAAATCGGCTGAAAAGACCATCATTCTCGTCACGCACGAGACAACGGAAGCGGCCGTCCGCAAGGCCGTCGACGGTGTCACCCGCGACGGTTTGTTGACCGACAAGCCGCAGGTCATCCGGATCGAACGCGCCGGCTGAGCCGGCTAGCGGTTTTCAATCGATTCTTCGGCTGCCCTGTCGTGAATAAGGGGCAGGCGGGTCTTGCCGTTGTCATGCCACTTTGACAAAAGGAACGCGCGCGGGGCCACATCCTGCGCGATCGCAAGACCTTCTTGATTTCCGAGGATATCCGCTCATGCCGACCAGCACCTCATCCGGTCTCGACCGTGTCCTGACGCTGGAACTGGTGCGTGTGTCCGAACGCGCCGCCGTCGCGGCGGCCAGGCTGCGCGGACGCGGCGACGAGAAGGCTGCCGACCAGGTGGCCGTCGACGCGATGCGCTCCGAGCTCAACCGGCTGGCCATCAAGGGCACGGTCGTCATCGGCGAGGGCGAGCGCGACGAAGCGCCGATGCTCTATATTGGCGAGGAAGTCGGCGCTGGCGACGGTCCGGACGTCGATATCGCTCTCGACCCGCTGGAGGGCACGACGCTCTGCGCCAAGAACCAGCCGAACTCGCTGGCCGTCATCGCGATTGCCGAAAAGGGCAGCCTGCTCAACGCGCCTGACGTCTACATGGACAAGATCGCCATCGGCCCTGGCTATCCGGAAGGCACCATCAACATCGATCTGTCGCCGACCGAGAATATCTCCCGCCTGGCCAAGGCCAAGGGCGTCTCGGTGGCCGAGATCACCGCCTGCATCCTTGACCGGCCGCGCCACGCCAAGCTCATCGACGAGGTGCGCGCGACTGGCGCCGCCATCCGCCTGATCGGCGACGGCGACGTCGCCGGCATCATCGACACAACCGATCCGGAAACGACGGGCATCGACATCTATCTCGGCACCGGCGGCGCACCGGAAGGCGTGCTCGCGGCGGCAGCACTCCGCTGCACCGGCGGCCAGATGCAGGGCCGGCTGATTTTGGACACGCCTGAAAAGGTTGCCCGCGCGGCCAGGATGGGCGTTGCCGATCCGAAGGCGATCTATCGCGCCGAGGATCTCGCACGCGGCGACGTGCTGTTCGCTGCGACCGGCGTCACCGACGGCAACATGCTGGCGGGCGTGAAATTCACCAAGAACTACATCGAGACGCACACGATCGTCATGCGTTCTTCGTCGCGCACGGTGCGCGAGATCATCGCCAAGCACCAGGATCTCGACAAGTTCTGATCCTGGCTCTGCGCTGGGCGACAATCGGGGGAGGGAACATGTTCACGCATATCGTCATCGGGTCGAATGATCTCGACCGCTCGCAGCGCTTCTATGACGCGGCATTTGCGGCCGCGGGCTATCCGGCCGGTCAGATCGATCCCAAGGGCCGGATCGTATACGCGAAAGAGGGTTTCCGGTTGCTCGTCACCCGGCCGATCAACGGAGAGCCTGCCTCATTCGCCAATGGCGGCACGATCGGCATGCTGATGACCAGCGCGGAAGCGGTCAAGGGATGGCACGATGCGGGTATCGCGAATGGCGGCACGTCGATCGAGAATCCGCCTGGTGTGCGCGAAACAGCGACATCGAAGACATATCTGGCCTATCTGCGTGATCCCGACGGCAACAAGCTCTGCGCCGTCTATCGCTATCCGCGTGAGAGCTGACATCGCCTGGCTGACGTCCGGGCGTCCGGGTCTCGGGCGGTGACAGGCGAGCGGCTGTTCCTCGGCGTGCGCCGCTCCGTCACCGGACTGGCCTGGGAGCATCGCCTCTCCGAGCGGCAGGAGAACATCGCGCTGGCGATCGCCCAAGGGCACGGCGTGTCCGACATCGTCGCGCGCGTGCTTGCCGGCCGCGACGTGCGTCCCGACGATGCCGCGCGTTTCCTCGATCCGACGATCCGCGACCTGATGCCGGATCCGCTGACGCTGACGGACATGGACAAGGCCGGCGACCGCATCGCCCGCGCCATCGTGAGGCGCGAGCGCGTGGCGATCTTCGGTGACTACGACGTTGACGGCGCCTGCGCCTCGGCGCTGATGAAGCGCTTCTTCGATCATTTCGGCATCGAATCGGAAATCTACATCCCAGACCGGATTTTCGAGGGCTATGGCCCAAACCCGGACGCGATGCGCGAATTGGTCGGTCGTGGCGCGTCGCTGATCGTAACCGTCGATTGCGGCACCAACAGCGCCGCTTCCGTCGATGCGGCCAACCAACTGCGGGCAGATGTCGTGGTGCTGGATCACCACCAAGTCGGCGGACCGCTGCCGCTGGCGCAGGCGATCGTCAATCCGAACCGCGAGGACGACCTGTCGGGACAGGGTCACCTCTGCGCCGCAGGCGTGGTGTTCATGACGCTGGTGCAGGTGTCGCGCGTGCTGCGCAACACGCCGGGTTTTTCAGGCTCGCCGCCTGACCTCTTGACCATGCTCGATCTCGTCGCGCTGGCGACGGTGTGCGATGTCGTTCCGCTCACCGGCCTCAACCGCGCCTATGTGGTGAAAGGGCTGCTGGCGGCGCGCAAGATGACCAATCCTGGCATCGCCACGCTGGCGCGGGTGTCGCGCATTGGCGAGCCGCTCAATCCCTATCATTTCGGCTTCATGATCGGCCCGCGCATCAATGCCGGGGGCCGCATCGGCGACGCGGCGCTGGGCAGCCGGCTGCTGTCGATGGAAGACCCGGTCGAAGCCGGCAAGATCGCCGAGACGCTCGACCGGCTGAACGCCGAGCGTCAGGCTATGGAACAGGTGATGCTGTCCGAGGCCAAGGCCGAAGCCGACGCGGAACTGGCCGGCGGGCAAGGTCCTGCCGTGCTGGTGACGGCGAACGACAAATGGCATCCGGGCATCGTCGGCCTGCTCGCCTCGCGGCTGAAGGATCACGCGCGGCGGCCGGCCTTCGCCATCGCCTTCAACTCGACCGGCATCGGCTCCGGCTCCGGCCGATCGATTCCCGGGTTCGATCTTGGACGCATGGTGCGCGAAGCGGTCGACAATGGCCTGCTGATCAAAGGCGGCGGCCATGCCATGGCCGCGGGCATCACCGTCGAGCGGTCGAAACTCGGCGAATTGCGCGCCTTCTTCGAGCAGCGCGCCGGCGAACAGGTATTCGAACTGCGCGACGCGGAAAGCCTGAAGATCGACGCCGCGGTGTCCGCGGACGGCGCGACACTCAAGCTGATCGAAGAATTGGAGAAGGCCGGCCCGTTCGGCTCCGGCCACCCGCAGCCGATCCTCGTCCTGCCGCGCCACCGCGTGGCGGACGCGCGCGCGGTCGGCAATGGCGGACATCTGCGGGTCGAGCTGCGCTCCGAAGCTGGCGGCAAGCTCAGCGCCATGGCTTTCCGCGCCGCCGAATCCGATCTCGGCATGTTCCTGACCGCCAACCGCGGCCAACTCGTCCATGTCGCAGGAACATTGTCGGCCAATCACTGGAACGGCAACTCGACGCCGCAGTTGCGCATCCTCGACGCGGCGAAGATCGAGCCTGTCTGATCAGACGAGAACGCGCTGCAACCGCTCCAGTTCGCCCAGCTGCGCCTTGGTTGCCTCGTAGCCGTGGCGGATCAGTTCGTCGGCGCGGTGGAATTCCGTCAGCCCGATATGGCCGAGCTTCGGCTGCAGCGACAGATCCGGCGGGTCACCCGCCAGGCGGGCGCGCGAGATGCGATCCTGGATGATGTTGAACGCTTCCACCATCACGCCAGTGATGCCGAGCCGGGATTCCCGCTCGCGCGATGCGTCGCCGTTGCGCGGCGCAACGTCAGCCGGATCGTCGATCGCGCTGTGCTTGACGACGGCTGCGCGGCCGAAAAGATCGTAATGCAGATTGACGGCGACAACCAGCGGCTGTTCATGCGCGCGGCAGACCGACACCGGAACCGGATTGACCAGCGCGCCGTCGACCAGCACGCGCTTGTTGCAGGTGACGGGCTCGAAGACGCCGGGCAGCGCATATGAGGCGCGCATCGCGGTGATCAGCGAGCCGCTCGACAGCCAAATCTCGTGGCCGGTGCGGATTTCCGTCGCCACGCAGACGAAAGGCTTGCTGAGATCGTCAAAAGTCAGGCCACGCATATGCTCCTGCATGCGCGCGGTCAGCTTCATGCCGCCGAACAGGCCGCTGCCGCCGAGGTGCAGGTCGAGCAGGCCGAAGACTTTGCGCTTCGTCAGGCTGCGGGCGAATTCCTCGAGTTCATCGAGCTTGCCGGCGAGGTAGCAGCCGCCGACCAGCGCGCCGATCGAGGTGCCGGCGATCATGTTGATCTCGATGCCGGCCTCGTCGATGGCGCGCAGGACGCCGATATGAGCCCAGCCGCGCGCGGCACCGCCACCGAGCGCCAGTGAAATGCCGGATTTCTTTACAGGGCGAGGCGTTGGGTCGACGATCAGCGGCACTTTTTCGCCACCGCCATCTGACCGTCCACGCAAGGATGCCCAGTCGAGCATCGACATGACTTTTCTCCCTGTCCCGAGCTGTCTTATACGCGCGGGGTCGTTTCGGAAGCGTGAATCAGCCGTTTGGCCCGGCGTGAAATCGCGCAGTTGCGCGAATTCGCGTCAATCCTTCGATGTGTAGATGTGCTCGGCGTCGAACAACGCCTCGCTCCCGTCATGTCTCAAACGCGCCGAAGCACCTTCGGTTTCAACGATCCGGTAGAAGCAGGAGCGACGTCCGGTGTGGCAGGTGGCGTCGTGGCCAGCGACCGAAACCTTCAGCCAGATGGCGTCCTGGTCGCAGTCGGTGCGCATCTCGCGCACATGCTGGAGATTGCCCGAGGTCTCGCCCTTCTTCCACAGCGCGTTGCGGGAGCGTGACCAGTAATGCGCGATTCCGGTCTCAAGCGTCAGCGAGAGCGCCTGCGCGTTCATGTGCGCGACCATCAGCAGGACGCCATCGTCCGCGTCGGTGACGACGACAGTCACCAGGCCATTGGCGTCGAAGCGTGGCGTGAAGGCGGCGCTTTCTTCAAGCGCGGCCTTGTCCTGCGGGGCGGGTGGAAAGCTGATCTCGGTCATGGCCGGTCCTATCGCACGGGACCAGCCGGATTGTCAGCCCCCAAGTGTCAGCCCCGCAATCTCAGCCCCTCTGGCCGCCCTTCACCATGGTGACGAAGCGGACCTGCTCTTCCGGGCTGTCCTTGAACGTCCCGGTGAAGGTCGAGGTGAGGGTGGTTGAGCCCTGCTTGCGGATGCCGCGCATCGCCATGCACATATGTTCCGCCTCGATCATCACCGCAACGCCGCGCGGATTGAGCACGTCCTGAATGACGCTGGCAATCTGCGCCGTCATCGCTTCCTGCGTCTGCAGCCGGTGTGCGAAAATGTCGACCACGCGGGCGATCTTCGACAGGCCCACCACCTTGCCGTCGGGCAGGTAGCCGACATGCGCGCGACCGATGATCGGCACCATGTGGTGCTCGCAATGCGAATGGAACTGGATGTCCTTGACGATGACCAGGTCGTCATAGCCGGCAACCTCTTCGAAGGTGCGGCCGAGTTCTTCCTCCGGCGACTGGTCGTAGCCGCCGAACATCTCGCGATAGGCCTTCGCGACGCGGCGCGGCGTATCGATCAGGCCCTCGCGTGCGGGATTGTCGCCCGTCCAGCGGAGCAGAACCCCAACGGCGGCCTCGACTTCGGCCTCGCTCGGCCGTTCTGTTTCCGGCCGTTGCTGGAAAGCGGCCTCAGGTATCAGTTTCTTGATCACGGCATCCATCGAAGGCGCTCCGGTTGTTTCCTAAACCTGGGAAACGAGTTGAACGGACCAGTGCCTTCATCCGGTAAGCGGGACAGGCCCAAAACCGAAAGCGGCGCGTTTCCAACGGTCCGACAGAGGCAATGGCGCGCCGCCCGAAGGGCGAACTTGCCGATGCCCGACCGCTCACACTATATATGTCATCGTGTCGCGAAGGAAAGACGGACCCGGTGCACGCTCCGTTGCGACAAATGGCGCAAGGTTGGAAAACCATGATCGACGAAGTCTACAACGCGAAAATCCTGGGCTTCGCCGGCAATATCGGCCGGTTGGGGCGTCTGACCGACCCGGACGCGACGGCCAAGGCGCATTCCAAGCTTTGCGGCTCGACCGTTGTCGTTGATCTCAAGATGCAGGACGGCATCGTCACCGATTTCGCCCACGACGTGAAGGCCTGCGCGCTTGGCCAGGCGTCTTCGGCGATCATGGCGCAAAACGTGGTCGGTGCGACCGCTGACGAGTTGCGCGACGTCCGCGAGACCATGCTGAAGATGTTGAAGGAAAACGGCACGCCGCCGCATGGCCGCTTCGCCGACCTGAAATATCTCGAGCCCGTCCGCGACTACAAGGCGCGCCACGCCTCGACGATGCTGACCTTCGACGCCGTCGTCGATGCGATAGGCCAGATCGAGAAGCGCCGGGCCCAGGCGGCATAAGTCGATGCGACCCTCCGAAGCCCTTGCAAAACATCGCGACGAAGTGCTCGCGATCATCGCCCGCTATCCGGTGAGCAATCCGCGGGTGTTCGGCTCTGTCGCGCGCGGCGAAGATGTCGAGGGGAGCGACATCGATATCCTGATCCATCCATTGACGGATCTCAGCTATTTCGACCTGGGCAGATTGGCTATCGAACTGGAGCGAACGCTCGGATGCAAGGTTGATCTCGGCGAAGACAACGTCGTTCGCCCTGCCAGCGCTGCAAGCATATTCGCGGATGCCCGCGCCCTATGACCGCGGCGGACCGTCGAACGCGCCGGAATTGGCTTGAGGATATCGTGGCGTGGGGCAACAGGCTGTCCGGCCATGTCTCCGGTCTGAGCGAGGCCGAATTCCTTGCCAACCCCTTGGTTCAGGATGCGGTCGTGCGGTGCCTTGAATGTGTTGGCGAAGCATCACATCAGGCGATGGGACACAATCGGGAAGACATGCCTGAGCATATCGAGTTCGCGGAGGCCTACTGGGCTCGAAACCGCTTTGCGCATGGCTACTACGATCTCGACATGAAGCGGGTATGGATCACGGCGACGGTTTCTGCGCCCAAATTGGTGGCTGATGTCAGCGAACTGCTTCTCACACTCGATGAATGAGCGGCCCCCTCACGCCGCCGCCCTGTCCGACGCCAGCATATCCCGAACCATCGGCATGACCTTCGTTCCATAGAGCTCGATCGAGCGCATCATGTGCGCATGCGGCAAGGTTCCGGACGAATATTTCATGTCGAAGCGCTGGACGCCGAGCGCCTTGACCGTGCTGACGATCTTCTTCGCCACTGTTTCGGGCGAGCCGACATAGAGCGAGCCCATGTCGGCTTCGGCAGTGAAGCGCGACATCGAGGTCGGACCCCACCCGCGCTCGCCGCCGATCCGGTCGTGGATCGCCTTGTAGCCCGGCCAAAGCTGCGCGCGCGCCTCTTCGTCGGTGTCTGCGATGTGACCGGGCGAATGCACGCCGATCGGCAGGACAGGCTGTTTCAACTGCTCTGTGGCGCGATGATAGAGGTCGACGAACTGGCGGAACCGCTTCGGCTCGCCGCCGATGATTGCCAGCATCAGCGGCAGGCCGTATTGCACCGCGCGCACCACCGATTCCGGGCTGCCGCCGACGCCGATCCATGTTTTCAGCGAGCCGTTCTCGATCGGAGGATAGACCGACTGGTTCTTCAGTTCGGGGCGCACCGAGCCCTTCCAGTTCACCGGCTCCTGCTTCAGCAGTTCGGCGAACAGGTCGAGCTTTTCGGTGAACAGCCGCTCGTAGTCGTTCAGCGCGAAACCAAACAGCGGGAAGGATTCGGTGAATGAGCCACGGCCCAGGATGACTTCGGCGCGGCCGTTCGAGATCGCGTCGATGGTGGAGAAGCGCTGGAAGACGCGGATCGGGTCGTCGGACGAGAGCACTGTGACCGCCGAGCCGAGATGGATGCGTGTGGTCCGCGCGGCGATCGCCGCAAGCACCACTTCGGGGGCCGAGACGGCGAAATCGTCGCGGTGATGCTCGCCGACGCCGATGAAATCGAGCCCGACCTGGTCGGCCAGCACGCCTTCGTCGACCAGATCGCGCAGCACCTGCGCCTGGGATTGCAGTTTGCCGTTCAGGTCGACGGTGACGTCGCCGAACGTATCGAGACCGAGTTCAAGTTGTGCCGCCATGGAAGTCCCCGAAATTGATTGGTGTGAGTGTGCCGAACACATAAGTAAGTGCTGGCGGTTTCGCACGTCAGTGAAAGTGAACAGACTGTCGGACAACGCGAACGAGGGCACTTCGAGGTGACCGGACATCATGTCCATACCGGACGCGGGCGGAATTTTGCCGGCCCCTGGCGCAAGACGCCGGGCCGGCTCTTCGGCACCGCGTTCGTCCGGCTGTATCAACTGACCCTGTCAGGCTTCATCGGCAATTCGTGCCGGCACATGCCGACCTGCTCCGAATATGCCTATGAATCGATCGCGCGGCACGGGCTGTGGTCCGGCGGCTGGATGGGCCTGTTCCGCGTGATGCGCTGCGGACCTGGCGGCACGCACGGCATCGACAATGTGCCGGAGAGACTAGAACCGCGATATGTCTGGTTCACGCCGTGGCGGTTCTGGCAGGTCGGCAAGAAGCGCGGCGATCCGCAGGGCTGACCGCGTCACGGTCTTAACCCTCCGTTCAGGTTAACCGGTCATTGCCGATTTCAGACAAATTCGAGACAAGACGCGTCGCTACGTCGCCTTGGCATTCATCAGGAGCGACATCAGCATGTTTCATCGCCGTCCATTTATCGTCGTCGTTTCGTTGCTGTTCGCCGTGTTGGGGACCGCTACGGTCAGTCGAGCAGCATCGGCGGACGTTGAATGCACGCTGATCGTTGACGCCGGAAGCGGCGAGATGCTGCATCGGGATGGCGTTTGCGACCGGCGCTTTAGCCCAGCCTCGACATTCAAGGTTCCGCTGGGGGTGATGGGATATGACGCCAGGGTACTGAGCGACGAGAACACACCCGCCTGGGACTACAAGCCTGAGTTCAAAGCGGTGAAGCGCGACCACAAAACCGTCGATCCGACGATCTGGGAGCGGGATTCGGTTCTCTGGTATTCGCGCGAGATCACCCGTCGCCTCGGCGCCGAGAAATTCGCGGCCTATGTCAGCGCTTTCAGCTACGGCAATGCCGATGTTTCCGGCACGCCCGGCAAGACCGATAGCCTCACGGGTTCGTGGGTGGACTCCTCGCTAACGATCGCCCCGGTAGAACAGATCGACTTCTTGCGCCGTCTGCTGGACGGCAAGCTGCCGGTATCGGCGAAGGCCCACGACATGACCATCGCGATCCTGCCGGAATTCCAGGCAGGCGAGTGGAGCGTGCAAGGCAAGACCGGCAGCACCAGGATGCGCAAAGGCTCCGGTACCGACAACCGCGCAATCGGTTGGTTCGTCGGTTGGGCGAACAAGGGCGATCGGCGCATTGTCTTCGCCCGGCTCGCCGTCAACGGCAAACAGGAGGGACCGAAGGGGCTTGCCACCCGCGCGGCCTTCCTGAAGGAGCTGCCGCGACTGGTCAAATGAGCCTGCGATGGTTTCGCCGGCTTTACGACAGCGAAATCTGCTCATAAAAGACAGCCGCCGCCGGACGCATCCGGCATTTCACCACCCGCGCTCGTTGGCGGGACTGGATAAAGGAAGATGACATGTCACGCTCCGTTTCCCTCACATTTCCCGATGGCTCCGTCCGCGAATACCCAGCGGCGCTGACCGGGCTTGAACTGGCGGAATCGATCTCGAAGTCGTTGGCAAAGAAGGCTGTCGCCTACGCGATCGACGGCGCCGCGCGCGATCTCTCCGACCCGCTGGAGACGTCCGGCAAGGTCGAAATCCTGACGCGCGAGCATCCTCTTGCGCTGGAGATGATCCGCCACGACACCGCGCACGTGCTGGCCGAGGCCGTACAGGAATTGTGGCCCGACACGCAGGTGACGATCGGACCGGTGATCGAGAACGGGTTCTACTACGATTTCGCCCGCGAGACGCCGTTCACGCCGGAGGATTTCCCGGCCATCGAGAAGAAGATCCGGGAGATCATCGGCCGCAACAAGCCGTTCACGCGCGAGGTCTGGCCGAGGGAGAAAGCTCGCGAGGTCTTCGGTGCGAAGGGCGAGAGCTACAAGGTGCAGCTGGTCGACGCGATCCCCGAGGGGCAGGATCTCAAGATCTACTACCAAGGCGACTGGTTCGACCTCTGCCGCGGCCCGCACATGGCCTCGACGGGGCAGGTCGGCAACGCCTTCAAGCTGATGAAGGTGGCCGGCGCCTATTGGCGCGGCGATTCGAACAACCCGATGCTGACGCGCATTTACGGCACGGCATGGGCCAACCAGGAACAGCTCGACGCCTATGTGAACATGCTGGCGGAAGCTGAGAAGCGCGACCACCGCCGCCTCGGCCGTGAGATGGACCTGTTCCATTTCCAGGAAGAGGGTCCGGGCGTCGTGTTCTGGCACTCGAAAGGCTGGCGGATGTTCCAGAGCCTCGTCTCCTACATGCGCCGCCGGCTTGACCAGCAGGGCTACCAGGAGGTCAACGCCCCGCAGGTGCTCGACAAGTCGCTGTGGGAGACGTCCGGCCACTGGGGCTGGTACAAGGAGAACATGTTCAAGGTGACGGTCGCTGGCGACGACACCGAGGACGAGCGGGTGTTCGCGCTGAAGCCGATGAACTGCCCGGGGCACGTCCAGATTTTCAAGCACGGGCTGAAGTCGTACCGCGATCTGCCGATCAAGCTGGCCGAGTTCGGCAATGTCCACCGCTACGAGCCGTCGGGCGCGTTGCATGGTTTGATGCGCGTGCGCGGCTTCACGCAGGACGACGCGCACATCTTCTGCACCGAGGACCAGTTGCGCGCCGAGTGTCTGCGCATCAACGATCTGATCCTGACGACCTATGCCGATTTCGGCTTCGAGGAAGTGTCTGTGAAGCTGTCGACGCGGCCGGAGAAGCGCGTCGGCTCGGACGAGGCGTGGGATCTCGCCGAAAAGATCATGGGCGAGGTGCTGGAGCAGATCACGCTGCAGTCGAATGGTCGGATCAAGACCTCGATCAATCCAGGCGAGGGCGCGTTCTACGGGCCGAAGTTCGAATATGTGCTGAAGGACGCGATCGGCCGCGAATGGCAATGCGGCACGACGCAGGTCGACTTCAATCTGCCGGAGCGTTTCGGCGCGTTCTACATCGGCTCCGATTCGGAAAAGAAGCAGCCGGTGATGGTGCATCGCGCCATCTGCGGCTCGATGGAGCGCTTCCTCGGCATTCTGATCGAGAACTATGCCGGACACCTGCCGCTCTGGTTCGCGCCGATCCAGGTCGTCGTCGCGACGATCACGTCGGAGGCGGACGGCTATGCGGCGTCGGTGCTGCAGCGCCTGCGCGACGAAGGCATCCATGCCGAGCTCGACCTGCGCAACGAGAAGATCAACTATAAGGTCCGCGAACACAGCTTGGCCAAGGTGCCGGTGATGTTGGTCTGCGGCAAGCGTGAAGCAGAGGAGCAGACCGTCAACATCCGCCGTCTCGGCTCGCGCGACCAGGTGTCGACAGGGCTCGAGGATGCCCTTGCCGCAATCATCGACGAGGCCACGCCGCCGGACCTGAAACGGCGCAAAATGGCGAGGATGGCCGCCGAATAGCAGAAGGGCCGGGGGAAACCCCGGCCTTTCATCGAACTGTCATGATGCGCGCGTACCAGCCGGACATGGAGGCCCGCCCATGCCGTCGTCTGCATTTCCGGAACTGTCCTATGCCAATTCGGCCCAGCCGCGCCTGAAGCGCTGGTTCATCCGCTCGGTCGAGGGATTGTCGGGTAGGGACCGCTACGCACAGCTCTACGATATCTGGCGTTCTAGCATCGTGCCCAGCGGGGATAGCATCTTCGCCCGCATGCTTGACCTGATCGACGTCGGCCTCGACCGCCAGGGCCAATGGCCGCCGCAGGATCTGCCCACCGGGCCGTTGGTGATCGTGGCGAATCATCCGTTCGGCATAGGTGACGGCATCGCCGTCCTGTCGCTCGCCGAGCAGCTCGGCCGCCCGTTCAAGGTGATGATCAACGCCGAATTGCTCAAAGTGCCGGAGATCGAGCCCTATTCGCTGCCGATCGATTTTGCCGAGACGAAAGAGGCGCTGAAGAACAACATGGCGGTGCGCCACGAGGCGCTGCGGCTGCTGAAGGACGGCGTGACGATCGTGATCTTCCCGGGCGGCGGCGTCGCCACCGCGCCGAAGGGGTTTGGCCGCGCGCGCGACCTGCCGTGGAAGATGTTTCCGGCCCGATTGATCCAGGAGGCGAAAGCGACCGTCATCCCGATCCATTTCGCCGGACAGAACGGGCGGCTGTTCCATCTGGTCAGCCAGCCGATGCTGAGCGCCGAACAGAACACGCGGATCGGCAAGACGCTCTACGAGATGTCTCTGACGCTGCGCACCTCGTTGCTGATCCGCGAATTCGCCAGGTTGTCGGGCAAGGCGATCGGCGTCCGCATCGGGCGGGCGATTGCGTGGGACGAGATGGAGCCGATCCGCGACCGCAGGATGCTCACCGACTTTCTCTATGGTCGCGTGTTCGCGCTTGCCCCTCAGGGTTCGAAGCGATTCCGGTTTGCGCCAAAGCACAGGGACATCGCCGCATAGGACGGTTTCAGTCGATCGGCTCTTCGCCGGTCTGTACTGCCTTCGCCGCCGCGACGTCGTTCTCGGTGATCACGTCGACATCGTCGTTGCGGCCGGCAACCACTTCGATGTCCTTCTGGTAGATGCGGTCGCGGTTCTTGGCGATCACCGTGTAGGTGCCTTCAGCCAGCACCATCGAAGCGAATGCGCCGACGTTTTCCTTCACGATGTCGCCGGAATCGGTCAGCACGGCCCAAGACGTGTCCGCGATGGCCTCGCCGTTCTTCTCGCGCACCAGCTTCAGGGTCAGTTGCGCCGCCTTGTGCTCGACCAGCGCCTCCGTCAGCTTGCCGGCCTCGACGCGGATGTCGGATCGGATCACGGCGTTGACGTCGCCATAGGTTGAAACGACGTGATAGGTGCCCGAGTTCAGCCGGACGACCGTGTTTGGCTTGACGTCCGGAACGATCAGCGCACGGTCGCCATCGGCGCTTTCAGTCGCTTCGAAGATCGAGAATTTGAGCTTGGCCGGCGGAATCCGCTTGCCGCCGCTGAGGATGGCGTCGAGCTTCAGCCCGCCGGCATCGAGGACGAGGCTCTCGCGCTGCGACTCACGTCCAACCGTGATTCGCTTCGTCGCACCGGCGCGACCGAACGAGGCATGCACGAGATAGCTGCCCGGATCGAGCGTCAGCGTGGTCGTGCCGCCCTGCGCGGAGTGGATCAGCGGCAGCTTGCCGTCAGGACCCGGTTCGGGGCTGAACACGCGCCAGGTCAGGCCGCGCGTCAGTTCCGGGCTGTCGCCGGTCAACTGCGCGGCGAGCGTCAGCGTGCCTGTCAGAAGATCTGCCAGCGGCTGCTTGAGCACCGGCGGCGCGTATGTGTTGACGCCTTCGAGCGAGAGGCCGGGAAGCGGATTTCCCAGTTCCTGGGTATTCAGCTCCTGGGCGTGGACGATCGCCGGGGCAACCGCGAAAAGAGCAGCCATCGCGGCGGTCATGAACAGTCTGGCGACGATCTTCATGCTTGCCTTGTTGATGAAGGCGGTGGCAATTTCAAGACGCAATCGGCAAGGCATGTCTCCTCACCCGCCGGGTTGTCCAATCCCGCTCCTGAAAGGGCACTCCTTGACCACATCCCTGATCGATTACCTGTCGACCCGAAAATCCGCGCCGATTGATCTGCTGACCGAACCGGCCCCGTCCGATTCGGAGATCGAGACGATGATCCGCATCGCTTCCCGTGTGCCCGATCACGGACGTCTCGCTCCATGGCGGTTCATCCTCTACCGCGGCGATGTCAGGCGTGAGATCGGCGCGAAGCTTGCGGACCTTGCGGTGAAGCTCGAGGGGCCGCTTCCCGAATCGAGGCTGGAGAAGGAGCGGACGCGGTTTTCGCGGGCGCCGCTGGTGATCGGGGTGGTCTCGATCGTCCGCGAGAATACGTCGATACCGCAATGGGAAATGTTCCTGTCCGGCGGCGCGGCGGCGATGAACCTGCTGCATGCCGCGAACGCGCTCGGTTACGGCGCCAACTGGATCAGCAACTGGTATTCCGATTCCAACGAGGGCAAGGCGATCCTCGGCATCGGCAGGAACGAACGGGTGATCGGCTTCGTCCATATCGGCACCTTTGCCGGCGACGCTCCGGAACGTCCCCGCCCTGATGTCAGCAATCTCTACGCCGACTATTCCGGCCCGGTCGAGGGGTGATCCATGTTCTATGAACCAGCCAGAGGCCACGGCCTGCCACACGATCCGTCGAAGGCGATCGTCTCGCCGCGCCCGGTCGGCTGGATCTCGACGCGCAGCAGTGCGGGAGAGCTGAACCTCGCGCCTTACTCGTTCTTCAACATGTTCTCGTCCAAGCCGTTCCTGGTCTGGTTTTCCTCCGAAGGGGAGAAGGACAGCGCCGCGTTCGCGCGGGAAAGCGGCGAATTCGTCGTCAATCTCGCCGGCCGCGACCTGCTGCGGAAGATGGTCGCAAGTTCGGTCGATGCGCCGCGCGGCGCCAGCGAATTCGGCTATGCTGACCTGACGCCGGAGCCGTCCGTCATGGTTGCCGCTCCGCGCGTCAAAGAGGCAGCCGCGGCGCTGGAATGCAAGGTGACGGAGATCATCACCCCGAAGACGTACAGCGGCCGCGCGACAGAATCGGTTGTGGTCGCGGGCGAGGTCGTCGGGGTCTACATCGACGATGCGTTCCTGACGGACGGCATGTTCGACGTGGTGAAGGCAGGCAACGCGGCGCGGCTGGGCTACTTGGACTACTTGACCGTCGAGAACGTATTCACAATGCGCCGGCCACGCTGGACGGCGGACTGATCGTTAGCCGAATGCTCCGGCCCGTGCGAGCAACCGCTCGGCGCGGCGCAGGTGCGGCCGATCGA
>Ga0209906_100240_pt1 | contig 41493 bp, 37 predicted proteins | sample FECB24metaG_FD_188303 | JGI IMG/M metagenome (GOLD analysis project Ga0209906, IMG submission 188303) | Cyanobacterial communities from the Joint Genome Institute, California, USA from Joint Genome Institute, California, USA - FECB-24 metaG... ... | reverse complement strand
CGAATGGCAGGGCTCCCACTATCGATCGCTTTCTCAGATCGCGCGGCTCATCACCGGGACCCGCTGGAATGGACTGGTATTTTTCGGAGTAAAGCCGAGATCACCTTATGGCGCGGCAGCCGGCCGGCCGAAGTCTGCCAGACGGATGGCGGCAGTCGATGCGTGATCCCGTCCGCAAGCGCACATTCCGTTGCGCGATCTACACTCGCAAATCGTCCGAAGAGGGCCTGGAACAGGATTTCAACTCGCTTCAGGCCCAGCGCGAGGCGTGCGAGGCCTATATTACAAGCCAGCGGCACGAAGGCTGGAAGGCTTCGGCCAACGCCTACGATGACGGCGCCTATTCCGGTGGGACCATGGAGCGCCCGGGCCTGAAACAGCTTCTCGCCGATGTCGGTGCGGGCAAAGTCGATATCGTTGTCGTATATAAAGTGGACCGTCTCACCCGATCTCTGATGGATTTCGCCAAGATCGTCGAAATTTTCGACCGGCAGAGCGTATCGTTCGTGTCGGTCACGCAGCAATTCAATACAACGAGCTCGATGGGGCGACTGACTCTCAACGTGCTGCTCTCGTTCGCCCAGTTCGAGCGCGAAGTCACCGGCGAGCGCATCCGCGATAAAATAGCCGCCTCCAAGAAGAAGGGGCTCTGGATGGGAGGGTTCGTGCCGCTCGGCTATCGGCCGGACCAGCGCACCTTGGCGATCCATCAGAAAGAAGCCGAAATCGTCCGGACGATTTTCAAGCTCTATTGTGAAACCGGCTCAGTCGCCAAGGTCGAGGCTGAACTGGTCCGCCAGGGCATCCGTCGACCGAAATCCAAGGCAATCACCAGCGGGCGAACCTATGGAGGGCGGGCCTTCACCCGCGGAGAAATCTACAAACTCCTGTCCAATCCAGTGTACGTCGGTGAGATCGGGCACAAGGGGCAACGCTTTGACGGCCAGCATCCGGCAATCATCGACCCGAAGACCTGGGCGCTGACTCGGACGCGTCTGGCCACCAATACTCACGCCCGTCACATCCAGCTCGGTGCGAAAGACCCGAGTTTATTGGCAGGGCTTCTTTTTGATGACGCCGGCACCCGACTGACACCGACCCACACTAACCGGCAAGGGAAACGCTACCGCTACTATGCGAAGCCATCATCTCAGCCGCACAAGCGTGGCCGTCCGCGCGAAACGAATCGCGGCTGGCGGATTCCCGCACCCGAAGTTGAGAAGGCGACCGTCGATCTGCTGGTCCATCAGTTCACAGACCAGCAGTGGGTTCTCAAGACCTGCGGCGCGGGCGACGGGACGATCAGGGCAGGCCGGACCGTCATCGCCAAGGCTAAGGACCTTGCTGGTCGACTTCGCTCGGAAAGCAGGGGACCGCTGCGCGAACTGCTGCTGATGCTGCTGTCTCGGGTCACCCTCTCCGAATCGGAGATCCGCGTTGAAATTCGGAAGAAAGGGCTTGCGGCGGGTCTTGGAAATGTTGAATCGGTTCACACCGGCAGCGTCGAAGCGCCCGACTGGTTAGATCTGGATTTTGAAACGCCTTACAGCTCCGGTGATCAGGCCGCGATTACAGTTGTTTTGCCGATCAAATCGCGCCGCCGCGGGCTCGAAACAAAGCTCATTCTGGATGCTCCCGGCGGTGAGAAACCCGGAGAGCCGGATCCGGCCCTGGTAAAGATGATCGCGAATGCCCATCAATGGTGGGAGGATTTGGTATCAGGTCGGATTCCGACCGTGCGCGCCCTCGCGCAGACGTACGGTAAAGATGAGCGCTACGTCGCTCGTGTCCTCCAGCTTGCATTCCTTTCGCCCGCGCTGGTGGATGCGGTCTTGGCCGGCAGGCATCCCGTTGAAATGACGGCTCAGAGTCTAATTACTCTGCAAGAGGTACCTGCGGGTTGGGCGTCCCAGGTGTCCCTGCTTATCGGCTCTCAGATTCCTAATCTGAAAGTCGCTCGGTCAAATTCAGCCCCCGCAACCAGAGTAAGATCCTGACAGCAGCAGTTTTCAGCATCGGTCTGAAAGTAAATCAAAATCGCCTTCGGCGCGGAGCCCCATATCCGCCTTGCGGATTCCGCGGCAACCCCGCCCGCGCGGCGGATCTTGAAAGGTGGAAGAAGTTGTTAGCTATGACATGACCCTTCTGCAGAACCTCAATCAGATCGAAATTGATTGTGGCTTCTTCGACAATGCTCTCGCGGCTCATTGCAACAACCACGGCGAACCCTTCTGTGCGCCCTGGCAAAAGGCACCAAAGCAGCTCGCTTCCCGGTCTTGTTTCCGTTTCTAGGGGATCGATGCTCTTAAAATCAAAGAAGACTGGTTTCGCGCTTTGAAGCCAGGTCAAAGGCAAGCATTCATCGGGAAACGCCACAAGAAACGCCCCGTCTTGCACTTTCCTGAATTGCGGGAAGCTTTTGGCGAAACGTTTATAATCATTCTTTCGATGACCGACATCAACGATCCAGACCATGTTTTTGTAAAATGCCTCGCGGGCAGCCCGCTCCTGCGGGTCTAGTGGTGAGTGTTGGAATTCGATCACAAGACCATGACCGGTGCGCACATCCGCGATGTGCTTTTCGCCGGTTCGAGAATCAAACAGAATTATCTCCTGCCATTCGACCGGGAACTTGGCTTTCCAGACGCGATGCCATTCGGTTTCCTCCCACCAGATATCGCACTCTTTCTTGGAAACATGCGCCCAGTGCCAAGCCCGATGCTTGCCGCATCTGGCTGTGACGGGTTGCTTGCATCCGGGACATAATCCTTTGAGCTTAGGAGCAGCCAAGTTGCGCTGGTTGTTAACAAGAGCAATTAGCAAATGCCGCCTCCAACGAGCGCCTCAAGCTGTCGGTTGCAGGAGTTAGAGTCGATAGCTTCATCTGTTCCGAGTTCGAACGCTGCCATTAATTGGAGGCATTGATGAAACCTATTCGCTACCAATGACCCGAAACCGCATGGCGCGTGTTTCCATAAGGTAGGTCTCAACGCCTGCTAAAAGGTGCAAGCCTTCATTGGTGATTGCCTTTCGCGAAAGACCCGGTTGGACGATGCGGACGTCGAACTCATAGCGAAAATCCTGCCAGCTTGCCTTTAGCTTCTTAAGGAACGCCGCAGCGCCTTGCTCGAAACGGGAGCTCTGGCCTTTGCCGAGACGCAGTTTCTCCCGCTTCAACATATGAGTGAACATCCTGTTGGGACGATCACGCCAGCGGGCGGATTTCTGGGCCTGCCCGCAAACTTCGTATAGGTCCTTGACGCGAGCACCTGGCGTTGCAGCACTCGAATATTTGCAATGAGAGAGCGTGACCTGAACCAGACCTTCGGTTAGCCGTTCACTCCACAGATTATTACGACCAGCTCGTGAATACCGGAATAGCGAAGACCTTCAGCGAATTGTACGACGCCGAAATCGAGCGCTCCCTAGAGGGAGTCACGCTATGACAACGGTACAGGAATACGATTTGGAAATTGCGTTCCCTGAGGCGAAGGCGGTTATTCACTTCGATGACAGCACCTATCATGGCAATAGTACCATGCAGCGCGTCGATTTCATCGCTGAATACGAAGAACGGTCCATATTCATTGAAATAAAAGACCCTGATAATCCTGCTGCCCAGGACGTGCCTGCATTTGAGCAGAAACTGAAATCCGGTAAGCTTGTACAAAGCCTGTCCGGGAAATTCCGAGACACTCTTTTCTTCCGATCCATACAGGGAAAAGACGACATAAGCGTCGTCTATGTTGTGTTGCTTTCAATGAAGACATTGGAAGAAGCCTTACTCCTCACAAAGCAGGATGAACTAAAGAAATCGATTCCCATGCGGCATGCGGATTGGGCGCGTGATTGCGCGGCAAGCTGCATCATCTTGAATGTTGAGCAATGGAGAAAGCGGTTTGGTGATCAGTCAATCCGGCGGATTAGTGAGGGGGCGGCTTGATGGACACCACGAAGCTCAAGAAGTTCGCGCAGTTTGCCCGGCGTACCCTAATGGGGCAGGTCAGCGCCAAGCTGGACTCCGTGCTCGCGCCAGGCGCTGCCGCGCGGCGCGAGTATCCGGAGGCGATGAAGAAGCTCGAGGCGGCCATCGCACGGGATGGCAAAGGGCAGGTGATCGAGCGGGTAGCCTACATCTGGTTCAACCGCTTTTCGGCCTTGCGCTTCATGGACGTGAACGACCTCAACCCCGTACGCGTCGTCTCGCCCTCGCCCGGTCAGTTCCAGCCAGAAATTCTGGCCGAGGCCAAGGCCGGAAATATCGACGCGGACCGCGTTCCGGAAAAGATTCACGCTCAGGTCCGCGCTCTGCTCGATGGCCGTACGCCCAGCCCGGATGCGCAGGCCGAGGCCTATCGGCAGCTTCTCGTCGCGATCTGCAATGACTGGCACCGGGTGATGCCGTTCCTGTTCGAGCGGATCGACGACTACACCGAGCTGCTGCTTCCCGAGGATCTGCTGTCGAACGCCTCGATCCTCGCCTATTTGCGCGAGGCGATGGCGCCGGACGTCTGCGAGGATGTCGAGGTCATTGGCTGGCTCTACCAATTCTACATCTCGGAGAAGAAGGACGAGGTCTTCGCTGGGCTGAAGAAGAACGTGAAAATCTTGGCCGAGAACATCCCAGCCGCCACGCAACTGTTCACTCCACACTGGATCGTGCGCTACCTTGTCGAGAATTCCCTGGGCCGGCTCTGGATGCTGAATCGGCCCGGTTCCCGGCTGAAGGAGCGCATGGATTATTTCATCGCACCGGAAGAGTCGGAGACGGACTTCCTGCGCATCACATCACCGGAGGAGATCAAGGTTTGCGACCCGGCTTGCGGCTCCGGACATATGCTGACCTACGCTTTCGACCTCCTCTACGCCATGTATGAGGAGGAGGGATATGATGCGGCCGAGATCCCGGGCCTGATCCTCGCCAGCAACCTATACGGCGTAGAGATCGACGAACGCGCTGGAGCTCTTGCTGCTTTCGCACTGACTATGAAGGCAGCCGGGCGTCGCAAGCGGTTCCTGCGGCAGGCCGGCAGCGACGGTGTACAACCCAACATCTGCGTGCTGGAAAACGTCCGCTTTAAGGACGACGAGTTGTCTGACTATGTGAAGGAGGTTGGGCAAAATCTGTTCACCGCAGACCTGCGTGAAATGCTGGAACAATTTCGAGAAGCCAATAACTTTGGTTCGCTCATTGTGCCCAAGCTGAAAAATGTGGCCGAGCTGCGTCGCCTGCTAGCCGAGAAGCGATTCGACACCAGCCTGTTTCTCCGTGACGTACATGAGCGGGTGCAGATTGTGATCCGCATGGCTGATTATCTTGGCCCGAAGTACCACGTTGTGGTGGCAAATCCGCCCTACATGGGGGGAAAAGGCATGAACGCGAAACTGGCGGATTTCGCGAAGGCAAACTACCCGGATAGCAAAGCTGATCTTTTCGCTATGTTTATGGAGCGCTCGATAAAGTTAAGCTTAAAGCGCGGCATGATCTCAATGATAAACATGCAATCATGGATGTTTCTATCATCTTTCGAAAAGCTGCGTACGAATATTCTCTCCAATACAACGATTTTATCAATGGCTCATCTTGGGGAGCGCGCTTTTGATACGATCGGCGGGGCGGTGGTCTCGACAACGGCATTCATACTCGAAAACTCGCATCATAGAACCCAAAAGGGAGATTTTATTCGCTTAGTTGCGGGACGATCTGAGTCCGAGAAGTCGGAGATGCTCAACAGGGCCGTCAAAGACGCCAATTGTGGATGGTCGTTCAGGGCTTCTTCCTCGGACTTTGAAAGGATAGATGGGAGTCCGATCGCATATTGGCTAAGCAACCGAACTCTGGAGATATTTGAGAAATTTGACCCGCTAAAGAAAGTGGCTAGCCCGCGACAGGGCATGGCCACCACAAACAATGAGCTATTTCTTCGTCTGTGGTTCGAGGTCAATCTCAATGAAACGGGGTTTGGCCTATCACCCGATGAGGGAAATTGCTCTGATAGGAAGTGGTTCCCTCTAAACAAGGGCGGAGAATTTCGTCGCTGGTACGGGAACAATGTGTATGTCGTTAATTATGAGAATAAGGGGAAAGCGATTTGCGATTACATCGATAATACACCAGGGGTGCGGGTTAAATCCAATGGCCGAGTAATTAACAGGGACCGATATTTTCATGAGGGGTTGACGTGGTCGACAATATCAAGCGACGACTTTTCCCTAAGATATTCGCCTCAAGGCAGCATTTTTGAGACGAAAGGGGCGATGATATTTTTCGATGATACCAAGAGCACGATGTCCGTTTTGGGTCTAATGAACACCAAAATCACTGGACATTTGCTTCGGGCCACAAGCCCCACGTTAGACTTTCATGAAGGGCCAGTTGGTCGTCTTCCGCTATTGTTTACTCCCAAGACGATCAATGCCACAACAAAAGCTCTGGCAGAGAAGGCTGTTGCGTTTTCCAAAGCTGACTGGGACGCGTACGAGACCTCTTGGGATTTCGCCACGTTGCCACTGCTCTCGCCCGATCACCGGAACGAGACGCTGAAGCGCACCTACGCCCGCCTGCGCGCCCATTGGCGTAGCATGACGAACGAGATGCAGAGGCTAGAGGAAGAGAACAACCGCATCTTCATCGACGCCTATGGACTGCAAGATGAACTGACACCCGATGTGCCGATCGAGGAAGTCACCCTCACCTGCAATCCCTCTTATCGCTATGGCGGTGGGGCTGAAGCGGAGTTGGAAGAGTCACTACTCGCCGACACCATGCGGGAGTTCGTTTCCTATGCCGTGGGCTGCATGTTCGGACGCTACAGCCTCGATGCGCCCGGCCTGATCCTCGCGAACCAGGGTGAGGGATTGGAGGACTATCGCGCCAAGGTGCCAAGCCGGACCTTTGAGCCTGACGCCGACAACGCGATCCCCGTGCTCGACGGCGAGTGGTTCGCCGACGACGTTGCTGCGCGGTTCCGCCGCTTCCTGCGTGTCACTTTCGGCGAAGCGAACTTCCAAGAGAACCTCGTTTTCATCGAGCAGGCTTTGGGCAAAGACATCCGCAGGTACTTCACTCGCGACTTTTTCAACGATCATGTGAAGCGGTACAAGAAGCGGCCAATCTACTGGCTGTTCTCCAGCCCGAAGGGCACCTTCAACGCGTTGATCTACATGCACCGCTACCGCTCCGACACGGTGAGTGTAGTGCTGAACGACTATCTTCGCGAGTTCCGGTCCAAGCTCGAAGCGCATCGCCGGGCGCACGAAGCGCTCAGTATCAGCGCGGACGCTTCGCCAGCGCAGAAGACTAAGGCTTTGAAGGAGATCGAGGCGACAGCTCGGCAGATCGAGGAACTCGATGCTTGGGAGCGTGACGTCTTGTTCCCGCTGGCGACCCGAAAGATAGAGATCGACCTCGATGATGGGGTGAAGGCCAATTACTCGAAGTTTGGCGCCGCCCTGAAACCCATCAAGGGTATCAACGATTCGGACGACTGAGCATGCAGGACCGAATCACCAAGGGGCTCGAAGTCCAATTCGACAAGCACCGGATTGTCTTCTGGTACGATCCGGCGCACGAATTCCGGCAGGCGTTCGAGGCGCTGACACTTGACGGCGTCGAAAAGATCGAGGTGGTGAACACCGAGCTCGCCGTGAAGCATCGCCTCCTGCGTGAGGAGCCGAAGCGGCGCTTTTTGCTCTATCGGGACGGACCGCGTCCGGCGGACATCGACAACTGGCTGCTCGACATCGAGTTAGCGCATGGGGTGTTCAAGAGCGATCAGGTCGCGATCTGGTTGGCGGACCTGGGATTGCCGATAAGCTTCGAGGACGTGGTTCGGGAACATCAGGAATTCTTTCGCTCCGGACGCCGGCTGGAGAAGCTCAAGGCCGCCGTTCGCGGAGACGACACGAAGGCGAAGCTGCGTCTGAGGATGCTCAGCGTGTGCGCTGGGGCCGACGGCGACTTCAATACGGTCGTCGAGGCGTTGTTGGGAGAGCTGGCAGCCGGCAAGGATGACAGCCTGCGCTTGATCGACCGTGTCGGCTTGAGCGGTTTCCTCTGGGATCAGATGGAACGGCTCTTCGGCTACCGCACTGAAAAGGCGAGCGTCGGCGACTTCGCGATCACGTTGTTCAAGTCCTGCTACCAGAGCGCGGTCGGTGGCGAAGCAATTCTGGCGCCCGAGGTCCTCGTATTCTTCCGTCGCTGGAAGAACAACCGGAATGCGGAGGAGGCCTTCGCGACCCTCTCGGCGGAATATGCCGAGGCGCTGGGCGTGGCTCGGGATCTCGCCAAGCGGGACTTCCGCACTCTGATAGAAGTGGACTACTTCGAGGAGGTCGACCGCGCGATCATCCGCGCCTTGGTCCATGAGGTCGGCAGCCAGACAGTGGCGCAAGGAGAGGTCCTGAACTGGATCCGTCAGCGTCGGCAGAGCCATTGGTATGGCGCGTACCGCGACCTTTACGAAGCGATCGGTTTCGCCGCCGAGTTCCAGCAGGCGATGGCGCAGATCTCGCTCGGCATGACGAGCCTCGCGGAGGGCGTGGAGCGCTATGCGAAAAGCTGGTTCAGGATTGATCAGCTCTACCGGAAATTCATCTGGCGCATGCAAAAATCCGGGCAGGCGACGCTCATGCGCGAGCTGTTCGAGCAGGTCGAGAACCACTACGTCAACAGCTACCTTCTGCGCCTGAACGAGGCTTGGCAGACGCATGTCGACGGGGCTGAAAGTTGGTCAGCGCCCCCCATCTCCGCCCAGCGCACTTTCTACAAGGAGCATGTCGGCGAATTTCGGCGGCGCGATCAGAAGGTGTGTGTCATCATTTCCGACGCGCTCCGATATGAGGTGGCAGAGGAACTGCGAGGGCGCATCCTCAGCTTGGACCGCTATGAGGCTGTCATCGATCCGATGTTCGGCTGTCTGCCGAGCTACACCCAACTCGGGATGGCGGCGCTTCTGCCCAATGGCGAGTTGCAGATTGCGGACAACGACACCGGCACCGTGCTGGTGAATGGTCAGAGTTCGCAGGGCATCGAGAACCGCAAGAAAATACTGGCGACAGGACGGACGGGCGATCGAACGATGGCTTTGAAGGCAGAGGACCTCATGGCGCTGGATAAGGACGAGGCGCGAGCGCTCGTCCGCGATCATGACGTCGTCTACGTCTATCATAATTTGATCGACGCGATCGGCGACAAGCGGGATTCAGAGGAGCGAGTTTTTGAGGCGGCCGAAGACACGATCGAGGAGATCGTGCGGGTTGTCAAGAAGCTCAATGGCGCGAACGCCAACAACATGATTGTGACGTCCGATCATGGCTTCATCTACCAGCACCGCCCCATCGAAGAGAGCGAATTCTCCTCCGCGCGGGTCGAAGGTGACGTGATCCTTTTCCGCGACCGGCGTTTCATCGTCGGACACGGCCTGAAGGGAAATCACGGTCTGCGACGCTTTACGCCGGAGCAGGCCGGTCTGGAAGGCTTGGTGGAATTGCTCATTCCCAAATCCATCAACCGGCTCCGTCGGCAGGGAGCGGGGAGCCGGTTCGTTCATGGCGGCGCGACACTTCAGGAGGTTGTCGTTCCCGTCGTCAAGATCAACAAGAAGCGGCAGAGCGACACAACCGCCGTTGAGGTGGAGATCATCGGAAGCTCGAACCAGTTGATCACGTCTAGCCAGATCTCGGTTCGCTTCTACCAGGTGGAGGCCGTCACGGAGAAAACCCAGGCGCGTATGCTCAGAGCGGGGATTTATGCCCTGTCGGGCGAATTGATCTCGGATAGCCACGAGCTTGTGTTTGACTTTCGATCCGAAAACGCGCGCGAGCGCGAAGTCCCGATCCGATTCCTCCTGCTCCGCCGGGCCGACGAATTCAACGGCCAGGAGGTGATCCTAAAGCTGGAAGAGCGGCATGGCGACACGTCCCACTTCAGGGAGTACCGCACAGCGCGCTACACGCTGCGCCGCAGCTTCTCCGGTGATTTCGATTTTTGACAGGGAAAGCGATGACCGCGCTGGATGACAAGATCAACGAACGCTTCCCGGGCCTCGTAGTGCGCAAGGACCTGGTCAAGGCGGTAAAGGGCAATGCCATTGTTCCGTCCTATGTGTTGGAGTTCCTGCTCGGCCAATACTGCGCCACTAACGATGAGATCTCGATTCAGTCGGGGATCGAGACCGTCAAGGAAATCCTTCGCAAGCACTACGTTCATCGCAACGAGGCGGGGCTGATCCGATCGAACATCCGGGAGAAGGGCCGGTGGAAGGTGATCGACAAGATCAGCGTCGATCTCAACACCGACAAGGATGCCTACGAGGCGACCTTCGCCAACCTGGGCATAAAGAAGGTTATTATCGACTCCGACACCGTGAAGGCTCATCCCAAGCTGCTAGTTAGCGGTGTCTGGTGCATTGCCGACGTCGAATACGAGCACAGCGAGGACAAGAACGTCGAACCTTGGATTCTGGGGAGCATCAAGCCGATCCAGCTATCGAAGTTTGACTATGAGGCTTTTCTCGGCGCGCGCGCGGGATTCACGACCGACGAATGGATCGATCTGCTGTTCCAGACGGTCGGCTTCGATCCCGAGATGTTCGGACGCCGCAGCAAGCTCCTGCAACTGATGCGCCTCGTGCCCTTCGTCGAGCGAAACTACAATCTGATCGAGCTGGGGCCGAAAGGCACTGGCAAGTCGCATATCTTCTCGGAGTTCTCGCCGCACGGCATCCTGATTTCCGGAGGCGAAGTGACGGTGCCGAAGCTGTTCGTCAACAACAGTTCGGGAAAGATCGGATTGGTCGGGTACTGGGACGTCGTAGCATTCGATGAGTTCGCCGGTCGGCAAAAGCGGGTCGACAAGGCTCTTGTCGACATCATGAAAAACTACATGGCCAACAAGAGCTTCTCGCGAGGAGTGGAAACGCTTGGCGCCGAGGCGTCGATGGTCTTTGTCGGGAACACCAAGCACAATGTCCCGTACATGCTGAAGCACACCGACTTGTTTGAGGAACTTCCAGAGAAATATTACGATTCGGCCTTCATCGACCGGCTCCACGCCTATGTGCCGGGCTGGGAGATCGACGTCATCCGCGGAGAAATGTTCGCATCGGGGTATGGCTTCGTCGTCGACTACCTAGCCGAAATTCTTCGGCACATGCGCAACGACGACTACTCCAATCGCTATCAGCCCCTGTTTACGCTCTCATCGGATATTTCGACCCGCGACCGCGATGGAGTGAACAAGACCTTTTCCGGTATGATGAAGCTGCTTTTCCCGGCTGACAATGCAACAGAGACAGAGATAGAGGAGATCCTGCATCTCGCTGTTGAGGGAAGGAAACGAGTTAAAGACCAGCTCCTTCGGATCGACACCACTTATCCAGAAACGGACTTCTCATTCGCGGCGCGCGATGGCCGCAAGGTGGTCGTCAAGACTCTCGAAGAAGCTGAACACCCGCAATACTACCACAAACGCGTGCCCGCTCATGGCGGGCCCGAGCCTCAAGGTGCCAACGGAGGCGGTCACACGCTTGTCCCCGTTGTGGGAAAGGATGCCGCAGCGGAGGTCGCTTTGGTTGTCCCTCGCGAAGGACATAAGGTTTTCAGCGAGAACCAGAAGGGCGTAACCTACGCCGAGCTTTTCTGGCCTTGGCTCAAAGGCGCGACGAACATCGTGATCACCGATCCCTATATTCGAATGTTCCATCAGGTGCGGAATCTGATGGAGTTCGTCGAAATGGTCGCCGTCTGCAAAGCCCCTGAGGACGAAGTCGCCGTGCAACTCATCACTTGTCCAGATGAAGTCCATCCGGAAAAACAGCAGGCTAATCTTGTCGCTGTCGAGAATGCCTGCGCGACGGCTGGGATTAAATTCTTTTGGGATTTTGACGGGACAAATACGATCCACGCGCGTCATGTTGTGAGCGACACTGGCTGGAAAATCAGCCTCGATCGTGGTCTGGATATTTTTCAGAAATTTGAAATGAAAGATACCTTCAGTCTCAGCAATCGACTGCAGAGCTTTCGTCAGGTTAAGGCATTTGAAGTCACTTACTTGAAGATGCGCTAGTGGTGGAAAAATCTATTCCGCGATGCAAAGTTCGGCCTCAGTGCAGGAGCGCGAAGGTGGCGAGCTACAAGCGGCTGTCCGGAAAAGGAGGCGGGAGCGGTTGTCTGCGAACAAGCGTGTGCGCAACTTGAGCAGTTCACGCAAGGGCAGCATTAATGATGGCCCGTACCTGCTGGCGAAACGCGGAGCTTGACTCAACTTTCATTGCCAGACACGCTACGGGATTCGTTTGCACCGACGAAACCGTACCGCAGCCGCCTTTCGTGGAAGGACCAGGGCGGCAATACCCAAAGCAAGCTTTTGTTTGCCGCGCCAGAGCGCGCGCTGTCGATGGCCGTCCGCAGCGAACCGAAAGCCAAACCGATGGAAAGCCCGCCGCCAAGCGTGCTCGCCGCACACGAAAACTACCAGCATCACCAGCGCCAGCATGAGGGCGCGCCATGCCTGCATGTGACCCGCTATTGTTTTTCGCTGCGCTCATCTGGCCGCCCTGACCCCTTTTAGGGATTGGGCGTCTCGGCTTTTCGGGTGACGATCGGGCGCGTACTGCCACGGTTATCTTCCATGGATCGCCGTGTCGCGGCATGGTTGCATCAGGTACTATAAACGCGCATTCATGGTGTCGCCTTGCCCTCTATGCGGCAGATGGCAACAGGGGGTGGAGGCGATCCAATGCTGCAAGGGAAAGCTCAGGCGAAAATCAATGCCGTCGCCTGGATAACATCCCCTGCCGATGATGATGAAAGGCATTTGACGGAGAAGGCGCTCGTCCTCTTGGAGCCCTTGTTTCAAGTGATGAATATCAAGCTCCTGAAGTTTGAGCCGAAGTCTGCGGCTGACTTGTCCCAATACCTCTCTAACTTGGAGCAAGAGGCCAAAAAGGGTCTTCGACCAATCATTCATTTCGACACTCACGGTGGAGAGCAGGACGGTTTGTACATCGCTTCTTCTGATGAGTTCGTCGCGTGGCGAGACCTCGGCAATCAGCTAAGGCCAATAAACGTGGCGACTCAAAATAATCTATGCGTGGTGTCGGCGGCTTGCAGCAGCATGCACACGATAATGAATATGGACTTCGACAAGCCCACACCGTTTTTCTTAATGTTCGCGCCGCATCGTGAAGTGACATTCGGCTATGTTGATAAGCGAATGCACAATTTCTATGAGGCCGTGTTCACCTCTCACGACCTCATGGCGGCTCACGAGAATCATCTGGCTCCTGAATTTCAGCAGTATCACTGCCACCGTCTCGTGCTGAAGGCCATCAGTGGTCACATGCGCGACAGCTGCATCGGGAAAGGCTTGCGGAGGCAAGTGCGCAGCGCGCTTATGAAGACGCTTGGTCCGGACAAGCAGCATCCCGACACGCCCGAAAACCGGAAGATGGTGCGGAGAATCTCACGTCAAGCCTTCAAACCAACCCAATCGCTCATCGACCGCCACGCCAAGCCATTTTTGATGGGCCAGGAGCTCTCGATTGGCTTTGACGAAGTTCTTAGTTTTGCCCGTGCGGATGCTATGAAGCGAAATGTGGTTCTGCGTCGTAATGCGCACACCAAAAGGCGCAATCGTCGCGTGCAGCATGCTAGGCGTAAGCATTGATGCACGATCGCTTCGTGTCGATCCCGCTAAAGAAATTCAAACGTTTCCACGTGCTACCCTCAGCCTTAAAGATAACTCTGCGGGCTGCTGAACGTAGAAGGAGCCAATCTTGAGCGTTGCCTTCACGAAGGAAGAAAGTTTCGAGACGGCATCGGAAACGGTTCTGCCTGACCGTCCGATTTCACCTCATCCGAACCTCGTGACTGCTGCCGGGCTGACGGCACTGCGATCGCAGCTTGATACGGCTCGCGGAGCTTATGAAGCCGCGCAGAAAGTGGAGGACGTGAATGAGCGGCGGCGCCAGGCCGCCATCCCCTTGCGTGACATACGCTATCTTGCCGAGCGAGTCCGAACCGCGCAGGTTGTCGCCGATCCCGTCTCAGCTGACAGTATTGCCTTCGGCAACACGGTGACCTTCAAGCGCGCAGACGGGCGTGTGCAAACCTATCGGATCGTGGGAGAAGACGAAGCAGATCCCAAGGCTGGGTCTATTTCCTACGTTTCTCCAATCGCACGATTGCTCCTGGGCAAAATGGTGGGAGATGAAGTCGGAGCGGCGGGGCAAGTTTTGGAGGTTATAGCGATCGTGTGATCCGCTCACGGACCGTCGTCGGCCCAGAAAAAAATGCTGCGGGCCGTGTTCATCCGCGAAGTCGGCCGCCCATTAGGATTTGTGCACACTGCATCTCGGCATCACGCAACCGGACCACCAAACAGCCCAACGGAGAATTTGGAGATGTTGCGCGGCAAACTCCGCGAAAACTCTCTTTGAAATGCGCGAGCGGAGAATGCTCCAGCGTGAAAATCTCAATGAATTCCGAGGGTTTGCGGCGAGGGATCGGAACGAAAAATGTCGTTTTATATCAAATACTTATTCGTGGCGGTCCAAAAGATATTCGAACTAGCGGTCCGATTGCGCATGATGCCCCATTGAAATATCAGGAGAATTTGCCCGGAGAATGTCTAAAATGCCCAACGGAGAATTTTTCCCGCGCGAGCTGCGAGTGTCGACGCTCCACACCGTGGTCAGAATTCTCCGCATGGAATGCGCGCCCCGGTGCCGTCCAAGATCCCGCCGCAGACCACCCAATGGGCGTAGTCGATGCCACTAGAAAAACGTGACGTCCCGAACACACGAACTCATCTCTTGTAGGCCGCGCTCGCGCTACAGGTGCAAACTAAATGAGATCAATGAATTCCAGAAACGAGATCGCTAGCAACAGCCAGCGCATCTTCGCGCGCGGAATTACGAGAGGGCTATCTTTGGATAGCAGGTACCTCGGTTATTCCATAAAGTCGGCTGGAGGCATCACGCCCCAAAGGTTCACTGCACGTGGATCGCGCGGCCATCGCTTCGGCTTGTGCGGTCGGTCTGCATGCCAAGGACGGGGTTCGAAAACGCCAATCTCCTCGTCTGGCATAAGATCGAGTTGAGTAAATAGTTCGACGATCTGATGATCCGGATTGCGGTGATAGGTAAAGATATTATGGCCCCGCACATGACGGCCAGGCCCCCAGATCTGTGGGTAGTCGTGGTGTCCAAGAAAATCGCACGCAGAAAAGATATGCGTTGCGTCCCGCAATTCGAAAGCAACGTGATGCATTTTCACGCGCGGGCTTTCAATGAAATTTACGGTGTGGTGGTCTGGCCCACAGCGCAAGAAAAGGAAATAGTCTTCGATGCGATCGGAGAGGCTGAAACCAAGCGCTGTACAATAGAATTCCGCGAGCTTCTCCACTGCCGGCGCATTGAAAGCAACGTGCCCGAGCTTCAATGGAACGACCCCCTGCGTTTTGTAGGGCTGAGGTGAGAGGACTTGTTCTCGGAAGATATTGATGGTCGTCCCCTTGGGATCCTGAAAGCTGACGAATTGCGGGATGGAAGGCTCCGGATCGCTTATTCGCTGCGTTCTCACATTAAATCCGGAAAGCTGGCGCTGAAATTCAGCAAGGTCATCCTGCGGGCTGATCTGAAACGCCAGCGCAACGCAACGCGGTTCACCGCCGCGCTTCAAGATGACAGAGTGATGATCATTTACGCTCGAAAGGTAGGCAGTGGCCGAATCTCGATCTACCAGGGTGAGACCTAGAATATCAGAATAATACTCAATTTGCCGTTCGAGGTCTGGAGTTTCGAAGGTCACACTCGCGAGTCGCCGGACCGGAATCATCGGATGCTCCCGATAGTCTGCGCGTATTTCAAGGAACTATCGCCAGAGTTGCCCATTGAACGGTCTCCACGCCCTCCAAACAGGTAGAGCTCGTAAGACAAACCCTGAAGGGGATTGCGGAAATTCTCAATCGGCTCGCTGCTACTTCTGAGAGACATCTCGACGGACTCGCTAAGTTATGACAATACTTTGACCGGGGGCGGTGTTCTAAGCGTGAATTGGCCGACCGAGGAGAGGGCCTCGATATGACTACCCAAGACGTCGGGAAGGCATTGATACCTGCCCGCAAAGCCATCAGGACAAACAAGCGCGCGCGCGAAGCTGCGGGAACGGGCGATCGAGAGACCAACAAGGCGGATAAGCGCGAGCGCATTAAATTCGCGGCGCGGTCGCTCTTTAGCAAGGCTGGTTATGAGCGCACGACGGTTCGTCAGATCGCGCATAAAGCTGGCGTGGCACTTGGCACTTTGTCGCTTTACGCCAAGGACAAGCGTGATCTTGTGCTGCTTACTTTCAACGACGAAATCGCTGAAATGATCGATGAAGCGCGCGGTTCCGTGCGAACGAATGTCGGGTTTTTGGACAACCTGATCTCCTACTTTGGCGTCTTCTATAATCGCTTCGGACGCAATCCAACACTGGCGCGGTCGTTTTTGCAGCTCAATTTTTTCTCGGAAGGGATGCATACGGCAGATCTTGATAGAAACCGCGAGAGTATGATCGCAGGTCTTTGCGAAGTCGTGAATCTCGGAAAAGCGCAAAAGCGGTTGAGCTCTGCAGAGCAGTCGGAGCTGATTGCCCAGTCGGTGTTCTTTGTTTACGTGGGTGCGGTTCGCTTGTGGATCGCGCAAGCAAGACCCAATACCAAGGCGGGCCTCGCAGATCTTCGGCAGCTTCTGCGTCTGCAGGCGAACGGTTACAAATACGATCCCCGACTGGAGGCGACAAAGATATCGCCTAGTATGGCAGCCGATCCTGGCATCCCCCGGTGTCAAATCCGAAGTTAAGGGGGATGAATTCACTTTGTTGCTGACCCGTGTTTATGGGCTTCTGATTCGAAGACAAGCTCAAGCCGACGTTCTTCGAAACGCCATTTTCCATCAGCGCCTCTGACGTACGTATCGTGGGCATCTGCCAGCGCGTTGGGATTGGGCAGGCCACCGGGGCCGTCATGCCGGAAAAGAGTAATCATCAGCTTCCCTTCCACGCGGTTGGGGCCGACTGACTGCAAGCGCAAGTTTGAGCACGAATGGCGTGCTGTACGTTCTGTCATTTGCGCCCGCTTTGCGCCGTATGCGGCGATTGCTTCGCGGCCCTGATGATTCATGCCGATCCCAACCAATCGACCGTTTTCGACATACAAGTCTGCCAAACGTGCGGACTCATGGTGATCCAGCAACCACGCGTGCTCGTAGATCAGATTTTCGATGTCACTTCGAGTCTGTGCATCAACAGTTTTCGTGGTGCTCACTTCAATTGTCTCCATGGTGCGGGATTGGCTGGCTTCATGCTTTGGTAGTGGGACCAAATGGTCCAGGGCCGCGAAGTGAAAGTCCGCCATCAGCGGCTAGCACTGTGCCTGTGGCGATACGGCTGCCAGCGTCAGACGCCAGAAAGAGATATGCTTCAGCATAATCGGCGGGTGTAGCAATGCACTTCAATGGCAGGTTATCAGAGACCGGCGCGGTCGAAGCCTTCTCCTGTCGGAGACTCTCCAAGCCCCTCAATTCCGTCGGCGCGTACCCGGGCGCCACTGCGTTAACACGAACGTGCGGCGCGAGTTCATAAGCAAGCTGCCGGGTCAAGCCGGCAACGGCATGCTTGGCAGCGACATATAGAGCGCCGCCGAACCCGCAATGCTCTCCGGAGACGGAGCCAGTAAAAATGATGTTCCCGCGGGCGGCGGACAAAGCGGGTAATGCGGCAAGCGCACCGAGCATGTACCCTTTTACGTTAATTGCGAACAACTCATCGAACGCCTTATCGAGTTGGTGTCCATCAAAAGCCTCGAAAGGGCGGCGGTTGTCATAAATACCGGCATTGCCGACGAAGATATCGAGTTTCCCGAAGCGCTTAATGGCGGCATCGACTGCGCCGCGGTTGTCGAAAAATGATCGAACGTCGCCTGTAACGGCCTCAAAGCTGTCGGTCGGGGGCGCAGAAGTGAGGGGAGTGCATTTTGCGCGATCCAGCACCACGACCTTCGCGCCCTCCACGAGAAACCGCTGGGCGACTGCGAATCCAATTCCGGTCGCGCCACCTGTAACTAGTGCTACTTTTTCTTCAAGCTGACCCGCCATAGCTTCCGTCGGTGCCGCAGTCACAACATGATGGATAGATTTGGAAGCGGAAGGCTTGTGTGATCGAGGAGCACGGTTCGTCGTGCGAGCTTCAACGCGTTCTCCCGATCCACCATCTCATCGTGCCGTTCAGCCGACACGATGAATTGATCGAGATCGCGCGCCCAAAAATACAAAAGGCTACTCTTGACTGCGAGTCGATCTGATGACGTCCGTTCGATGCGAATATTGCCGACATGACGGCGGGCGCGCGATGGTGGAAACTCAGACCAGCCCCCTGAACCGAAACGCTTCATGCGCGCTTCCAATGAGCCGAAATGCTCGACCATGTGATAGGCGTCGGCACTGAAAGATCGAGCGAGATCATCCTGAGCGCGAGTAGTACGAATAGGAATGCGATAATCGATGTCTTCTGTTAGGAGCGCAAGCCATTCAAGTAACTTGAAGTCGTCAAGAAGCTCCGCCTCCTGGAACAGAAACGTCTCGACGCGATGACGGTCTTGCATCTGTGCAAGCAGTTCATTGTGATTCATGACGTTTCCGATCAGTCCGACTGACCCGACATCGCGCGACTATAATGGCGCCAGAACGTACGTTGCACGCCTTCTTCGAGGTTGGAATCGTACACAATGCCAGGACCTGGCCAGTCGCTCATGACCTTGGCATCGCTCATACCTTCAAGGCCCATCTCGTAATTCAAATTGACTTTTTGACGCTTCGCGAACTGGCCCCTCGCTGCGCGTGACACCCCGGCCCAAGCGATGGAATCGTCCTGCTCGAAATTCCCGGACGGGCTAAAGCTTGCTACCGCAGCTCGATAGGCGTGCTCTTTGTACTCCGCAGAAGCGTTCTTCGGCACGAGTACCCAGCTCCACGCCTCGAGCCTTCCGGGCCCCCGCGGCTTCCACTGTCGAAGACTGAAGTAGGTCGCACCTTCACGTGCCGGCGCGTCTTTTGCGAAGATGTGAATGAGGGATAGATTTGGGAAAATGGTGCCTGTGTGGGAGACGGAACGCTTTGCAAGTTCGAACTGCTCCTTTGAAAGATGTTCGGAACTGAAGTGCTCGTAGACCTCTTTCGGATAACCCCAGAAGTAGGTTTCACCAGCGTCCTTCCGTCTGATGCTGGTGGTGTGCCCACTACATTCGGTGACATGTATGTCGTTCTTCCCCCCGCTTGCACCGGCAGCAGCCATTGTCGACAGACCAACCCGGAGAATCGACTGATGCAAAGTTTGCGTGTGATAGCTATCTCCGGCGAAGTTGTCTGAACCTGATTTCCAGTCCGCATCTATGTGCCAACGATGTGGCTCACCGATAACCTCGAGACCGCTTGGGCAAACAGCCAGGTGGATGTCCAAATACCAGCGATACTCGCCCAAATGTTCGACCAAAGGCCGTACCGTCTCATTCAGCGACGCGAATATCAAACCCCGATATTGTTCCATGCGAGGAACAGGCAAAAGGCCCCACTGACGAATATCGAGTGCCTTATATGCAGTCCTGATGTTCGGAACGCCCGATAGCTCGCCCGTGTTCTTGTAAAGCCAGCCGTGATACGGACAGAAGAACGACTTGGTGTTTCCCTTATCGGCAAGACAGACGCGAGCCCCGCGATGACGACAGCTATCGAATAACACCCGAACGTTTCCATCATCGCCGCGCACGACGATGAAAGGATCTTCTCCGATGGAGCGGGCGACATAATCGCCGGGGTTAGGAATCTCACTTTCATGCGCCATAAAGATCCAGCTGGAGCCAAAGATGCGTTCAAGCTCGAGCTGATGCAAATCCGGACTGTTGAAGATCCAGAGAGGCAGCGAGCCCGACTCGATCTGCTTTCCGATGTCTGCGAGCTGCTGTTTTGTAATTCCGGCGCGCCTTTCGGATTTTGCCTCCGCGAGATCAGGCATGGTCATAGTTGCGTCACTCCCGAGTAGGTCTGATTTCGGACAGCTCATTTTTGGAGGCAACTCAAGTCAACAATGCAGCCTCGATTGACATGCTACTCAAAATAGTGAACATGTCCAGAAATAAATGTCTGCTCATTTTTGAGTGCGGCACATACAATCAGGGGAGTGACGATGCTCGCAGCTGCAGATCTTCGCGGCCTATATGCGATAATTCCGACGCCGGCGAGGGAGGGTGCGAACAAGTTCGGCGCCAAGGATACCGTCGACGTGACCGAAACCGCGCGTCTCGTCGAATCCCTCATCCGCGACGGTGCGTCCGGCTTGATCACGACCGGAACCACGGGAGAATGCGCGACACTTTCCGATGCCGATTATCGTTCGTTTGTCACTTGCGTTCTCGAGACGGTGAATAAGCGCGTCCCGACATTCATAGGCACGACCGCGCTCGGAGCTCACCAGGTTGCCGCGCGAATGGATTTCGTGAGAGAGCAGGGTGCGGATGGCACGTTGCTAGGATTGCCGATGTGGCAACCGGTGACGACCGGTATGGCGATCGAATATTATCGCGGTGCGTCCGAATATCGGCCAGACCTTGCGGTGATGGTCTATGCCAATGCGCGCGCCTTTCGGTACAATTTTCCAGCCGAATTTTGGCAAGGCATCGCGGCGAAGGCCAAGACTGCGACGAGTGCCAAGGTGTCGCGTCCGGCCGGCTTGAAGGAGCTGCTCGAACTGACGGGCAAGAAGATCCACTTTATGCCGATCGATATGCTTGTGGGCGAGTTTCATTCTATCGCCCCCGAGACCACGACTGCTTGCTGGGCAACCGCTGCTGCGATGGGTCCGCAACCCTGCATTGCGGTTATGGACGCCGTATTGAGTAATGACCGTGAAGCGATATCGGCTCGGTCCAAGGAGATTGCTTGGGCGAATGAGCCCGTGAAGGACATCCTGTCCAATCCGGAGGTGTTTGCCCAGATCAATATTCAGCTGGAGAAGATTCGCATAGACGCAGCGGGTTATTGCAAGCCGGGTCCGACGCGCGCGCCGTATGACGAAATTCCCGCGCACTATGCGGAAGCCTGCCGCGAATGCGGTACGCGTTGGGCAAGCCTGTGTGCGGACCAAAAGACAAAGAAGCGCGCAATTGCCAACTAAATCAAAAAGCTAAAGGGAGGAAGAAATGCAGTTCAAAATGATGCACAGTAAGACCACCGCGTTCTGGTGTTCGGCGATATCAGTCGCGTTTGCGATGTACATCGGTACTGCAAGTGCGCAGGAGTCGATTCGTATTGGAATGCTCCTGCCGATGTCGGGTGGTCCGTTCATACCAGTTGGGGCGGATGTTTCCGACGGCTTCGAGCTTGCCATTCAGGATAGCGGCGGACAGGTCAACGGCCGCAAGATCCTTATCTTGCGCGAGGATACGAATCACAAGCCGGATATTGCACAAGCCAAGGCCAAGAAGCTTGTGTTTGATGACAAAGCTGATTTCCTCGTCGGTCCTATTGGGGCGAGCGAATTGACTGCGCTCGGCAGCTTCGCGAATCAAACCAAGACGCCTCTTATCATCCCAAATTCCGGTGATAACAGCGTAACGGGAAGTCGCTGCACCCCTTGGGTTTTGCGTACCTCATTTTCCAATGACCAAATAGTCCGCAACATGAGCCCGTGGCTCCTGAAGAATGGCTACAAGCGCGTAGCATTCATCGCTTTCGATTACAGCGCCGGCCGAGAAATCATCGAAGGCGTCAAGAAGCCGTTCGTTGCGGCCGGTGGAACAGTGGTCAGCGAGCAGTACGCGCCGTTCGGTCCGATCAGCGACTTTGGTCCCTATTTAACGAAGATCAAAGATGAAAAGCCCGATGCGGTATTCGCCTTCATTCCGGGTTCGCCGGGCGTCGCCTTCGTCAAGCAGTACAACGAATTCGGCCTCAAGGCCTCGATCCCTCTGACTGTCGGTGGGTGGGTCATCTCGCCGCAGAATTTGCCGGCCATCGGGGACGCCGCTGAGGGCATCGTCGGAATCTTGAATTATGTTCCGTCGATCGACAATTCTGAAAACAAATCGTTCCGCCAGAAGTTCGAGTCGAAATTCAATCGGCCAGTGTCGGAATATGCAGCTCAAGGCTACGATACTGGGAAACTGATTGTTGCGGCGTTGCAAGCCACCGGCGGAAAAGTCAACGACAAAGCCGCCTTCATCAAGGCCATGCATGGAGCAAATATCAACGGTACCCGCGGTCCGCTGAGGATTGATCCCAAGACCAACAACATCATTCAGGACATCTATATCTTCAAGGCGGAAAAGCTACAGGGCAAAATGGAGTTCGCGATTCTGGATCGTTTTCGTGACGTCCAGGATGCACCGAACGGCTGCAATCTTTGAGCTTGGTGTGCAGAGAGTGGCTCTTCCGCTGTACGTCTCGCATTGCATGCGCTGATATCTCAGCGCGTGCGGTGTGCGCCCGCCTACAGTCGAGCTTCGGTATTCGAAGTTGTCGCTCGGGTTTTTGAAAAGGCAGCAGAGATAAAAATCGAGATGTTGCTGATCCAGCTCCTCAACGGCATGCAATACGCGATGTTGCTCTTCATGCTGGCCGTTGGCTTGTCGATTGTTTTCGGTCTGATGAACTTTGTGAATCTCGCCCATGGCACTCTCTACATGATCGGCGCCTTTGTGGGCTTTTCGACGGCTCGGCACACGGGTTCGTTCTGGATAGCGCTCTTCGCCGCTCCGCTGGTGGCAGCCATCATAGGAGCCGCCTTCTACGCGACGTTTCTCGGTCACATGCAACGTCAGGGGCCGATGAAACAGGTGCTTGTAACCTTCGGTCTGATTTTTGTCGGACTGGATTTCGTCCGTATGATCTGGGGCGACAATCCGCAGAGCATTTCTCCCCCTGAGATCTTGTCGGGAAGCGTCATCGTCGTTGGAGAACCGTACCCGCTCTATCGGTTGTTTATCATTGGTCTGGGGCTGGCTTTGTTCGTAGTGCTTTACGCGTGTCTGGAAAGGACACGCTTAGGGGCAGTAATTCGCGCTGGAGTCGACGATCGGGTTATGGCTGCGGCGCTTGGTGTCGATATCGATCGGGCATTCTTCTTCGTGTTCTGTCTAGGCTGCGCGCTGGCGGGCCTGGCCGGTGTTGTAGCTGCACCACTTCTGCAAGTTTACTCCGGGATGGATATGGCCATTATAATCCCGACTTTGATCGTGGTCGTAGTCGGCGGACCTGGGAGTCTCGTCGGAGCGTTCTGTGGTGCGCTGCTGATCGGAATGGCTGAGACCTTCGGTGTTGTCTTCTTCCCCACATTCTCAAGTTTCATGATCTACGCGATACTTGCGGTCGTACTGATAGTCCGGCCGGGCGGACTAGTTTCGCTGAGATATTCCCGATGAACTCTTTGAAACGCCGCCAGCGCGATGGGTTTGCGACGGTTCTTCTCATAATTGCGTTGTCGGCTTGGTGGTTTGCGGGGTACAGCGGCCAGGATCTGCTCGGCGAGATTGCCGTGCTTGCAATCTTCGCAATGAGCCTCGACTTCATTGTCGGCTACGCCGGATTGGTGTCACTCGGGCATGCGCTCTATTTCGGCCTCGCGGCCTACGTCACAGCTGGATTGACAGTGCACTTGCACTGGCCGCCGAGCGCAGCGATGGCGGTGGCCATCGGCGCCGCTGCCGCAGCCGCGGCCCTGACCGGAAGCCTAGTTGTCAAGCTAAGCGGTATTTTCTTCATTATGGTGACGTTGGCATTCGGTCAAATGGGCTGGGCGTATTTCCTCAGGTCGCCTGTATTTGGCGGGTTTTCCGGAATGTCGGGAATTCCTCACCTTGATCTCAGCGCATTTGGTCTTTCGCTCATCAATCCATCGCATTTTTCCCTGATTGCGATCTTAACAGGCTTGCTCGTGTATCTTTTGCTCTCTCGTCTCGTGGATTCACCTTTCGGAAAAATGCTGGTGGCCATTCACGAGAACGAATCACGCGCTCGCGCGCTTGGCCTTCCGGTTCTACGTTATAAGTTCGCCGCTTTCGTCATCGCTGGCACGATAGCGGGTCTCGCGGGAACGCTCGCTGCGCAACGGGTGCAGTTTGTATCGCCCGACCTTGCAGTATGGACGACATCGGGAGAAGCGCTGATCATGGTGATCGTCGGAGGCGCCGGAACGCTCGTCGGTCCGGTAGTCGGAGCCGTTATTTGGGTTATGCTGAGGCACACCCTATCGGCGATGACAGAATATTGGATGCTTGCACTTGGAATAGTGTTCATCGCCGTCGTGCTATTCACGCAGAATGGTGTTTATGGACTGGTAGATAAGTTGTTTCGGAATCGGAAAAATGCTTGAGGCGTGCAGTCTGAACAAATCGTTCGGAGCTCTGCAGGTCACGCGGAATGTGACTTTTACTGTTCCGGCGGGTGCTCGCTATGGAATCGTAGGCCCCAACGGGTCTGGGAAGACGACCTTGTTCAACCTTCTGACCGGCGAAACCAGAGCCGATTCGGGCCGAGTGGTTCTGGATGGCCAAGACATCACTGGCTTTAGCCCGGATCGCCGCGCGCGGCTTGGCCTGACGCGTAGCTTCCAGAAGAACAACCTGTTTGGCAATCTTACAGCGTGGGAAAACCTCGCAATAGCGCTGACGATCCGAAACGATGTTGGCCGCGAATTCTGGACGCGTTTCCCAAGCCCTGCCGGTCTTAACGACCAAATCGTAGGGCTGGCAGAGCGGCTAGGACTCACGGCAGTCCTCCACCGTCCGGCGGGCACACTGCCGTACGGCACGCAGCGCCAGCTTGAGCTTGGCCTCGCTCTCGCCATCGTTCCGAAAGTGCTGCTGCTGGATGAGCCGACGGCAGGCATGAGTCCAGACGAGACGCATGCGATGACCGCGCTAATTGCCAGCCTGCCGAGGGAAACGACCCTCGTAATAATCGAACACGATATGGCAGTCTTACATGAGATTGCCGAACGCATGATCGTGCTTGACTACGGCAGCATCCTTATCGAAGGCGCTCCGCAGGAGGTGCGACGATCTGAAATCGTTCGTGAACGCTACTTCGGAGCTCGATCTCGATGAGGGAGAACATTCTCTCCGTTGCCGACCTCAATGTTCGATATGGCGGAATACACGCACTGCAAGGTGTTACCTTTTGCGTTCCAGAGCATGCCGTGGTCGCGTTGCTTGGGCGAAATGGCGCCGGCAAGTCCACGACGCTGAAGGCGATTATGAGTATCGGTCCGAAGAGCGACGGCTCGATCTGTTTTGCTGGAAGGGAAATTGCGAGCGAAAAGTCCTACAGGATTGCACGGTCCGGAATTGCTTACGTCCCGGAGACGCGCAGTGTGTTTCAATCGCTCTCGGTGCGAGAGAATTTGTTGATTGCTGCACGCGGCGCGCCCGCTCAAGAACCAAACACCCTCACTTGGACGCTGGAACGTGTGTTCGAGCTATTCCCGCGACTAGCCGAGCGCCTAAACAATGGCGGCTCGCAATTGTCCGGTGGGGAGCAACAAATGCTGTCGATTGCTCGCGCACTAATGACTAACCCCAAACTTCTTCTCTTAGATGAACCCACTGAAGGCTTGGCACCAGTTGTTGTTGATCAGCTCGAGCGTGCCCTGCAGCGCCTCAAGTCTTCCGGTCTTTCCATCCTTCTCGTCGAACAGAATCTCAGTGTTGCGCTGTCGCTTGCTGACGAAGCTCTCGTCCTAGGTAAAGGGCGTTTGCGCTGGCGCGGCCCTGTAGGCGACTTCGATAATGCTGTAGACATCAAGAATGAGTGGTTGACCGTTTAATGCAGAGTACTCGAACGAGGCATGGACCCGAGCAATGGTTGAATGGCGACGAGCGTGCGGACGAAATGATGTCAAGGAAGATGCGCCCCTGGGTATTGAGATCGACGGGATGCCGATTGGAATCTTTTGCACAGAGGGCGAATTCTTCGCCATCGAAGACGTGTGCTCTCACGAGTTCGCGCTGCTTTCGGGGGGGTATCAAGAGGGCGATACGATCGAATGCCCGCTTCATCAGGCTCTTTTTAACATCAAGACTGGCGAGCATCTCACAGAGCCAGCGACGTGTGGTGTCAGGACTTATCCTGTAAAGGTCGAGGGCGAAGACATTTTCGTCGATATAGAAATTGCAGAACAATAGATGAGAGGTCTCCGTTGGCAGGCAACCGAAATGGGAAAATGAGCGATGTTGGACAAGCGTAGCCCAGTAGACATTCCTCTTAACCTTCCAAAGGCGCGTGACCACTATTTCGACGGAAAGTGGCAGAAGCCCTCGGATGGAATTTATGCCGAGAGCGTGAACCCGTCGACCGGAGAAGTGCTTGGCTACTATGCAGACGGTTCTGTTGAGGATGTGAATGCCGCTGTGACATCTGCTTCAAAAGCATTTCCTGAATGGGCGAGAACACCGCCTTTAGAACGCGCGAAAATCCTTCGGGCAGTCGCTGAAATCCTTCGCAAACATGGTCCCGAGCTGGCCATGATCGACGCCGCGGATTGCGGAAACCCCATTAGAGAGATGTTGGGAGACGCGGCTATTGCGGCAGCGCAGATAGAGTTCTTTGCGGGACTCGTTACCGAGATGAAGGGCAGCTCGATCCCGATGGGACCAAATGCCGTCAACTTTTCGGTTCGTGAGCCTTATGGCGTTGTGGGCCGGATTATTCCGTTCAACCATCCCTTCATGTTTTGCGGGGGGAAGTCGGCGGCGCCACTCGCAGCGGGCAATACGATTGTCGTGAAGCCGCCAGAGCAGGCGTCACTTTCTGCATTGCGCTTTGCCGAGCTCGTCGATGGAGTGTTCCCGCCCGGGGTCTTCAACGTGGTGCTAGGTGGAAAAACAGTCGGCGCTGCACTGGTCAGTCATCCGAAAGTCGATAAAATCGCGTTGATCGGCAGCGTTTCCACGGGACGCGCTGTCATGAAGGCTGCGGCCGAAACGGTCAAGTCCGTCATGCTTGAGCTTGGTGGTAAGAATGCATTGATAGCATATCCAGATGCAGATCCGGTCGAAGTGGCTACGGCGCTCGTCGGCGGGATGAATTTTACTTGGTGTGGACAGTCGTGCGGTTCAACCAGCCGCGCCTTCATTCATCAGGATATTTATGAAGCGGTTCTCGACCTTGTTAAAGTGAAGATTAAGGCATTCCGTCCAGGAATTCCTACGGACATGAGAACCACGATGGGTGCGATCGTGAGTAGGCAGCAATTTGATCGCGTGATGTCTTATATCGAGATCGGCAAGTCAGAAGGTGCGCATCTGCTGACTGGTGGAACCTGTCCTGAGGACGCAGAACTGGCCAACGGTTTCTTCATCAATCCGACCGTGTTCACAGATGTAACATCAGAGATGCGCATTGCGAATGAGGAAATATTCGGTCCTATTGTTGCTGTACTAAAATGGGATGATGAAGCGCTAATGTTGGATCACGTCAACGCAGTTGATTACGGGTTAACCTGCTCAATCTGGACAAACGATCTGAAGACCGCGCATCGCACCGCAAGCCGAGTGCGCGTGGGCTACGTTTGGATCAACGAAGTATCAAAGCATTTCCTCGGCGCACCGTTTGGGGGTTACAAGCAGTCCGGAATAGGCCGAGAGGAGTGCTTCGAAGAGCTCATCTCGTTCACTCAGGAAAAAAACATACATATAAACCTTGGTGCCCAGCACCCATCCCGAAGAAACTAAATGAGCCGTGAAGGGGCAGTGTGCAGGTCGGGCCGTGGCACCGTATAACGAAGGCACTGATGACACGACGGGTTCGGTGATTTATCCGGCGCCGTACGCCGCTGCCAATCTCGTCAGGTACGATGATCGCGCTATCCTCGATAGTAAGTCCTCCAAACGGATCGTCGTCCTGATGACCGATTGCTTGTTTTGCTCGTGATGAGCGCGAGAAATGTTCTACGTTACCTTTTGATGCGAGGGCTGGCCACCTACATGTCGTGGGTGAATAGTTCCATGTGGCATTCGGCTGTACGTGGCACTATTCGAGCCATAGGAGATCGGCGGCGGTGGTTGCGAAGCAGCCACGTACTGGAAGAGCGACGCCAGCCTTGATGCTAGAGCTCGCTGCCCGCACCTTGGGGCCGCTGATCAAGCGCGTTGAGCTCTTCCACGGCCGATTACGACGCGCCTGCTGGTCCTTTCGACGGCGCAACATACCCCTTCTTAGGCTACAGGTTCTCAACGCAGACGAACGAGTGCGAAGTGTGCGTGCCATTCGCGAGCGTCTTCGGCCCGACGCCACCTTCGTAGCGGCGCACGGCAGCTTTCCGCAACGGCAAAACGACGAACGAGCCCTCTGGGCTGTCGCGTTACGCCTCGTCTGCGCTGGAGTCGGAAGCCGACCATGAGATGGTGAACAAGGCGCGAGCAGCTATCGAGATGGGCGTAAGTAGCTCTCACCAGAAGAGGATGAAGCAAAATTGTCCGCAGCGGGGTTCTCCGACATCAGCCTGTTCCACGCAGGCTTTACTTGGTCGCGGCTGGGTAGCGCGCGAGCTTCCGGCTCCATGATCTGTCGAAACCTCTGGCGACGTCCTGCACCACGAAGTTCGCATCTGCGCATCATGCAACCGGACCGCCGCCTGGCCCAACGGAGAATTCGTGGAGATTAGGCGACGAATTTCTCAAAAAAACTCTCTGCAACAAGCCAGCGGAGAATGCCGGAGCGCGAATTTATTAATGAATTCCGAGACTTTGCGGCAAACAACTAGAACGAAGAAAGGTGTTTTATATCAATGACTTATGCATGGCGGAGAGAGAGGGATTCGAACCCTCGATACGGTTTCCCGTATACACGCTTTCCAAGCGTGCGCCTTCAGCCACTCGGCCACCTCTCCGTGGGCGTCCTTGTGGCCGTGGCGGGCGGCATTTTCAAGCGCCCGGGGACCATTTTCCGACAGATTCGAAAGATTTGGCTCAGGCGACCAGCCGGATCGCGCCGCAGACCGAGAGATCGTAGCCGCCAAGCTCCGCGGCGCGCTGGCGGAAACGGTCCGACCGAACAAAACCGAACAGCGCAGATGGTCCGGGCAGAAAATAGTCGCGCTGGCGCAGAACAAGGTCGAAATTCTCCCAGAGCAACGGCACGAAATCGAGCCCGGCTGCGTCCGCCACCGCGCGGGTGGCGATGCCGCAATCGGCATGTCCGGCGCGGATCGCCTGCGCGAGGTCGCTGCCGGTCGCGCAAGCCGGCTTCACCGTAAGGAGCGCGCCGGGGTCGATCTGCGCCTTGGCGCACAGGGTCAGCAGCAGCAATTGCGCGCCCGCGCCCGGTTGACGTTGCGCCATCCGCAATCCGGTGCCGGCAAGCTGTGCCAGATCGCCGATCCGATGCGGGTTCCCAGGCGCCACCAGCAGGCCCTGCTCGCGCCGGGCGAAGCCGATCACCACCGCATCATGCAGCCCTGGCGCGTCGCCGACCGCCGCAACATTGGCCGATGAGCCGTCATTTTCGCCCGCATGCAGATGGATCGCGGCGAGGATCACCTCGCGACGCGACAGCCGCCGCAGGCCGGCCTCGGACCCCTCCGGCAGGCTCGCGATCCCCGAGCCGCTCTCCCGCAGCGCCCATTCCAGCAATGGGTCGGTGCTTCCGCCAACGATCGGCGGCGCGGTTTCTTCGAGCGATTTCAACGCATTGGGCATGCCCGACGCGACCCAGCGGTCGAGCGCCGCCTTTGGAAACAGCCATCGCCCGGTGACCTTGCTGCAGGGGACGGCGCCGGCCGCCACCAGCTCGTAGAGCTTGCGCTCACTCAGCCGAAGATACGCCGCAGCTTCGTCCGTATTGAGAAACTCTTGCATGAATAAAGCTGCGCTGGAATGAATTTGCTCCGAAAATTGACCCTTTCGGTTTCCAGTGCAACACAAATCAGGTGCCGACCGATGCCTCAGCTCTTGACCTGATCCTGCGCGCCGATCCGGTTCTGCTCGCAATCGTCAAGCTGTCGCTGATCGTCAGCCTGTCCGCGGTCGCCTGCGCCGCGCTGATCGGGATACCGCTCGGCGCCTTGATTGCGCTGACGAAATTTCCCGGCCGCAACGGCGTCATCGTGCTGCTCAACGCGCTGATGGGCCTTCCGCCGGTGGTGGTCGGCCTGATGGTCTATCTTCTTCTGTCGCGCTCTGGTCCGCTCGGAAGCCTCGGCATTCTGTTCACGCCGGCGGCGATGATCGTGGCGCAGACCATTCTGGTGGCGCCGATCATCGCGGCGCTGTCGCGGCAGACCATCGAGGATCTCTGGGTCGAGTATCGCGACGAACTCGACGCCATGAATGCCGGCCCGCTGCGGCGGATTGCGACGCTTATCATCGACGCGCGATTTTCCCTTGTGACCGCGCTGCTCGCGGGCTTCGGACGGGCGGCGGCGGAGGTCGGCGCGGTGATCATCGTCGGCGGCAATATCGACGGTTTCACCCGCGTGATGACCACTGCGATCGCGCTCGAAACCTCCAAAGGCAACCTGCCGCTTGCGATTGGTCTCGGCATCATCCTGCTTGTTCTGGTGCTTGCCGTGAATGCTCTGGCCTGGGGCGTGCGGCGCACCGGCGAGCGTTTTGCGGGGTGACGGCGATGCGCGCACCCGCTTCCGATCTGCCGCTCATGCTCGAAGACGTGTCGTTGCTCGCGCGCGAGGTGACGATCCTCGACCATGTATCGCTCACCTTCGCCGTCGGAGCACCGACGATGCTCGTCGGGCCGAATGGCTCGGGCAAGTCGAGCCTGATGCGGGTCGCGATGGGGCTCGCCCAGCCGTCGAGCGGAGGCGTCACCTATGGCGGCCGCAGCGATGTGCCGCCGACGCGCCGTGCCATCGTGTTTCAGCGGCCGGTGATGCTGCGCCGGAGCGCGGCCGGCAACCTGACCTATGCGCTGGCGGCAGCCGGCATGAAGCGTGCCGAACGCGATGCGGCCGCGCAGGAATTGCTCGACCGCGTCGGCCTCGGCGCATTGAGCGACCGCCCGGCGCGGCGCATGTCGGGCGGCGAGCAGCAGCGCCTCGCGATCGCGCGCACACTGGCGAAAGAGCCCGAGATTCTGTTTCTCGACGAACCGACCGCGAGCCTCGATCCCGCCGCCACCAAGGCGACCGAGGACATCATTGCCGGCATCGCCGCGCGCGGCATCAAGATTGTCATGGCCACGCACGATCTCGGCGAGGCGCGACGGCTCGGCGGCGAGATCGTGCTGATGAACAAAGGGCGTGTCGTGGAGGTCGCGGATGCGCAGACCTTCTTCACGGCGCCTGCGACCGATGCCGCGCGACGCTTCGTCGCCGGTGAACTGCTTGTCTGAATCATAACAACCGGAGGGAAGACATGATCCATCGCCGCACTCTCGTTGCACTTGGTACGATACTTGGCGCAGCCGCGCTGATCGCACTGGGTTCGCCTGCACTCGCGCAGGACAAGTCCATCGTCGTCTCGTCCACCACGTCGACCACGGATTCCGGCCTGTTCAACCACATCCTTCCGCTGTTCAAGGCGAAGACCGGCATCGACGTGAAGGTGGTGTCGCAGGGCACCGGACAGGCGCTCGATACCGGCCGGCGCGGCGATTCCGATGTGGTGTTCGTGCATGCGCGCCCGCAGGAAGAGAAGTTCGTCGTCGATGGCTTCGGCGTGAAGCGTTTTCCTGTCATGTATAACGACTTCGTCCTGATCGGGCCGAAGAGCGACCCCGCAGGCATCAAGGGCTCCAAGGACATTGGCGCCGCGCTGAAGGCGATCAAGGCCAAGTCCGCCCCGTTCATCTCGCGCGGCGACAAGTCCGGCACGCATTCGGCCGAGCTCAATCTCTGGAAGCTTGCCGGCATCGATATCGCCTCCGACAAAGTCTCGAAAGAATTGGGCGGCTGGTACAAGGAAATCGGGCAGGGCATGGGCGCGGCGCTGAACACTGCGTCTGCTGCGAACGCCTATGTGCTCGCCGATCGCGGCACCTGGCTGTCGTTCAAGAATCGCGGCGATCTCGACATCGTGGTCGAAGGCGACAACAAGCTGTTCAATCAGTACGGCGTCATCCTGGTCAATCCTGCCAAGCATCCGAATGTGAAGAAGGCGGAAGGCCAGGCCTTCATCGACTGGATCGTGTCGCCTGAAGGCCAGAAGGCGATCGCCGAGTACAACATCAACGGCAATCAGCTATTCTTTCCGAACGCGACGGCATCGGGAGTGTGAGTTTCTTCTTCCTTCTCCCCGTAAGAGCGGGGAGAGGGACGCACGCGCCGCTTGATTCGCTCGGTGAGCGATATTCAACCCGCGCCCCACGTCATCTGCAGCCACGCCCACAGCATCCGCAGCCCGGCCACCGTCAGCAGCGCGAACAAAATCATCCGTAGCATCGCCGGTGGCAGGTGCTTGACCGCAAGCCATGAGCCGATCAGCCCGCCGATGGCAGCGGCCAGCATCCACACCGGCAATAGCGGTGGCAGGCCCGGCAGCGTCGCCCAGGCGCCGGTCAGGGCCGCGGCTGAATTGAGCAGATTGAAGTTCGCCGAAATCGCCGCGGCCTGCCGCGTGGTGGCCCAGGCGAGCGAGATGATCAGCGGCGCGATGAAGATGCCGCCGCCGATGCCGGTGACGCCGGAGATGAAGCCGATGATGCCGCCGGCGGCGAGCGCAGGTATGAACGGTGGATCGGCAAGCGCGGTCTCGGGCAAGGATGCCGCGCGCATGGGCCGGATCATCTGCCAGGCCGCAAGCAGGAGCAGCAATCCGACCACGGGCATATAGAGGATGCCGGGCAGATTGAGTGCGCCGCCGAGAAACGAGAACGGCACACCGAGGATCGCGAAGGGATAGCAGGTGCGCCATGTGAGAAGCCCGGCCGCCGCGAACCGGATCGTACCGATAAGGGCGACCACGATATTGAGCGCCAGCGCGGTCGGCTTGATGACATCGGCGCTGAGGCCGGCGATCGCCATGACGGCGATATAGCCGGTGGCCCCGGCCTGTCCGACCGAGGCATACACTATCGCGATAGCGACCAAAATCATCGCGAGCAGCGTGTCGCTTAGTGTGGCGTCCATCATGGCCCCGGCTGGCAGGAAGGGCCTGAGTGACACAATGCGCGCGGCTTGTCAGCGCTCCTGCCGGAGGTTACGCGCTCTTATCGAACACCATCACCTTTGACACGAAAGCCGGTTCGTCGCGCACATGCGTGAGGCCAACGCCTCGCGCAATATGTGCGAAGTCCTCGTCGAGATAGCTCTCGAAATACGGCTCGTGATAATTCTGCGGGAAGCGCTCGAGCAGGCCCTCGTAATCCGGGATGTCGCGACGCTGCAGCGAATCCACGATCACCAGCCGGCCGCCGGGTTTGAGGACGCGCGCGGCTTCGCCAATCATCTCGCGGCGGATCTGCGGCGGCAATTCGTGCATCATGAAGACGGATGTCACCGCATCCTGGCTGGCGTCGCGCAGCGGCAGGCTCTCCGCCTTGGCGACCAGCGTGTTCACACGCGACCAGCGCCGCAAATGATGCCGCGCATGCTTGATGTAGGCATCCGACAGATCAATGCCGGTGACCGGCAGGCGCGGCCAGGCCTGCTTGACGAAATCCAGAAAGCGCCCGGTGCCGCAGCCAATGTCGACGAGGCGCAATGTGCGCTGGTCGCGGCCGCGGAAATGTTCGTGCAACTCGGGCAGCGCCATCCGGCGCATCGCGTTGGCGGTGCCCTTGAACAGCACCTCGACCTGGGTGTCGTAGCGATCGGCGGAATCCTCGGTGAGCCAGCCGCCCGACTGGAAGTGAAAATTCTGCAGGTAATAATCCGGCCGCTTGCCGCGCACGTCCTCGGTCAGCACCTCGTCGTGGCGGCGATCCTTGCGGCGGCGATACACATCCGGCAGATCGTCGAAAAACAGCCGCGAGCGGCGGAACAGGGTCGGCAGCGACCCGTCATGGTCGGCGGGCAGGGGATAGATGCCGGCTTCGACATTGGCGAGATCGCGGGCGAGGAGCTCCGCCATGTCGCCGTAGAGTTTGCGGTCGCTGATGAGCGGGGCGCGGTTGTCACCTGGTCGGGGCGGCGATGGCGGTTCCTCGCCCTCGCGGCGGCGCGCTTCGGCCGCCAGCCGCTGCAGCGCATAGGCGTGCCCGGCATAATAGGCCATGCGGGGGAGCTGGGTCGCGCCATAGGCGACGCGGGTGGCAAGGCGGGTGAGGGGGCTCATCGTTCGGTCCATATACATCCTTCAGAGGATATAGAGGCGCGAACGCCATCCGCCACCAGCGGGTGTCCGCGAAACCGCGACTTTTGCGGACGGTATTCATCGTCCGCATACCATCGCGGCCATTTTGGCCGCCTGACGGTCGCGAAACTTCGAGGCGAGTTAACGGCCCGCCGCTACGGTGCGAATGGTTGGACACCGGCACATGATGCGTATCATTAAATCGTCGCCATCGCTGTGGGCGCTCGTCGCCGCGGTCGTGCTGTTTCTCCTGCAGGTTCTGCCGATACCCGGCGTGTACCTCATGATGTTCGGCGCCGGACTGATCACGGTCCTCCTGATCCACGTGGCATTGATCAGCCTTTTCGTGGAAGCCGCGATCGGCCGATTGCCACGCGTTCTCATGATCGTGCCCGTTGCGGCCTATGGCGCGTATTATGTCGCGTATGTTCAGGAAGGCCGCGAGATCGCCGCACGCGCGGCGGCGTTGCGCGCCAGCAACCCCGGCAAGGTGTTCGACTTCAATCCGCAGGCTCACTCTGTCGTCGGAAAGGAACTGGGCAGTTTCGTGCAGACGCACGATATCCCGGTCGTTTACGAGCCGAACACCAACAACAAGCCGGAAAGCTACTCATCGGTGCGTCTGATGCGGCGCGACCAATGCGACGCGATCAAACGCGACACGCAGAACCGAATCCTGATCACATACGTCTCGGGCAAGTTTCACCTGTGCGTGTTGCGTTTCCCGGAAGACCCGAACCATGCTGTGGTCACGGTATCGCGTCCGCAAGATGCGGGAATCTGGAAGCGCAAGCCGGGCGTCAGCGAGTCGCGCACCGAGATCGTGGTCGACGGCAGGATTCTGGGCTCCTATCGCAGCGCCATAGCGTGGCGACTACCGGTGCTGCCGATGGGGTTCATCGGTTGCTCGCTTATCAGCAGCAAGCCGGCGTGGGAATGCGGCGCGCAATTCCTGCGCAAGTTGCAGACGCTGGACACGGTTCCCGACAGCATAGACAAGGCACGATATGACACACCTGAAAGCATCATGCTGGGTGTGCGCAAGTATACGGCGACCGACCTGGCGAATTTCAAGGGCTTTGCGCAGAACGAGGCTGTGCTTGCGCGCACCGCCGAGGAGCCCGGGCGCGTCTATGATGAAGCGTTCGAGGTGTTGCAGCAGATCTTGAGCGGTCAGATGCCGAAGCAACTGCCTTGGGCCATGGCGTACACGCTCTCGCAGAATCCGGGACAACTCGTCCCGCTCGCGGAGAAGATGGCAGCCCGGTTTGCGGACCTTCAAGCCGACCGTTCGAAAAGCGGGAGCGACAGCGCGTCGGTTCTGCAATCCGCAATCGTGACGCTGCCCCAACTCGCATTCCAGCCTGTTGCGACGGCCATGTTCGAAATCGTCAGCAAGGACAAGGTGCAGGATAACCACAACGCGATATGGCGGCGTTATCCGGCGCTTTACGTCCGTGCGGCGGATGCGGGACCGGATGCCTTGCCGTTTTACAAGCAGGATTTCTTCGCCGGAAAAATGAACCGGACGTTTTTGCGAAACCTGCCGGTGTTGGCGATCTGCAGGATCGGTACGGCCGATGCTGAAACCATTGCCGAGATGCAACGGCGATTCCTGTCGTCGGCCGACGAGTACAATCAGTATGGTTACAAGACCGCCCTTGTCGTCGCACTCAAGAAAATTGGCCAGGACGATTTCCTGAAGACGCATGGCGACGTGATCGGGTTGCGCGATCGGGACTGGTTCAAGGCCGTGATGGAGGGAAAGGGCGAGACGTCCGCAGGTCCGAATAATTGCATGGCCAAGGAATGGGGCAGCACCGGCTTTCTGAGCCCGGCCATGCGTCCAAGCCTGTCCCGGATGCGGGACGGATGGGGCCTTGCGGCCGCGAAGTGACCGGCCGGCATGCGGCCATTGATTTTGTGGCCTTGCCTCGCAATATGCCGGCAGTCACGAGTCGCAGAACGCGTCATGCCGAAATCCGTTGCCGGACCTGAAATCGAGCGCCTGATCCAGTTGCTGGCGCGGCTGCCGGGGCTCGGGCCGCGCTCGGCGCGCCGCGCCGCGTTGCACCTGATCAAGAAGCGCGAGCAATTGCTGGGGCCGCTGACCGACGCGCTGGCGGTGGCGCAGGAGCGCATCACGGTGTGTGGAACCTGCGGCAATATCGATTCGCAAAATCCCTGCACGGTGTGTACCGACCCGAAACGCGACCCGAGTGTGATCGTGGTGGTCGCCGATGTCGCGGACCTGTGGGCGCTGGAGCGCGCCGGCGCAGTCAATGCGCGCTATCATGTGCTCGGCGGAACGCTGTCGCCGCTCGATGGCGTTGGCCCGCAGGATCTCACCATCGATGCGCTGGTCACGCGCGCGCATGATCCCGCGGTGACGGAGGTGATCCTCGCGCTCAATGCCACCGTCGATGGCCAGACCACGGCGCATTACATCACCGATATGCTGCACAGCGCGGGTGTGGCGGTGACGCGGCTTGCGCATGGCGTGCCGGTCGGCGGCGAACTCGATTATCTCGACGAGGGCACGCTGTCGGCGGCGATGCGGCAGCGCACGGCGATGTAGGCTTTCTTCCGTCTTCCCGTTTTACGGGGAGAGGGAAGAAGCGCGTGGGACGCCTTTATCCCTCCTTCGCCTCGGACCGGCTTTGCCACGGAAAGCGGCCTTCGACCTCGACCTGCATGCTGATCGAGAGGAAGGTGCGGATCACCACGATCGCGCCAAGGATCGCGACGCTGTCCAGCGTCGGCGTGACCGCCACGGTGCGGATGATGTCGGCCGCTACCAGCACTTCGAGACCGAGCAGGATCGCGCGTCCGATATCCTGACGCAGCCTGCGATAGGCGTCGATGCCACCCGGTATGACGGGAACGGTGATGTAGCGCACGAAGGCGATGACGAGCCCGATCGCGATCAGCGCGACGCCGGTGAGATCGAGCGCATAGCCCACGGTCTCGATCACGCTGGTGAAGTTCATGGCGGCTCCGGGATCGCGGACATGCGCGTACCGGAATGACTACAACCGATCGGCCTGATTCGGAATCAGCCCGGCCGGGCTATGAACCCTCCCGTGGATCGCAGTCCGGCCGCCACGCCAACGCTATCGCGCGCGCTGGTCCAGCTCGCGGAAATGTCCCCGCATCTGCAGCCAGGCCAGCAGCATCAGGCTTGGAATCGCGACCAGCGCCGAGATCACGAAGAACCAGACCCAACCGGTGCTCTCCGCAATAAAGCCGCCTCCCGAAGACAGGGTGGTTCGGCCGACCGCGGCCAGCGCCGTCAGCAGCGCAAATTGCGTCGCGGTATGCGCACGTACCCCGCACAGGGCGGAGAGATAGGCGACGAAAATCACGGTACCGATCGCGCCGGTGAAATTCTCGACAATGACGACCGCGGTCAGCGCCGGCACATTCGGGCCGATCAGCGCAAGCCATGCGAAGGCGAGGTTGGAGATGGCCTGCAGAATGCCGCCGATCCAGAGGCTCGTCGACAGCGGCAGCGCAGCCGCGACCATCCCGCCGGCAAAGCCGCCGATCAGCGCCGAGGCCAATCCGACACCTTTTACCACCGCCGCGTAAGTCGCCTTGTCGAAGCCGATCCCGATCACGAAGGGACCGGTCAGCACGCCGGCAAAGGCATCGCAAAACTTGAACAGCACCACGAACAGCAGGATGATGATCGCCTCGGGACGGCCGAGGAATTCCCTGAACGCACCGAAAGCCGTGATCAGAACCCTGCTGATCGGGTCGCGCGCCCGGTCGACCAAGCCCTCGGGAGCGGCGGGTTCGGTCGCCATCAGCGTGGCGACGATACCGACGCTCACCAGCGCAGCGGCGGCGAGATAACCCCACATCCACACCGTCTCAGCCGATACGCCGACCTTCGCGAGCCACCAGGTCAGCGTAATGACGCCTGCGCCCGAGGCGAGCATGCCGATGCGGTAGGCAGCGACATAGCCGGCCATCCCCGCCGCCTGCTCGCTGGTATCGAGGCTTTCGACCCGAAAGGCGTCGATCACGATGTCCTGGGTGGCGGAGGCGGTGGCGACCAACACTGCGCCAAGCGCGACCGGCCATAGCGCGGTTGCAGGATCCTGGAAGGCAAGGAATGCGATCGCGGCCGCGAGCAGGAGTTGTGAGAAGACGAGCCATCCGCGCCGCCGCCCAAGCGCGCGCGACAGGATCGGAATGTCGAGTGCATCGACCAGCGGCGCCCAGAGGAATTTCAGGGTGTAGGGCAGGCCGACCAGTGCATAGAGTCCGATGGTGCCCAGGCTCACCTTGGCCTCGGTCATCCAGATCGCAAGCGTCGCGCCCGACAGCGCCAGCGGCAGGCCGGCCGAGAAGCCGAGCAGGATGACGATCAGCACGCGCGGTTTCAGATAGACCGACAGCGCTTCGGACCATGAGATTTTGGGTTTGGCGGCGGGTGATTCGAGGCTGGTCATGCAGTGGTGAGCCTAGCGCGTGTTGGCGACGGATTGAATCGTGCTGTGGCACCAATTTGTCATCGCCCGCGAAAGCGGGCGACCCAGTAAATGCAATCGGCGCAGAGGGTTACTGGATGCCCCGCCGGCGCGGGGCATGACACCGGCGATACCCGCTAAAAAATGTGACCGGTTCAATCCCGCAGCGCGACGGTTTCGGTCTGCGACGGCGCCGTTGCCGGTGGTGCAGGCTGGCTGCGTGCGACCTGATTCCGCTGCTGCGCATTGCGTTCGCGCACCATCGCCAGCACCTGGGTGATATCGTCGAAGGCGCGGCTGTGGGCGTTGCTGCCGACGGTCTTCAGCGGCGTCAGATCGAATACCGCGATCCGCTCGCCCTCGAGTTGCGTGCGATAGGGTTCGGTGGCGCCGACTTCGCCGATCCGGTCCACGCCGCCCCAGATCTCCTTCGACAGCGACAAGGCGCCGTCGTCCTGAGACGCGAACAGCAGCATCTTCGGCCGGTTGGGGCCCATGCGCCTGATGGTCGCGCGAAACACGTCGACATCGACATCCGGTGCAACCAGCATCGCCTGCTTCACCTTGTCGGCGTTGGGGCGTGCCATGCGCCGCAGCGAGCGGCCGCGCAGCGCCTCCAGCGTCACCCAATTGCCCATCGAATGCGCGAGGACGCTGATCTCCTTCACCTGCGGATAGGCGGCGATCTGGTCGATCAGTTCCTCGAGCGCATCGCGTGAATAATTCGCGCTTTCGCGGTCGTAGGTATAGGACCGCAGCCGCACATCGCCGCGCGAGGGCCAGGTGAACAGCACCGGCACGGCCTCGGCCTTGGAGTCATGCGCGATCTGCGCGAAGCGGTAGACGGCATCGTCGAACCGGTTGTTGAAGCCGTGCACAAAGATCAACACGCGCGGATGACCGGTCCTGCGCGCGGTCGCGGCGATCGACGCGGCGAAGGCCTTCTGGTCGATATAGTCGGCCGAGACCGTCATGAAATTGCGCTTGGGGTCGCCGGGCAGGGCGTCCGGCCATTGCACATGCCCGATCTTGCGGTCGGCATCCGGCGGGATCGATACGGTGATGGCCGCGTAAGACATGGCGTCGGCGCGGTCGCCGCCGAACATTTCGCCAGGATCTTCGACGGATTTCTTGCGGGTGGTCGCGACCAGGATCGGAACCTGCGTGGTACCGGCGACCTGTTCCTTCATGGGAATCAGCACGCCCTGCGCCGGGCGGTTGGCGCAGCCCGCACACAAAACTATCGCCGCCAGCGCGGCGAAAACGGCAATCCCCCTCAACACAATGTCCACCCCGAACGCATTTACCAAGCGTTAACCACGGGTCAATCTAGCCCAAGCAGCCGCGCTTAACCAGCCGCCCGCCGCCGTACCCGGGTGCCACTGAAGGGGTTGCGATATACGATGGTTAACGGCGTTATTCCGCCGCGACCACGCGCCGGGCGCCGACCGGGTTTGGGAGCACGACGCTGCTCTGGTCGTCGCCGTCGTCGAACTCGACGTCGCGGATGCGGGAGCCGCGCCGCTCCAGCTTGTCGGTCGAGACCACGATCTGCTTGATGTCCTCGGTCGCCTGGCCGAAATGCGCCTCAAGCTTGCGCACGCGTTCGCGCAGCCGCTTGAGGTCTTCCATGAAATGCCCGACCTCGGCATGGATCTTGTCGGCGGCCTCGCGCATGCGGGCATCGCGATGGATCTGCTGGATCACCTGCACCGCGAGCATCAAGAGCGACGGCGATACGATGACGACGCGCGAGCGGAACGCGCGCTGGATCAGGTCGTCGAACTGGTCGTGCAATTCGGCATAGACCGATTCCGATGGCACGAACATCAAAGCGAGTTCCTGGGTCTCGCCGGGGAGCAGATATTTGCCGGCGATATCGGCGATGTGCTTGGTCACGTTCTGGCGCAGCATGCGCCCGGCGATCATGCGCTCGTCGTCGGTCTTGGCGTCGCGGAAGGCGGTGACCGCTTCCAGCGGAAATTTCGAGTCGATCACCAGCGGCCGCTGGTCGGGAAAATGGATCACGCAATCCGGCCGCGTTGCATTCGACAGCGTGAACTGGAATTCGAACGAGCCCTTCGGCAGCCCGTCCTGGATGATCATTTCCATGCGGCCCTGGCCGAAGGCACCGCGCTGCTGCTTGTTGGACAGGACGCCCTGCAGCGACGTCACCTGCGAGGCGAGCGCGGTGATGTTCTTCTGTGCCGAGTCGATGACCGCGAGCCGTTCGTTCAGCCGGTTGAGATTTTCGCCGGTCTGCTGCGTGGTGTGCTGGATCGACTGACCGATGCGGTGGGTGACGGTGTCGAGCCGCTCGGAAAAGGCTTTCTCGAATTGCGACTGCCGGTTCGCCAGCATGTCGCCCATGGCGCGCACGAGCCCGGTGGTCTCGGCCTGCAGGCGGCGAAGCTCCGCCATCCGGGCCTCGTTCTCCTCCGCCTCCAGGCGCTCGGCTTCGGCGGCCTCTTCGGCCCGCCGCCGGCGTCGCCCGATCAGCAGGATCGTGACGCCGATGGTGGCGGCGAGGATGAAGGCGCAAACCGCGGCAATGACCGCGACCACCAAGAGCGGGTCGAGGCCGGCGAGTCGGTCGCGGATCAGAGCGAAAATGTCCATCCGCCCCTTTTAGCACGATTCGGAATACGTCAAGAACAAAAAGAGAACTTATAGCCGGGGGCGCTGAAGCCGCGATCCTTTCCCTCTCCCCGTGAAACGGGGAGAGGGTGGCGA
>Ga0209906_100238_pt1 | contig 43060 bp, 53 predicted proteins | sample FECB24metaG_FD_188303 | JGI IMG/M metagenome (GOLD analysis project Ga0209906, IMG submission 188303) | Cyanobacterial communities from the Joint Genome Institute, California, USA from Joint Genome Institute, California, USA - FECB-24 metaG... ... | reverse complement strand
CCGTCACCCCGGGCGACATCATCCCGGAATGGTGGGCGGCATCATCTCGGAACGGCGAGCGGAATAATCTCGGAATAGGTGGGCGGTATCATTCCGGAATGACGGGCGGCTTGCTCCGGAATCGGCACCCAAGATAGCGTGACAAAATTGGATTAGTCCTTTCGATCCCTCCACAGAAAGTAAATCGGGAAAACAATTATGAGCGCTTCTCGCAAGCTAATCGGCGTCGCATCTACACTCGTTATCCTGAGCCTGACTGGACCAGGATTTGCGGCAGGCAATCAAACATCGGCTGGTGGATGGCTGCTCGCGATGCACGATATGAAGCCCAAGCAGCCAGACTCGATGGGGCAGCCCGGTAGCGCTCGACAGCCCCAACAGATGGGGCAGGGTCGCATGATGATGGATGACAAGATGAAGACGCCAGACTAGGCTCCAATGCAAAATCAGGGCAAAATGGGCCAGCAGGGTGATCAGGGTGGAACGATGATGAGGATGGAAAGGATGATGCGGGGCCAGATGGGCGGAATGCCCTGGATGGGCGCCGCCAGTGGTACTGTGACGTGACGGAGCGGATGGAGGGACGGATCGCCTTCCTGAAGGCTAAGCTTCAGATTACAGATAAACAGATCGCGGACTGGAACGTGCTGGCTGCGGCGCTCCGCTCCGGACGGCATCATCTCCTGGAAGCGCGCAAGCTCGCTGTCCTTGACGATAAAGCGCCCTCCGCCGAGCGCCTTGAGCGCTACGAGCGCCATCTGACGGAGCGTCTCGAGACCGTCAAATCCAGGCTCGACTCAAGAGGCGAATGGGCGTTTCATGCATAGTCTTTAGCAAAGCCTTCCACCTTTTGTGTGGTCAATCCATATCTCGGACATTAGAGACAGATGCGCAAATGTCTGATCACGAGGCGGTCTTGTTGTGTCGCGCTGCGTGCTGGCTTTTCAATTCACCTGATCGTTGCCATGGCCTTGGTTGCACCGACGAGCAGTCGGGCTTTTGATCCGATGGAATTAATTAGCTGGCGCGACCGGCACGTTTCAAAGGTCTATTATGTCGCTGGCTTCCGGCTTCTTTGGTGACAGACAACTCAACGGAGAATGACATGCCAAATGCAGTGACGAAGCCGACCCGAATATTGCTGGGCGCATCCTTTGTTATCGCACTATCGGGGCTTCCATCCGTAAGCACAGCCCATGCGGCGACAAAATCTGTCGCACCGCGCATAGAGTTGGCCATGATGGATGAAATGAGTCAGGGCGTGGGCATGGGCGGCATGACGTCCGGCCGGATGGGAGGCATGCCCGGCGGGATGCGTCGACCCGAGATGGGTGGCGACATGGGTTCGATGGGCATGCCGCCGGGCGCCGGCACACCGATGGCGATGCCGTCGGCGCTTCCCGGATTCCCGGGCGCATCCCATCTCTATCATGTCGGTGCCACGGGTTTCTTTCTCGACTACGCCGACAAATTGAATTTCACGGTGGACCAGACAACCGCCTTGAACACTATCAAACAGCGTGCGTTGAGCGACCAATCAGCAGCGCAACGAAAAATCGACGAAGCGGAGCAAGCGTTCTGGATGATTACAGCCGCCGATCAGCCGGATGCTGCGGCCATCGAACCGAAATTGCGAGAGATCGAGAAGCTCAGATCGGATATGCGGCTGGCGTTTATCCGCGCAGTCGGAGAATCCGCCAAGGTCCTAACGGCCGAACAACGGAAAATGGTGCTCGGCATGGCTCCAATGCCGGGGGCTCCTGCCAAACCGAAATAGGAGCGCATCCTTCGCTCTCGCGTCTGAGCAATCGGCTACCAATTTCTTCTTGCGGCCTTTGTAGATAGTACTGAGCAGGAATCTGGACGTCGGGATTCCACGAATGTCTGTTGCAGCGAGATCGCCACAGGCCAGTATTAACTGAGGTGATCTAGCAATGCCCAAGCGGAGCAACCAATGACCGAACCGAGGGGGCCGGCGGAGGATCCGATCATCCGCGCTCTTCTCTGCGAGATCGAGTCGAGGTTGGAAAGCTTGCTCGCCACTGGAGAAACGGCCCGCATCGACCTCAGGCGTCTTCCCTTGCCGGCTGGGGGTCTTCCAACTATCCACGACCTCCTCGGAAAGGGTGAGGTTGAGGCGACATTGCGAGGCGTTGGTTCATGCTCCTTCGAAGAGACCGCGACCTCTGGTGTCTGGTGGGGGACGCAGCGCAACACCACGGGGGATATTGTCGGGGAATTTATCGAAATTGCGTCAGTGCCGGATTTATTGAAAGCTGATCATGTCGAGATGCATGCCGCGATTGAAAAATTGCGGCAGCAAATTGGCGACAGCGGGTCTAATACCAATCCGCTGAGAACCTGACTCTCGGGGATTCCCAAATCAGTTTCGAACTGCTTCAAGGTGGCAAACGGAGGGTCGTTTGCCATGGGTCAGGCGATAGCGGTTCGGACGGATTATACTGCGGGTGAAGTTCGTCGTTTTGCTCGGCGAGCAAAGGATGCGGCCTAGGCGCGGCGGCTGTTGGCGATCGCGGCCGTGCTTGATGGGTGCTCACGGGCCGATGCAGCCAAGATCGGCGGGATGGACCGCCAGACGCTGCGGGACTGGGTGATCCGTTTCAACGAACAAGGATCGGAAGGGCTCTTTAACACGCCTTCGCCGGGCGTGCCGCCCAAGCTCGATGACGAGCACAGGGCCTTTCTCGCCCGGATTGTGGAAGAGGGACCGATCCCGGCGATCCACGGGGTCGTGCGCTGGCGAGCCTGCGATCTGATCATGCGGCTGCATGAGGAGTTCGGGCTCTCGGTGTCGGACGACACCATCTACCGCGCCTTGAAAGACATCGGCTTCTCGCATGTCAGCGCCAGACCGAAGGCCTACAAGCAGGACCCAGAAGCCATGGACGCGTTCAAAAAAACTTTGCCGCACGCGTGGCGGAGAGTAAGCGCTGTTCCTAGGCCACGGCTTTGAGTTCTTGCATTCTATAGGCCCACGGCAGCAACTGATCGATATCGCGGTTGGGGTGACCATTGACGATGCGCGTGAGCACGTCGGTCAGATACGCGAGCGGGTCGATGTCGTTCAACTTACAGGTCTCGATCAGGGACGCGACGGTAGCCCAATGCTCGGCGCCTCCGTCGGAACCCGCGAACAACGCGTTCTTCCGGCTGAGCGCGATCGGGCGGATGGAGCGCTCGACGGTGTTGTTGTCGAGTTCGATGCGGCCGTCATCGATGAAGCGCGTCAGGCCCTCCCAGCGCGACAGGGCGTAGCGGATGGCCGTGGCGACCTTGCTTTTCTGGCTGATCAGACCGAGTTTTGTGCGCAACCACGGCTCGAGCGCGGCGATCAGGGGACGACTTTTTAGCGAGCGAACTGTTCGGCGCTCCTCGGGACTTCGACCGCGGACGTCTTTCTCGACGGCGTAGAGCCCGGCAATACGTTCGAGTGCTTCGCTGGCGATCGGTGCCGGACCAGAGACGGCGAGCTCATAGAAGCCACGCCGAACGTGCGACCAGCTAGCGTCAGGACAAGTCCTGGAAAGGAGGATGGAAATGACCTGAAACCTTTCATCGTGACCCAGAGGGTTCGACACCCTCCCGGCAAAGGCGGAGCCCGCCAGTCGGAAGCGAGTCTTGCATGGATGACGGCAACGTCACTCGTGAAGCGTAGACAGCGGATACTGAAGCCCTGCGGTGGCCTCGAAATCATGCAAGTGCTGAAGCCTTCGCCGTGTTGGATCCGAGGGCAGCATCGGGAAAGCCGCTATGGCCAGGAATACCGGTTCGGCTGGGGTCTCTGAGCAGGGCAAATGTGTGGGAGGGGTCACCAGGAAACCTGAGAGGTGCTTTTGTCCGCATGAAACAACCGGACACGGAGTGCCGGTCGAACAACGCTCCAGGCCCTATGACCGACTTGGCGGCATCGGGAGCGCGAAGGCGAGCACGAACAGCTAAGGACATGCGGAATCCGGAGGCGAAGCCATAAGCTGACGGATATGCAGAGCGGGAAGTCGTAGCGGCTTCACAGTACCGACGAAAGCGGGGAACTGGGCTCACCGGGACCCGTCGGAGGGAAGGGAGCTGCCGCGCGGTAAGACCCATTGACGAGAAACACGGGAGGGAACTCTGAGTCCCGCAAACCTGTCCACGAAACGACAATGGATAGCCGATCTGGCGAGGCACTGGACGAGTGGTTCGAGAAAGTGGTGCGACCGTGACTCAAAGGGCGGTGCCAATTGGTTCGATACGCTGACGACGCGGTGATGGCCTTTGAGGACCATCTGTCCGGCAAGCGAATGCCGGAGCTGCTGGGCAAGCGACTGGGTCGGTACGGGCTTCGGCTCCATCCGGACAACGTGTAGTTGTCGAGATTCGCAACATGACGATGATGGCCCATCCCATGCACCTTCATGGGCATCATTTCCAAGTGATTGGGATCAATGGGCGCGCGCTGCGGGGCGCGGTGCGTGACACAATTCTCGTCCCGCCGCAAGGCTCGGTCACCATCGCGTTCGATGCGGACAATGCCGGCCGTTGGTTTTTTCATTGCCACAATTTGTTCCACCGCGATGTCGGCATGCAGACGGAAATCACTTATGAGGTGTGAGGCTAGATGCGCGGCCTCGCAGAAGCCAATGAAAGACACGACGACGGCCCAGCACTCTTAAATCCCCGGCGATTGCCTTCGTTCTCAACCGTTACTTCACGGTGGGATACCCACCTACTTGATCAGCTCGCATTGCGATCACAGTCGCAAGATGCAAACGACCCGCGAAAAAACACCCCGGATCGGGACGTATGCGGTCTCCGCCAACAGCTCTGGGATGCGCCTTTTGATATTGGCTTAAGTGGCTTGAGTTGCGGGCATAACGAGAGGCGAGAGCACAGGTTAATTCGATAAGAGAAGCCTTCGCGCTTTAATCTAGATTAAAGTAAGGACGCGGTTCCTCCGCTAATTTAGTAGACGCAACCTGAAGAGTAAAATCATGCGCCCGATCATCGAGACTTCGCTTGCTTTGATTCTCGTCCAGGTTTTCGTGCATTTCGCACCTGAGTCTGCTTTGGCTCAACAAAGTTTAACTTCCGGAGCGTGGTTGGAACAGTTAGATCGCGACCATAACCGCTTGGTCTCGCCGGGAGGGCATGTGCATGCGATTGGCAGAGTCGAAGCGGTTGACATAGGGCCGGGAACCATCACCCTCTGGAACGCCGAAATAAAGAATCGTGACAGGACGATCTGGATGCCGCCCATGCGTATGACATACCACACGACAAACCGGCGAATGCTGCGCGGCGTTCGGCCTGGTGATTTTGTAGAATTTGAGGCGGCCCGCTTGCGCAACGCAGTAATGATAACGAAACTACGCAAGGTGCCCTAAAATCACGGTAGCCACACCATAGCTTTGGTGACCTGGCGTTGACTCGGCCGCATACGAGTTGACCTGCTCTCCGGAATGCCCTCGTTCATAAGGAGAGTCTGTTCCGGTTTTGCCCCGGACTGGGGCGTGCTAATGATCTGCCGCGCGTCATTGAGGTTGGCGAACAGGTGCTCGTTGAGGCACTCATCTCGCAGCCGGCCGTTGAAGCTCTCCACGAACCCATTCTGCATCGTTTTGCCGAGAGCGATGTAGTGCCATTCGACGCCGCGCTGCTGCTGCCAGGCCAGGGTGGCGTTCGAAGTGAGCTCAGTGCCGTTGTCGCTGACGATCATGCAGGGATGGCCGCGCAATTGGGCGACGCGATCAAGTTCCCGGGCGACCCGCAGGCCGGTGAGCGAAGTGTCCACCACTAGGCCCAGGCATTCCCTGATGAAGTCATCGACCAGCGTCAGGATACGGCAGCGCCGGCCGCTCGCCATCGTGTCGGCGACGAAGTCGAGCGACCAGCGTTGGTCGCGACCTTGCGGCAGCGTCATCGGCGCGCGCGTGCCGAGCGCCCGCTCGCGCCCGACGCGCTTACGCACCCCAGGCGCTCCTCGGTGTAGAGGGGGGAAGCTATCTATAGTCTCGTTGACGGATGGGTTGCGCTCTACAAACTTATCGAGGATGGCGGCAGGCAAATTCTGCAGTTTGCTCTTCCGGTACAATCCTGGCCTTTGTCCCGGCGCAGGGGGCGGTGATGAATTACAGTGCGCAAGCGCTTGCGATCGTCTCAATGGTTCCTCACAAGAGCCTTGGACGTCTTGCCAGAGAGTGTCCGGAAGTCGGGATGCAACTTGCAGGCATGATCTCGTTAGACCGAAGCTTGGCCTACGACCAATTGTCCAGCGTCGGTCGACGGCCGGCCCGCGAACGCGTCGCGCATTTACTGCTCGAGTTGTTCATGCGGTCACGCATGCGCTGGCCTGGTCATCGTGGTGAGGAAATGCATCTCCCGTTGACGCAGAAGAATATCGGCGACGCAACCGGGCTCACAGGCGTGCACGCAAACCGTGTGCTTCGCGATCTGCGGAAGCAGTGCATCTTGGAGTTTCACTATCGGCGTCTCCAGATCATCAATCCGGACAAACTCATCGATGTGGCCGGGATCGACCCTCACGCTGCGATATCTTGGTTTTGTGATGATGCGGCGGATAATGCCTTCGTCGACCCCATAATGGACGAGTCCGCCAACAGGAAAGTGTGTGCGCGACGTGAAGCTCACTAACGATTCCCTAGAACCGCATCCTATCGCGGCGTCGGACCAACTGACAGCAAGGATTTCCAAAGGCGAACATTGCCGAAATCCATGATTCGGAACGCCATGCTGTCACCAGTTTTTCACAACCAAACCGGATGTGAAACGTCACGGGTGTTACAGTGATGTACCGCCACGGCGCCAATGATTGAGCGCGGGTCGCCTTGCGGTCAAGCTCGTTCCTCGTGTCGTTCTGCCGGAAGTCCCTAAACAGACCGTCGATTCGTGCCGGCCGGTCTCATCTTTGATCCGCGTTAAAGATCGCACGCTTGAAAACGCGCATCATTCATTGATTCGATGGCTGAGCGCCAAGGCAAAAACATATGAATCTTTACTACCTTCGTGTCGAGATCGGGCCTGGCGTGAAGTCAAAGTCGCAGACTTTGTTTGTCCTTGCGGACAGTCTGCTCGGAGCAATCTCCGCTGTGCCAGACGGCTTTTCCGTGAAAGCGATCGAGGTTCAGGTAGGCAATGCAGGCGAACCACGTCGTGTAATAAAGGCTATAAGCGGACCTGGCGTCCATTAGGCCGCGCACTCACCCTAACGACTAGAGACGAAAGGTCTAACTCATGGAGTGGATATCAGCGAACTGGGTGTGGATACTGATCGCCATAGCCTTCGTCGCTATGCACATGTTCGGACATGGGGGCCATGGTGGTCATATCCGCCACCGCGGCCATGAGACAGACGAGGCGCGATCCGGTCGCGTACCTTCCGAGCGGCGCGAGGGCGATCGAGTGGCAGGCCATCGGCACTAGATTAGATGTGACGGTGACTGAAGATCGTTTCCGTGGACCATGTTCGAGCGATGCGGGCTGGCCCCACAGGCTAACGAATGAGGCGAGGTCGGGGTATACGATGCTGAACACAAAATTGGTCACTTGTGCTTTGGGGATTTTCGGTGCGATCACGTTCGTCGTTTGCGTGATCTATGGACTGGTGACGCCAAAAAGTTTGCACATGAGCGAATTTCTCGAAATGGTCCTGCCGGCGTTCAAATGGCTGACGTGGTGGGGCTTCCTGCTTGGCTTGGCGGAAAGCTTCCTCTACGGAGCATATATCGGATTGGTATACTGCCCTATCCATAACTGGATCCATCGACGCTGGGGTACTTAATGTTTGCGCGAAGGACGATCGTGGGGGGGGGGGGCGTCGCAGTCGCTCATCTTTCGACGAGACACTGCCGGAGAGTTCCTGAAGGCAATTGATAAGCATTACCCTATCCCTCGGCAGCCGCGTTTCACAGACGAATGGCTTGCAAGCTGCCTGCACCATCACAGGTCTCCATCAATTGCAGTCTTTAACCTTCGTCAAAGACCTTAGGACATAAATCGAAGTCCAATTGCATTGGCGATGGGCCAATCGGGCGCGCCACGGGCAGTCAACGGCACCCCTCATAGGGTTCCGATCATCACTGTCATGTTGCGCCAGCGACCGATATAATGTTTCGGAGGATCTGTATGGTTCAGAGAGATCCAAACACGGAAGAGGCGACGTCGGCCTTGCATCCTGTGCCGAGGGAACTTGCCGAGATGGGTAGACAACGTCTCGAGGCAACAGTTCAGACGCAGAACGAATATTTCGACAAATTGCAAGAGATGAACCGCGAGTGGCTTGCGCGCCTTCAGTCGGAAGTGGACCTGACTACCGATATTTCAGGCAAGCTGACAACCGCTCGCTCATTGCCAGAGGTGACCACGGCTGTTCAGCACTGGGCGGGCAGAAGGATGGCTATCTTCGCCGAAGACGGCCTACGCTTCATTGCGGACAGCCAGAAGCTCACTGAGATTGGCGCGCGGCTTTTCTCGAACGGTCGTTCCGGCGCCGCCTAAATTACGAAAGAAGGCACGGCTGATCACGTGTGATGTCGGCCGATCGCCTTTATAGTTTTCTTCGCCAGAGTTCGATTGCTGGGCCCGACAGCTTGCTGGGTCTGACCATCGGCAACTGCCCGCGATTCATCTGTTCCTTAAAAGTGCAAGAGTCGGATCGGTTGAAGCGTCCCAAGGGCGATGCTTCAAGCGATCCAAGCTCAAGTGTTTAATTCTCATCAAAGAATGCGGCCTCCATCGCCTTTAGCTGAGCGGACAGTGCCTAGTTTGCGCGGAGGCAAGCATGGGTATTCGGCCGAAACGTCGGTCGTTTGTTGCGGCCACAGAGGAACTGGGAGGCCTCCACGGTCAGAGGAGGCTAACAAAGTCCTTTCGCGTACTCGCGGCAATCGGGACAAATTGCGGGGTGGCTTTGTTGCGCCGCTTACTCCAGAAAATCGTTCGAAAAGGCACGCTAACTATTATCGGGCCGGACGGTCAAAGCGTTTTGGTTGGACACGGCGCACCTTACGTAACGATCCGCATTGCGGATCCTGGTGTAATCCCCCGTCTCCTTCTAAATCCCGACCTTGCTTTTGGGGAAGCCTACATGGATGGCGCGCTGACGGTGGAAGCCGGCGACATCTATGGTGTTTTGGATCTTTGTTTTGCCAATCTCGGCTGGAGCGCCGGACACGGAATACGGCGGGCCCGCGCATTGGTCAAACGCCTCTTCCGCAGGCTATCTCAGTACAATCCGATCCCGATCGCGCGCGCGAACGTCGCCCACCATTACGATTTGTCGGATACTCTATACGAGCTTTTCCTCGACGCTGATCGACAATACTCCTGCGCCTACTTCATCTCGCCCGACGACACGTTGGAGCGCGCGCAAGAACAAAAGAAGCGCCATCTCGCTGCAAAACTCCTGTTGCGCCCTGGCCAGCGAGTCCTCGACGTCGGGTCAGGGTGGGGCGGGCTGGGGCTTTATCTGGCGCGGGCCGCCCAGGTCGATGTTACGGGTTTGACCTTATCAACGGAACAGCACGCCTATGCTCAGCGGCGAACCACCGATATCGGCATGGCCGACCAGCTGAGGTTCATGTTGCAAGACTATCGGCAGGAACAAGGTCGGTACGACCGCATCGTCTCCGTTGGCATGTTCGAGCATGTGGGAGTCGGTCATTACCACGAATATTTCGAAAAGATCCGCGAGTTGCTCCACGAGGACGGTGTCGCATTGATTCATACGATTGGTCGCGCCGATGGTCCCGGTGCCGCAAATGCCTGGATCGACAAATACATTTTTCCCGGCGGGTATGTCCCGGCGTTGTCCGAGATCTTGCCAGCTATCGAGCGCGCAGGCCTCTATGTAACCGACATCGAGGTGTTGCGGGTCCATTACGCGGAAACGCTGAAGGCGTGGCGGCAGCGCTTCAATGCAAACCGACGTCGCGTCGCTGAGGTATTTGATGACAGGTTCTGTCGCATGTGGGAATTTTACCTCGCGGGCTGCGAAGCGGCATTTCGCCACGGCGGCTTGCTGAATTTTCAGATTCAATTGAGCAAGCGCATCGACACCGTCCCGCTGACGCGAGACTATATTGGTGACTGGGAGCGCTCGCACGGCGGCGAGATGGCAGCGGAAAAAAATTCAGTTTCGTTCCCGGTGGCGCGATAACCGACGGAAATTGTAGGGATCATCGCTGGACCGGTTTGCCTCATTGCCGGCGATGCCAAGGGCGCAATCATATCGGCTATGTGCCAGGCAGTTCCACGGTTGATGAGGTGGGTCTCTATTCGTAAATGTGATGTGAAGTCCGCATGTTTAATCGAGATCAAATCTTTCGCCGTTAGGTCAAGGTATTGGTGTTGTGACTGATAGGCAATGTTTTTCGAGAACTTCGTTCACAGCCGTTTGGATCCGGGTCCAAGGCGAACGAACTCGTTCTTGACGGGAGGGTTACATGTCGCATCATGACCATGCAGGCCCGGAACAAAAGGTAGAACGCAACTTCTTGACGTCGCGGGTTGGCATTAGCCTTGTAGTCCTGCTGGCGATTGGGGGATTTTTGCTGTTCACAGAGCATCGCGCCCATGTGCTGGGATCCGGTCTTTTCCTTCTGTTGCTCGCCTGTCCTCTCCTTCACTTGTTCATGCACGGCGGACACAGCGCACATCGTGACAATAAAGTGTCGTCGCCGCCACAGGAGCGAGATAGGAGCGACACATGAGCGACGATATGCCCGCCTATGGCCTGTGGGGCCTCGTGATCATAAATTCGGTCATCTTCATCTTTTTCGCTTACAGCTTTTTCAAGCCACAAACGGTCCGTGATTGGCGTTCGTTCGGTGCTTTTAGCGCGTTTTTGGTCGCTCTGTTTACCGAGATGTATGGCTTTCCGCTGACAATTTATTTCCTATCGGGCTGGCTGCAAAGCAAATATCCTAATACCGACTGGTTCTCTCACGATGCCGGTCATTTGCTCGAAGAGCTGTTTGGGTGGAAAGCGAACCCCCACCTTGGACCATTTCACGTCCTTAGCTTCGTGTTCATCGGTGGAGGCTTCATTCTGATTTCTGCGGCGTGGAAGGTGCTATACGAAGCGCAGAAACGGCGAGAACTGGCGACGACCGGTGCTTATAGCTACGTGCGACATCCTCAGTATGTCGGATTTGTGCTGATCATGTTCGGCTTCCTTCTGCAGTGGCCGACGATTTTGACACTCGTGATGTTTCCCGTGCTGGTGCTTATGTACGCGCGACTGGCACGGGCAGAAGAAATAGACATGCGATCGACCTTTGGCACAGCATATGCAGATTATGCCGAGCGCGTGCCTGCCTTCGTGCCGAGGCTCTCACGCTTGCGGCAACGCGTCGCCGATAGTTGATCGAGTAGCGGCCGTTTTCTCGTTGCTATCGTGATCAGCAGCGAACGTCACTCGCTCCAGGTAAAGCATCATCGAAGCCCGCAAAAATAATAAGCGCAATGCGGCTCGGATCCTTAGCTCGACACTTGACGATCTGAAAGGAAAAGCTCTCGATGACTCCATCGAACGTTGTCCTCTGTTCGCCTGTCAGATCTGCAATTGGGACCTACGGCGGATCGCTCAAAGCGATGGCGGCTTCGGATCTTGGGGCTTGCGTCATACGCGCAGCCCTGGAGCGCGCGGCCCTGCCGGGATCAGACATCGAAGCAGTTGTCCTGGGCCAGGTGGTCCAGGCCGGTAGCAAGATGAATCCGGCACGCCAGGCGATGATCGGCGCTGGAATCCCCGAAAGCGTGCCGGCGCTGACAGTTAACCGAGTGTGCGGCTCGGGCGCACAGGCGATCGTTTCCGCCGCTCAGGAAGTTATGCTGGGCCATATCGCATGCGCCGTGGCAGGCGGCATGGAAAATATGGATCAGGCGCCTTACCTGATGAGCGGCGGCCGTTGGGGCTACCGCATGGGGAATGCACAGATCTACGACAGCATGCTTCGGGACGGTCTGAACGACGAGCACTCGGGATGGCACACCGAAGACCTTGTCACATAATTTCAGATCGAACGGGAGGCCCAGGATGCGTGGGCTATGCGCACCCAAATGCGGTTTGGCGAGGCGCAGGCGGCCGGCCGCTTTGACGCCGAGATCGTGTCGATCGAAGTTCCGAATCCCAAATATCCGATCAAGTTTAAGAAGGATGAGCACAACCGTCCGGACACGACCATTCAGTCATTGGCAAAACTGAAGCCGGCGTTCCGCAAGAACGGAACTATAACCGCCGGAAACGCTCCCGGCCTCAACAGCGGCGCCGCTGACGTCATCGTTGCTGACGCCAGGTGGGCCGAAAAGCACAATTTGCAGCCCATGGCACGCCTCGTTTCATACGGCATCGGCGCGGTCGAGCCGGGAATGTTTGGCCTCGGACCGGTCCCCGCCGTGCGTCAGGCGCTCACTCGCGCGGGGTGGCGAATCAGCGATCTCGATCGAATCGAGGTCAACGAAGCCTTCGCGGCCGTTGTGATCGCGCTTACGCAGGAACTCGGGTTGCCTCAGGACATTGTCAACGTAGAAGGTGGCGCCATCGCTCACGGTCATCCGATTGGAGCTACGGCGCAATCTTGACGACCCGACTGTTGCATTCGATGAGACGTGATCGTCTCCGGCGCGGTATGGTGACATTGTGCATCGGTGGCGGTCAGGGGATCGCCCTTGCTTTTGAAGGTGTCTGAATTGACCACGGAAGCGAAACTTGCTGCATCTCCTGATCCGATTCATTCATTGACGCAATTGAAATTTATGATGATGACCTAAAGCATTAGATTGGAAATTGTCATTCAGGCAATGCGCTGCAATATACGGCGACAAAGACGAATTCCGGCACCGAAAGCGTTGTTGCAGCACAAACGCGTCGGCACAGCCGGCGTTTAATGCTGCATCACGTAGCGAGTATGCCAGCCCGCAGGTGCGCCTCATCGTAACGTAGGACGATGCTGGCGTCTGGTACGGCCAGATGCTTGTCGGTCTTTGGACAAGCTAAGCGTGCGAGTAGGTCACGGATGACATTGAGATGCGCAACACGCTTGTCGTTTGCGCGAACGATGATCCAGGGTGACAAAGGCGTTGACGTTCCAGCCAGCATCAGATTGCGCGCCTCAGTATAAGCATCCCAGTGCTTTTGTGCGACCTTGTCAATTGGGCTCGTTTTCCACTGCTTCAACGGGTCGCGACGGCGATCGCGCAGGCGCTTGTTCTGCTCCTTTTTGCTGATGTCCAGGTAGTACTTCAAAACTTGGATTCCTGAGCCGATGAGCATGTGCTCGAAGGGAACGACATCTCGCATGAAATTGTCATATTCGATCTCCGAACAAAATCCCATCACGCGCTCGACACCGGCCCGATTATACCAGCTGCGGTTGAAGAGAACTAACTCCTGGGCGGCAGGTAAGTAGCTGGCATAGCGTTGAAAATACCACGACGCTTTGTCCTTGTCGGATGGCTTGGCCAGAGCAACAACGCGGGTATCACGGGGACTTAGGTGCTCAGTTATACGCTTGATCGTCCCGTCTTTGCCGGCGGCATCGCGACCCTCGAAAATAACCAGCACTTTATGGTCATGCTTTATGATGTGTCGCTGAATCTTGACGAGCTCAACCTGCAGCGTGCGCAATGATTGTTCGTATCGCTCGCTCTCCTGACGCCGTGATGTGTTCGAACGTTTCGACATTGGAACCTATTTCGATCTCAAGAATGAATACTTCAAATCGCTGGGTGCAAACTTAACCTAAATCAAAGTTAGACAGGCCCTTTGGCGCCAAAAGATCATCATCATGCGTTGCTCAACCAGCAGAGAAGCACCGCTGTCCTCCGAAATGCATTCACAAACGAAGACGGCCTACCAAAATAGCGAGCCAGCGGCGCTTCGAAAAAAAGGATTAGGCGATGAACTGGCTAAGTAATGACTGGATCTTGGTTTGCGGCCCGGGGTGACCGCATTCGCTATGCGCCTACGTTTCGCTCTTTAAGCTGTCAAGTTCAAAGAAAGCCGCATCGTTTGTTTGAGAGGGCGTGACGAGTTTGCAAGAAGATCAACGCATGCTTGCAGAGGTATCCAACATAGCGAGATCATGACGGTCTCCTCGCGGGAGCTTTATGGATCGCAAAGCATATCCCAAACATCCCGACCAAACGAGTAGTAAACGCACACATGCAAGTTTTGGAAGCGTCTCCTATTGCTTCGGCAACCGAGCCAGAGTCAAGCCAAGCGATTACCGCCGAAGGCAGTCCCAATAAGAGCGGGGCGGTCACCGCACGGCCAATTGATTTCTGGGACTACTCGATCGATGTGTGGCAGCGCTCAGTGCTGTTCTGGGATGTATTGCGCCAGCGGGCTAACAACATGTTGGACCACGAAGAGGCGGGAATGCCGCCGGTCCTCACATTCCAGTACGAGATGCTGCTCGATGCGCGCCGCTTCGCGCGGCCGGCAAACTACGCGCTTCTGCGGATCACCGCGGCGGGAGATGATCACGCTGAAGCTTGTGTTGACGAAACCAAACCGCCGGTAATCGTGATCGACCCGCGGGCCGGTCATGGTCCCGGCATTGGGGGGTTTAAGCGTGAATCCGAAGTTGGGATCGCCTTGCACGAAGGGTTTCCGGTGTACTTCGTAAGCTTCTTTCCAGCGCCGAGCCCCCATCAGCAACTGGTGGACGTTCTGCATGCGCTAAGGGCGTTTGTTGACGAGGTCATGGCGCGCCATCCGGGAAAGGCCCCAGTTCTCTACGGCAATTGCCAAGCGGGCTGGGCGGCTATGCTTGTAGCGATACACTGTCAAGGCTCTGTCGGCCCTATCGTGCTCAACGGATCGCCGCTTTCTTACTGGGCCGGTGAATCAGGGTCCAACCCGATGCGCCTCGCCGGCGGTTTGTTGGGTGGTAGTTGGTTGACGAATTTTGTGGGCGATCTGGGTGACGGCCGATTCGACGGCGCTTGGCTCATCCAGAACTTCGAGGCGCTGAAGCCAGAGGCAGCCATTTGGGACAAACACGCCAAGCTTTTTCTTGACGTTGACCGAGAGGGGGAGCGCTTCCTCGAGTTCGAGCGTTGGTGGAATGCGTGGTATAGCTTCAGCCGTGAAGAGATGGTCGAAATCGTCGATCACCTCTTCATCGGTAACGAACTCGAGCAGGGCACGCTCAACCTCGGCGACGAAGTCAAGATCGATCTACGCAATCTGAAGAGCCCGCTCGTGATCTTCGCCTCCTATGGCGACAACATCACTCCACCTCATCAAGCGCTAGCTTGGCTCAGGGTCGTTTACAAGACGTCAGCTGCCCTCAAAGAGGCCGGACAGCGCATCGTTTATCTGATCAACCCCCATGTCGGGCATCTCGGTATCTTCGTCTCGGCGTCGGTGGCCCGCTTCGAGCACCGCGCCATTTTGGAAAGCCTTGCCGATTTGGAGGCGCTTGCACCTGGTCTATACGAGATGAAAATATCCAATCCCACCAACGACCCCGATTGCCGTAAACCTCAATACGGCGTTGCGTTCGAGCCCCGTCGTGTCGAAGATCTTGTTTTTGACTATCCGCGGGAGGCGTTCGAACGAGTTTGTCAGGTATCTGACCTCAATCAGGCGTTTTATCGAACCTTTGTCAGTCCTTGGGTACGGGCGGCAGTTACACCATGGACGGCGGCGACACTGAAATGGATTCATCCAATGCGCTCCAGCCGTTATCTGCTGTCCGAGAAGTTTTCACCCTGGATGCACGTTATTGAAACACTTGCCGAAGAGGTGCGAAAGAATCGTTTGAGCGTTCCTGACAGCAATCCGCTTCGGGAGGCGGAGAGGACGCTCAGCAAACAGGTGGTCAAGGCCATCGAGACCGTCCGTCAATCCCGCGACAATTTCGAAGAAGAATATTTCCGCCGGATTTACGGTTAGCGCGCTTTCAAACACCGAGCCCGATACCAGAGCCGAGTTGGTGACACGAGCACCTCCGAAAGGAATGGGATGGTTGATTTGATACCGCGTCCGGACGCGAGCCGCGCCGCGACTGCCGCCAGGCGGTGCTGTGTCCTGGTACTCAATGCTGGATCGTCAAGCGTCAAGTTTGCGCTGTTTTCCGCCGACCAAAGACCGTTGCGTCACCTCTCCGGCGCGGTCGAGGGCATCGGTCTCGACCAGGGTCGCTTCCACGCAAAGGAGGACGTAGGCAACATCTGGATAGACGACAGACGGCACGTCTCCAATCAGGAGGAGGCGATCGAACTTGTACTGTCCGCGATGGAGCGGCACCGCGCCGGCTGGCGGGTTCTTGCGGTTGGCCACCGCGTCGTCCACGGCGGGCCTGATTGCGACTGCCCCAAATTGGTGACAGAAGAGCTTGAGAGCGAGCTCAAAAAGCTAATACCGCTCGCGCCTTTGCACCAGCCGCACAATCTCGCTGGCATTGCTGCTGTGCGAGCCCGGCGCCCGCATCTGCCGCAGATCGCCTGTTTTGATACAGCATTTCATCAGACGCTTCCAAAGGTCGCGCGAATGACCAGCCTGCCGCGCGACATCGTCGGTCATGGTATCCGCCGCTACGGTTTCCATGGCCTTTCCTACGAATTTATCGTGGACGAGCTCAGGCGGAAACATGGAGCCGGCGCTATGAAAGGGCGCGTGGTTGTGGCTCATCTCGGCAACGGGGCCTCAATGGCGGCAATTAAGGACGGTCGCAGCGTTGAGACGACCATGGGTTTCAGCACGCTGGGGGGGCTGCCGATGGGCACCCGCTGTGGCGATATCGACCCTGGGATTGTCCTCTATCTCATGATGGAGAAAGGGCTTTCGGCTGAAACGGTACAGCACATTCTTTACGAGCGCTCGGGTCTGTTAGGAATCTCCGAAACAAGCGCCGATATGCAGGAACTTCTCAGTCAAGCGGATCGACCGCAAGTTGTCGAGGCTGTCGCCTATTTCTGCGCGCGAGCGCGTTCTCATATCGGCTCACTTGCCGCGACGCTTGGTGGGCTCGATCGATTAGTCTTCACCGGCGGCATTGGCGCCAACTCTCCCGAAATTCGCGAGCGCATCTGTGAGGATTGTGAGTTTCTCGGCATTGATCTCGACCTCGGCCGAAATCGTCACGGAGCGCAAATCATTTCTAAAGCCAATAGCAGAGTTCACATCCACGCCATGCCGACCGACGAGGAGTTTGTAGTTGCGCGCCAAACGGCAACGCTGGCCTTGTCGCGAGAAAGAGAAACATGAGCGATGAAAGCAAGAACAGGATCGCTGCAGCACATGATCGATCAGGCCAGAATCAATCGTCCCATCCGGCTGGCCGTGGTTGGTGCTGGCCGGGGCTTGGTACTTGACGGCTTGCAACAAGCAAAGGCACTCGGCTTGGTTGAACCCTGCTTGATTGGCAACGCCAGCGAAATCGCCGATCTCGCCAAGCAACATGGATGGGATCCTGCCGTCACCTGCATCGCCGCCGGCGACGGCGACACGGAAGCTGCGGCAATTGCCGCGCATCTGGTACGCGATATGCGGGTCGACGCAATCATGAAGGGCAATATCCACACTGACGTGCTCATGCGCGCCCTGCTCTCAGAGGCGAGCGGCTTACGCGTCCCGGGCCGCCGCGCGAGTCATGTATTTGTTATCGAAGTGCCGACGTATCCAAAACTCTTGGTCGTTACAGATGCGGCAGTCAACATCTCTCCCGATCTCAATGCGAAGGCCCAGATTCTTCAGAACGCAATAGAGGTTGCGAGAGCAATCGGGATCGTTAAGCCGAAAGCGGCGGTTCTTTCGGCGGTCGAAACCGTGAACCCGGCCATTGCGTCGACAATTGATGCCGCAGCGCTCACTGTTATGAGCCAGCGCGGCCAGACCTCCGGCGCACTGGTCGACGGACCTCTGGCTTTTGACAACGTCGTTTCAGCCGCCGCCGCGAAAGAGAAGGGCGTCGTGTCCGAGGTAGCGGGCGACGCCGATATCATTCTCGTACCCGACCTTGTCTCCGGCAACATCCTTGTAAAAAATCTCGAATACCTGGCAGGCGCTACGCTAGCTGGAGCGGTCGTTGGACTTGCGGCACCAGTCGTCCTGACCTCCCGGGCCGACCCTTCAGCGGCGCGAGTTGCTTCGATTGCCCTGGCGACGCTGATCCACAAGAGCAATGCGGTAAAGCCAGCAGTCAGCAGTCCTGAAGCCGAGTCCACGGTTCACGCCGCGCCTCAGCTCGAGGCGGCTTGCCATCCGTTACCAGCATAACGATACGAGTCCGGCGGCGGAGAGTGCAATGGAAATCGTTGATCTGCGAGGACGCAAGGGCCTGATTATCGGGATTGCCAACGAGCATAGCCTGGCTTGGGCGGCCGCACAGCATTTTCGTAGCGCGGGAGCGGAACTCGCCGTGACTTATCGAAATGACAAGGCGAAACCCCATGTCGAACCACTTGTGCGAAAAGTCGGAGCGCCAATATTCCTTCCATGCAATGTCGCGACAGCAAGCCAACTAGAAGAGGTGTTCACCGCGATCAAAGACACATGGGGATGTCTAGACTTCGCACTTCATGCAGTCGCCTGGGCGCGCAAGGATGCGCTTCTTGGTCGATTGACCGATTGCGCTGCAGAACGCTTCATGGAGGCGATGTTGGTTTCCTGTCATTCTTTCATCCATATGGCAAAATTGGCAGAGCCGCTGATGGAAAAGGGCGGAAGTTTAACGACACTAAGCTTCTACGGCGCGGAGAAGGTCGTCGACCATTACAACGTTATCGGACCCGTTAAAGCGGCGCTCGAGGCCTCAGTACGATATCTCTCCCACGAGCTCGGCTCCAAGCAGATTCGCGTCAATGCCATTTCAGCTGGAACTGTCGCGACCCGCGCCGCGTCCGGTATCGAACACTTCGACGAACTTTTGAATGAGTCCGTCCGAAAGGCGCCGCTACGCCGTTTGGTCGAAGCAGATGAAGTCGGTCGTGCTGCGCTGTTGCTTGCGAGCGATTATGCGACGGCGATTACCGGCGAGGCGCTGCACGTCGATGGCGGGTTTCATATTGAAGGTATGGTGTTTCACTGACGATTGTAATCGCTGATCTAGCCGATAAACCCGCGGCCAACAGCAGCTGAGCCAAAATTGATATGGATTAAAGACTGCTGCGCGCGCTGGAATTATGAATGTCACGTGCTGTCGCGCCGGCAATTGTGCGGGTGTGGTGCCAATGGGAAACCGGATAATGACCACAGAGAACAAGGCGGATCCGAAAGGTCCAGTCAACGCCGTCCGCAAGGCGAAACACGCTTGCTGCGAGGGCGCATCTGATGTCACGTCACAGGCTGGCCCGGCGAAAACGATTGAACAAGACCGCGCCGAACGCACGGTGCCGTCCGAGATCACCAAGTCCTCCTGCTGCTGCGGAACAAAAGACGGCCAACCCTCGACCTGAGCTCCCTTATAGTAGCATCCGACTGAACCTTTGAGAGCGTGAGGAGCAAGGCGTGAAAACAGCCACTCTTGATGTGGGCGGCATGCTTTCCGTGCTCGATTACCAATGCATTGAAAAGCAGCTTCGCCGGCTGCATGGTGTGCTACGTGCGGACGCCAGCATTGGCTCCAACAGCGTGACGGTCGCGTATGAGGAAGCCGTCACCAATATCACGGTGCTTAAGGACAAAATCAACCAGTGTGGCTTTCACTGCACTGGTGAAATCATGCCTAAGCATGTCTGCGAGAGCAACGAGAAACACGCCCGCAACGACGTGAAGCTGGCCGAACCGGGGGGGGCGGCGGAAGCAAAGCCGGCAACGGTCGCTGCTGCGGTCCAGGAGCATCACGCCGATCAGGCGCATGGGTTGGTCGCAGCCGGCTCCGTGGCGGCAAAGGCGATGCCGATGGCAGGCGAGATCGCCCATGAGATGGGCCACGGCGCCGGCATGGACATGCAGGCCATGGTTCGCGATATGCGCAACCGCTTTTGGATTAGCCTTATCTTCACCGTGCCGATCTTCATCTACTCGCCGATGGGGAATATGTTTACCCCACCGGCTCCGCCATTCGGGCTGCGTCTCGATCTCTGGCTGTTCTTTTTCGCAAGCGCCGCCATCCTTTATCCGGTTTGGCCTTTTGCAGTTGCTGCAATCCGGGCGCTACGGAACGGAATCCTAAACATGGCGGTGTTGGTGCTCCTCAGCGTTGGCACCGGTTACATTTTCAGTGTCGGCGCCACGTTTTTCTTCGAAGGTCAACAATTCTACGAAGCATCGGCTGTGCTTCTTGTATTTATTTTGCTCGGACATTGGCTCGAAATGCGGGCTCGTGCTGGGGCCTCGGAAGCGATCCGGGCGTTACTTGACTTGGCACCGCCGATGGCGATCGTGCTTCGTGACGGACGAGAAGTAGAGATACCGACTGCTGAAGTTCTGGTGGGCGAAACAATCGTAATTCGTCCAGGCAACAAGATCCCTGTCGACGGAACGGTTACCGAGGGCGATTCGCTAGTCGATGAATCTATGCTCACCGGTGAATCGATGCCAGTTGGTAAGAAGCCCGGTGATATGGTCATCGGAGCGACTATCAACAAGAGCGGTACCTTCCGCTACACCGCAACTAAAGTTGGGGCAGACACGGCGCTGGCGCAGATCGTCAAATTGGTTCAGGAGGCACAGAACTCCAAGGCACCAGCTCAATTACTTGCGGACCGCGCATCGCAGTGGTTGGTTCTGATTGCCATTGTGATTGGGCTTCTTACCTTTGCAGTCTGGTTTTGGTTGATCGGCGAGTCTTTGCTGTTCGCAATGACGCTGACGATCACGGTCTTCGTGATAGCCTGCCCAGACGCCTTGGGGCTCGCAACTCCAATGGCAGTGATGGTCGGGACGGGTTTGGGCGCCATGAACGGCATTCTGTTCAAAAACGCTGCCGCCTTGGAAGAAGCAACTAAACTTAATGTCATCATTTTCGACAAAACCGGAACGCTTACTGTCGGTCAGCCCGAGGTCGTCGATGTCGTCACGGCAACGGACGTGAGTGCTGAAGTCGTGTTGACGACGGCGTCAGCAGTTGAGCAGGGCTCCGACCATCCCTTGGCTTTGGCCATTATACGACGCGCTCAAGGGCTTTCAATTCCAACGCAGAACGGCTTCGAGAATATCGAGGGAATGGGTGCGCGCGCGCAGATCAGTGGAGAGACCGTGTTCCTTGGCAATCGCCGCCTTATGGATAGTCAAAAGTTTGAACTTGGTGGGCTCGCAACGGATGCTCAGCGATTGCAAGGCGCCGGTCGTACCGTAGTCCACGTCGCACGGGGCGGTAAGGTCATTGGGTTAATCGCCATTGCCGACGCGGTTCGGCCTAGTGCAGCAGCTACTGTTGCCAAGCTGCGCGAGCGAGGCATAGAGGTTGCAATGTTGACCGGTGATAATGCAGGGACCGCGCAAAGAATAGGTCGTGATCTTGGTCTCGACATTGTGCTCGCAGATGTTTTGCCCGGACAGAAAGCCGACAAAGTCAAGCAACTTCAGATTCGGGGTAAAAAGGTTGGCATGGTGGGCGATGGCGTCAACGACGCGCCAGCCCTCACCCAGGCGGATGTTGGTTTTGCAATCGGCGCCGGCACTGATGTTGCCATCGAGAGTGCCGATGTGGTGCTCATGAAGAGTGACCCCTACGACGTGGTCGGAGCAGTGGAGCTCTCGCGCGCTACCTTACGCAAAATGCACCAAAATCTATGGTGGGCTGTCGGGTATAACGTCGTTGCGTTTCCACTAGCTGCCGGCGTGTTATATCCAATCCTCCTCAGCCCGGAGGTCGCTGCGCTCGCGATGTCGGGAAGCTCGGCGATCGTCGCGATCAACGCGCTGATGCTCAAGCGCACCAAACTCGCCGGCATCTCGCGCCACGACGTAGCCTCGGCCGCGCCGTTGGGCGGCGTAGTGGCGCGGGCGTGAGCGGCCAAGCAGACGCTGAGCCGCTTTCATGGCGCGCATTGCTCGCCCTCTTGCTCGCGATGTTCGCCATAAGCGTGGGCTATGGCATCGTGCTACCAATACTACCGTTCCTAGTCGGGCGGCTTGCCGGGACCAATGACCCAGTTATCCAGTCGTGGCACACCGGCCTCGTGACTGGGACTTACATTCTTGCCATTTTCCTATTCGCGCCGGTGTGGGGCAAACTTTCAGACCGATGGGGACGACGCCCGGTCATTCTGTTGGGTTTAACGGGTTTTGCGTCATCTGTTGCGTTGTTTGGCTTAATCGAAAGCTTACCTGTACTCTACTTGGGACGCTTTCTTGACGGACTATTCGCGGCCGCGATTGCGCCAGTAACTTACGCACTCGTCGGCACTCATTCTCCGTCGAAGGAATGGCAAGCTAGTCGTTTTGTCTTGATAAGCATCGCGGGAACGGCGGGATTTTTTGCTGGACCGTTGCTTGGAGGCGCCGTTCTACAAGCGTCCCGGCTGTTAAACCCCGAAGCGATTGAAATATATTCCTTGCCGTTTCTTGCAGCTTCAATTCTAGCCCTTGCTGCCGCTGCGGCAGTTTGGCATCTGGTGCCCGGCACCGATCAATTACAGCGTAATCGGTCTTCTAGCGTCGGGACGCATCGCGATCCAAAAGTGATCTGGCGTCTTTATATAGTAGCGTTCGTGACTGCCGGCGCAATTGGCGCCTTCGAAGTGGGTTTAGCGTTACGAGGAAAACAAATACTTGAAATGGATGCGACCCGAATAGGGATGATGTTTGCGGAATGCAGCCTTGTAATGTTTGTTGCTCAGGTAATTGTGTTTTCTCCAATCATCAAGCCGGAGAGTACGCGTTGGCTTCTGACTCCGGGTCTTGCGGTCCTGGCCCTGGGTCTTGTGTTCGTTCCGTTCACGAACACCCCTATGACGTTGAGTATTGCTGTGGCGTTGGTGGCCGCAAGTGCAGGCATCCTGTCACCGATCGCTACTTATTGGGCCTCACTCAATGCTGGTGAGAGACAAGGTGCCGACCTGGGCCGTATGACTGCGTCTGCTAGCCTAGGACAAGCCCTTGGCTCGGCCGCGGGAGGCCTGCTGTTCGACACGCCGCTATTGCCCGGCTCGGCTTTCACCGTGACCGCTGTAATTGTTTTGGTGGGGGCCATCGCGAGCCTGGGGCTGCCCAAGCTTCTGGTGCGTCCTCTGATATCTCTCAGTCACAAATCGAGCGGATCAGACGATGACGCTAACAGCCAAGCAACGACGAGGGCGCTCAGACACCCGCATGAGCATGGTTAAAGTCACGCTTCTAGAGTCGTTGCGCCTGTGGGTCTCTCGCGAGCGTCGGTGCTTTATGACGACCTTTATATGTGCGTTTTTCTCGAAAGTGGGTTTCTGCATCCCGGCAGCTTATGCCAGTTAATGGTTCGATCGGTGGGGATAGGCTTGCAGTATTGCCAGTCGCTATCGCTTTCAACCCGTTTGCGTTACAACAAATCAACTTTGAGAAAGACGTCGGCGCCAGAGTTAGAGTCTGGCACAGCTCAGTCCTAATGTATCAACTCCGTAATAGGTGAACGCAAAAATGGTTCGGCGATCAAAGAACTTATTCAGTCTCCTTCTCGTCGTCTTGGGGTTTGCCTCAGCCTTCCTCTTTTTGCAGCTCGGTGTTGGCGGAGAACCTGCCTTGTCGCCAGTGCTTATCATGCAATTGTCGAGCCCAATGTCGGATGCAACGTGGGATGTTTATGCGCGATATGGAGCCGTTGGTGTGTTTTTTGGACTTGTGGTGCCAACCTGCGCGTTCGCTGCCGCTGCCGCAATTTGGTTAAGTCGGAAAGTCTAGCGCCTGGTGCGACCACTTCAGGCAGATAAGCACGCAAGCCAATGATCTAAGGCCTGATGCTGCATGCGCACCCTCGACTCAAGCATTAAGCGGCGTCTTGAGTGAGAAAATTGCGTCGTCTTTATCCCTGACTTGCTAGCATCTTTCTGAAGCGGAAAAGTGCAACGAAGAGGAAAAATGCGCCGATGGCGGCTATCAGCATCAGGTCGGCCCAGACGACTCCTATTCCCGCGCCGCGATACAACACGGACTGTGCGAAACGAACAAAGTGAGTGGACGGAGAGACGAGCATCGCCTTCTGTAGCAGATTTGGCATGCTCTCGAATGGCGTGAAAGTGCCGGATAGCAAAAACATGACGACGAACACAGGAATAGAAAGCAGCGCGAATTGAGGCATCGAGTTTGCAACGGTTGCCAATAAGATCCCCAGAGAAGCCACTGCGAACAGATAAATTGCGGTCCCCATTAAAAACAGTTCAATCGATCCGACGATCGGAATGTTAAGTACGGTCTGTACGACAAGGTGAAGAGAAAGTCCCGCTGCGATTAGGATGATCAAACCATTCGACCAAATCTTCGCTACTGCGATTTCACTCGGTCGTACTGGCATAACAAGTAGATGCTCGATTGTGCCACGCTCTCGTTCGCGCATGACGGCGGCGCCTACTAAGATAATACCAAGCATGGTGATGTTGTTCATGATATCCATGCTTGCGTTGAAGCGGATTGCTTCGAGGTTTTGGTTGAACAAAGCCCGAATAACTGGATCAATCGGCAGTGCTTGGCTCCAGTCGCCTTGTTTCAGAAAACCCGCGGTCTCGCGCGCGATTATCTCCTGGATATAAGCAGTTCCAACGGCCGCTTGGCTTACGGCGGTAGCGTCAACATTGATCTGGATTGACGGGTTGCGATTTGCCAACAAATCGGCCTCTAGCCGCGGCGGAATTTCAATAATAAAAGTGTATTCTCCTTTATCGAGTAATTGATCGACCTCTGACCTGTCGAGTTCGCGCGGTGTCCGAAAATAGGGAGGTTGTAAGGCAGCCTTGATGCGAGACGACAACGCCGATTGATCTGCGTCCACCACGGCCACGCTCGCGTTTCTCACCTCAGTCTTAATGCCCGTTGCCATGGCGTAGACCGCGACTGTAAAAACGTAAATAATGAGAATGACCATAACGACATCGCGGGAAAGACTTGCGATCTCTTTTAATCCGAGACGGAACACGTTTTGAAACCAGCGCATCATTGCTACCGTCCTTGTTTTTGCACGATCAGGCGGGCCAGCAGCAGGAATAGAAGGCCGAAACCGAACAGAACGATAATTTCGCGGATGTAGGCGTTTGCTTCGAGTCCCTTTGCGAAAACGCCGAGGCTGACGGTCTGAAACCAAAGTGCGGGAAAGCCCAATCCCATCACACGAGCAATCCCCTCGAGTGTCGAGGCCGGATAAAGAAATCCAGAATAATGTGCTGCCGGGATTACCGTCAGAATTGCGGTGCCGAAAACAGCTGCAACCTGTGTGGAGACGAATGCTGAGATCAGCAATCCGAATGCCGTGGCGGCGAACACGTACATCAGAGCTGCAATTGAGAGACCGATTACCGAACCCTTCGGAACGATACCAAACAGGCCGGCTGACATGGCCAGCAAGCTTATGAAGCTGGCAAAGCCGATTGCAATATACGGAATTTGTTTGCCGAGAAGATATTCTCCTATGGTTGCGGGGGAGGCATACACGTTCGTGATCGAGCCCATTTCTTTCTCTCGCACGACTCCGACCGCAGTCAACATGGCGGGAATTAATACGAGCAAAAGCATTATTGCCCCGGGCGTCATTGCGAAGACGCTTCGAAAATCTTGATTGTAGCGAAAGCGTGGCTCAACGCCGATCGGAAAAGTTTGTGCATTCCGACCGTGAAATCGGCGGGTGCGTTCCGTCGCATAATTCAGAATCACCCCTTGAATGTAAGCGCGGGCAGTCTCTGCCGGGAAGGTGTTGCCGCCGTCCAGCCAAAAGCTCACCTGCGGCTTACGACCTTGCAAAAGGTCGTGACCGAACCTGGGAGGGATATCGATGGCGAAACGTAGGCTCCCCGAACGAAGTCGGCGGTCGATTTCAAATTCGTCATTGATCGCGCCGCGCTCGACAAAATAGCGAGAATTCGAGAAGCGTTCGAGGAAATCCCGACTCTCGATTGTTTGATCCCGGTCCAGTACCGCATAGGGCAGACTCTCAATGTCAAATGAGATGCCGTAACTGATCGCTGCCATGAGAACGAGCGGACCGATCAACGCGAATGCTAGCCGGATACGATCTCGAATTACTTCAATGGATTCTCGCCGGGCGAACGCCCAGATGCGACCCAACGACGCGCCCCCCGACCGATCCGACTTGAGCAGCTCTGGTGAAGCCCCGGTTTCGGGACTATTCGCGAGAGTGCTGCCGGTAGTTTCGTTCTCCGAGGAAGCATCCTCCGCGGTCTCGAGTCTCGGGGGCGGGACAGCCTTTTCAAGATACGCCACGAAAGCATCTTCGAGTGTTTCAACGCCCTGGCTGCGTCGGAGCTCTGCCGGAGTGCCAACCGCGAGAACGCGTCCCGCGTGCATCAGCGAAACGCGATCGCAGCGCTCCGCTTCGGTCATGAAATGAGTCGAGATGAAGATCGTCACGCCTTCGCCACGAGACATCTCTACAAGCAGCCGCCAGAATCTGTCGCGTGCGGCCGGGTCAACTCCGGAGGTTGGCTCGTCTAGAATCAGGACTTCCGGTTGATGCAGGCAAGCAGCCGCAAGCTGTAACCGCTGGCGTATGCCTAACGGCAAGGCTGCGGGCAACGCCCCTGCGACGAGTTCGAGGTCAAATCGAACGAGCGCATCACTCACTCGAGCGCCGAGCTGCCCCGCCGGAATACGAAACAGGCGGCCGTGCAACTCGAGATTCGCTCGCACGGAAAGTTCCTCATAGAGCGAAAAAGATTGCGACATATATCCCACACGCATTCGTGTCGCGATGTCTTGAGCATTAACTGGCGTACCCAGGAGTTCGGCGCTGCCTTCGCTGGCCGGCAACAGTCCAGTCAGCATCTTCATTGTGGTTGTCTTGCCGCAGCCATTTGATCCGAGGAACCCAAAAATCTCCCCCCGGGAAATACGGAAACTTACGTGATCGACGGCGGTGAAGTCGCCGAAGCGCATCGTAAGATTTTCGGCTGCAATTGCTGGGGGGCCGTCGCTCTGCTGCAACGGTGCAATCACTAGCTGTGTAGGATCGCCACGACGTTCGGGACGTTGGAGAACGAGGTAGGCTTGTTCCAAATTGCGCGCGTTAGCCGTTGCGAGTAAGTCGGGCGTCGGGCCTGCAGCCAGGATCCGACCCTCATCGATGGCCACAATACGCTCGAAGTGGTCCGCTTCCTCCATGTATGCCGTCGCGATCACAAGCGTCATGTTAAGGCGCTCGCTGCGAATTTGCTTGATGAGATCCCAGAATTGTCGCCGTGACAGTGGGTCGACGCCGGTTGTCGGTTCGTCAAGAATTAGCAAGTCCGGGTCGTGGACGAGCGCACAGCAAAGTCCAAGCTTCTGCTTCATGCCGCCCGATAATTTCCCTGCCGCACGATCGCGGAAAGGCTCAAGGCTGGTGGCTTTGAGAAGACGCTCGATCCGAGCGGCTCGATCGTTCGCCGATTGCCCGTATAGTCGACCAAAAAAATCGATGTTCTCGACGACTGAGAGTGTCGGATACAGATTGCGGCCCAAACCCTGCGGCATGTAGGCAATGCGCGGCGCGACCGCGTCTCGGTGATCATGAGATGCCATATTTCCGCCGAGAACTGTTACAGCGCCGAACTGAATCCGCCGCACGCCCGCGATCAACCCGAGGAGTGTCGATTTGCCGACACCATCCGGACCGATCAAGGCTACGCTCGATCCGGTTGGGATCGATAGGCGGACCCCGTCAAGTGCGATCGTAACACCGTAATGATGACTGACGGCCTCGATCCGGACGGCTAGTTCATCGCTGCGCGACATCCGGAAGCCTCACGGCGAGGTTCGATGGCCAAGTCGCTCCGTTGCGAAGTTTCACGTAGGCGTTACCGGTCATGCCGGCCTTCACATAGCCTCGATAGGTCTCCAAAACCTTGAAGTCGATGTGAAGCTTAATGCGGTACATCAATTTGTCGCGCTCATTCGCTGTCTCGACATATTTGGGAGTGAACTGCGCGTTTGCTGCGACGAAAGATACAGTTGCTGGAACGACGTATTCCGGCGCGCTATCGAGCACAATGCGCGCCTCCGAACCAAGTTCCACGCGGCCGACCTGGCTCGTGGGCAGAAAGATGGTCATGTGCGCCTCTGCGAGGCTGAGCAGAGTCAGCACACGCCCGCCCGCAGCGACGACCTCGCCAGCCTGAGCCAAGCGATACTCAACGCGACCCGATAGGGGTGCCCTAAGTGTCATGTCAGCGATCGATGCCTGAATCTGCGCCACCTGGGCCTCGGCGACCTCGGTCGCCGCTTTCGCATCTTCGATTGCGACCCTCGCGCCTTCAAGGACCGCCTTCGAGACGTCTCTCTGCGCAGTACGTCGATCAAGCTCTGCCTGTGTGGATATATTGGTGCGTGAGAGCTCGAGAGTGCGCCGAAGCTCAGCTTCGGCAAGTTTTAGTTCGGCCTCCCGCAAACCGACATCAGCCTGCGCTCGGGCAACACTTTGATGGGCGCGATGCACTGCAGCCTTCGCGGCTACTAGTTGCGCAAGAACCTCGGTTGTGTCGATTCGAGCTAAGATGCTGCCCGACTGGACCTCGGCTCCTTCATTAACGAGAACCTCCGCCAGCCGACCCGCATACTTCGTAGCAACGTCCACGCGCTCGACCTCGATCCGGCCGTTTGCACGCGTAAGGCCTTCTGGCACGCGCGAGGCTTGTTGTTGGAGCCAGTACGCATAGCCTCCTGCCGCTCCCACCGCCAAAATCACAACACTTGCAAGGGGAACAATGCGCATTTGGATCACTACCTCAGCCGTAATGCCCCAGTCTCGATTGGGGGTCCCATCTTTTGGATGTCCTGACCTCAGTCTTTTGAGGAGGCATGCTGTCAAGAATGATTCCAACGCCTTACACTAACGTTAGCCATCCTCGTTGGCAAAGCGGCTTCAGAGCGAAAAATTTCGCGAGGAGCTTTTAGACGACTTTGTTTGACCTGCATCAAAGTCGGCCAAGTTCGACGGAATAGTGTTGTTGTGAGGATGTGTGATGCTCTCGACGACCGCCAGGATCGGGTTTCTTATTTTCCGCCGCACTCTTTCAGCGGGCAGGTTGCTTATCCTCGCTATTACGTTCTTTGCAGCTTTGCTCGCGGCTGCGCAAGCGTGTCCTCCGGTTAATTTGTCTGAACCCAAGATTGCTGCCACTCCAGTGACAGCCAAGCACAACAAGATGGCAGCAGCGGGCAGAACAGTTGAGCTGAAGTCGACCGCGGTGACAGACGCTCTTAAGGTGGTTGGCCGATGCTGTGGAAGCTTGGTGCCAGGTTCTATCTGTCCGAGTTTTTCCTGCTCAATGGGTTCGGCGGCTTTGCCGGCAACGGTGTTGTGCGTCAGCCCGTATTTAATCGTGCGCAGTCGCGGTGTGACCGATGATACTGGACTCATGTTTTCGGCATTAAAGGCCGATTTTCGTCCACCCCGCCACATTGCCTGAGCGCGGCGCGGGCGAGGGTGACCGTTCTTGCCTGGTGACATCGCGCGTCGATTAGCCTGAGGCCGGTTCTCGCATGTAGCCGAGCGGCTCAGCGGCAAGAACTCTCGCACACGAGCGTTCGGAGACGAACCAAACTTTTCACGTCAAGCCATGAGGCAAGATATGAACCGTCGCAAATTTATCGGAACAGCTGCAGCTGCAGCTGTCACCGTTTCACTGCCACCACTGCTGCGCCCAGCGTCTGGCGCCTCGGACCCGCGCGACGTACTCCGGATCGTTCGGCGCGGGATTGAAGTCAACGGTCGGTCTGCCGACGTATTCGGTCTGATCGGGACTAGTGGCAAGCCGGGCCTTTCCATTACGGCCGGACAAGATTTGAACGTCAGCCTGCGTAACGAAACAGAGGATCCAACCATCGTTCATTGGCACGGGCTGACGCCCCCGTGGACTCAAGACGGCGTGGCCGATGCGCATATGCCGGCTATGAACGGACGATCCGAACGCAGGTTCAAATTTCCAGTCGGCGCGGCAGGTACCCATTGGATGCACGCGCACACTCTGCAAGAACAGTCACTGTTGGCGGCACCTCTCATCGTAAAAGATAACGAGCCTCGCGACGAGCAAGATGTCGTCATCATGCTTCATGATTTTTCCTTTGCCACGCCGGAGGAGATTTTCACGCGCCTTAAAAAGGGCACTGCTAAGCAAGGCGCATCCGGTAATTCGATCGTCATTTGGTCGGGCACAACGCACGGTCACGAAACGGTGCCTGGAACACCGCAAATCCCACATGACGGCACGAATTTTCACTTGAATGACATCGACTACGATGCCTACCTCGCCAACGACCGGACGCTTGATGATCCGGAGGTGGTGCAAGTTGAGCCAAGCGGCCGCGTCCGACTCCGCATTATAAACGGCGCGACCGCTACTGCTTTCACGATTGATCTTGGTGACATTGTCGGGAATCTGATTGCTGTCGATGGCCAAGATGTTTCGCCGGTCGCCGGATTTCGCTTTCCGGTTGCGATGGGGCAACGACTCGATATCCGATTACACTTGCCGGGCGAGAAGCGTGCGTTCCCAATTTTGGCATTGCGGGAGGGCGCACGGGAGCGGACCGGCATAATCCTGGCCCAAACCGGTGCGCAAGTAAGGAAGCTTGCGTCAAGAGGTGAAAAGGCCGGTCCCGTTTTGGATCTCGTTCTCGAACAGAAATTGCGAGCTACAAAGCCGCTGGCATCGCGTTCGGCAAATAAGCGCTTTGAAATTGCGCTAACTGGCAAAGCGCAAAGCTACGAATGGGGACTCGACACACGCCCGAACCTCGTCGCGCGTCAGGGTGATCGACTTGAGGTCACTATGATCAATCAAAGCGTGATGTCCCATCCCATGCATCTCCATGGTCATCATTTCCAGGTGATCGGTGTGGATGCGCACCGGTTTTCTGGAGCCATGCGCGACACGGTGCACATTCCACCGCGCCGTGCGGTCACGATCGCTCTCGACGCCCAGAACCCCGGCCAATGGGCGTTTCATTGTCACCATCTTTATCACATGGCGGCCGGTATGATGACAACCTTACGTTACGACGGCTGAAACTAGAGCGCCAACGTCTGAGGAGAAAGTCATGACTCTTATCAATCAGCTTCGTTTTGCGCCGGTAGTCGCGTCTCTTGCGTTGCTCCTGACCGCCGCCGAACCAGATCGCGTCGCTTTCGCGCAAACACCGGCGATCTCAGCTGCCTTGCCCGAGTCGACGATCAAGTCGCTTCAGGAGGCTCTTAACAAGCAAGGGATTGCTACAAAGACCGACGGCGTCTTGACTGACGAGACGCGCGCCGCAATCCGGAAATATCAATCACAGCATCACCTGTCTGTTACCGGGGAGCCTGACAAGCCGACGCTGGAGAAACTCGGTATTGCCGCCCGCCAGAGCGCCGCGCCGGGCGGCCAAACCGAACAAGTGCAAACCGGTACTCGGCCAAACATGGCGCCTGGCGGAATGATGCAGGGCGGGATGATGCCGGGTGGAATGATGAACTGCCCGATGATGAGGCCAGGTCAAGCGGCAGGTCCGTCCGGCGTGATGCTAGGGAGTGTGCAAATGCAGCCGGGGCAGATGGCGCAAGGCGGCGCGACAGAACGCGAGATGATGCAAAGCATGATGCAAATGCTGCAGGGAATGATGCAGATGATGTATGTTCAACTCCAGCGGCACGGATCGAGCCAGTTAACTCCAACGCAGCCTGAGGCGATGCCGCACGGACAGACGCAACAAAATCCGCGCTGATAAGCGATAGACGAACGCCAGACAAGACGTCTGATCATGAATGCGATCAGGGGCCCTACCAAGTGTCGTTGACGAACGGTTCGCAAAAATTACAGAGGAGAAAAATTGCAGTGGAATAAGTCGCGGTCGTTTGGATGCAGGTAGCGGAGGACTAAGGTTATGACGACAGAATCTCCTTTTAGCTCGCCGGATCCGGAGCGTAACATTCAAACTCATAAATCGATGCGGTCTCAGCTTTTTTTAGCATACCTACCGTTGGCGCTGGTGTTGAGCGGCGTCATAATGTTTTTATTCGGGTTTTCATGGTGGACAACGTTGATTGTGATTCTGCTTCTGGCGTGCCCGGCAGCAATCGCCGTAGCGCTTTATTCAAGCTCAAATTCGGTACAAAACCGTAGTCGGGCCGATCAGCCCGAGTAAATTCTTGGCGACTCGCAGACGTATAAAGAGTCCGTTTTGAACTACGTTGCGGCAGAATGGAAGCGGCCGCGAGCGGGTTGGCTCAGGCACAACTCAATTCCGGTCATGTTCGCCGACACTTCGTAACCGCGTGACGCGGTAAGGAATTCGACTTTTGGTATAATCACCGTCATGAACATGTCGCGCCTTTGCAGGCGGTTCTGCGGTTTCAGCTCGGCCAGTTTGGCGATACGGAGGTAGTCAATGAACATAGGGCAGGCATCCCGCGCTTCTGGCGTATCGGCCAAAATGATTCGCTACTATGAAGGCATTGGGTTGCTTCCCGAAGCCGCCCGCAAAGAAAGTGGATATCGCGACTATGATGTCATGGATGTACATAGGCTGGCATTTGTACGACGCGCGCGCGATCTGGGTTTTTCTATCGATCGCATCCGCGAGCTGTTGCTTCTCTGGAGCGACCGGGAACGCGGCAACGTCGATGTAAGGGCAATTGCAAACGCGCATGTTGCTGAGCTGCAGGATCAGGCGAAAAAGCTCGACGCAATGATTGCTACGCTACGACACCTCGTGCGTTCGTGCCGCGGTGAAAATCGGGATGAATGCCCGATTATGGCGGATCTGAGTCGGGGCGCCGCCGCGTTAGGACGGTCGCGGCACAAAAGCCCGAAGGCCGTTGCAGAACGGGCACGCGTGTGACCTAATTTTTCTCGGAGTAAGAGTTCCAGGCGCTCAATACGTTTAGAAATCAATGCTTTAGGCTTCCCTCATGGGAAGGTTTCGGGCGCGTTCAAGAATCATTAGTTGGCAAAAGCGCGTGGACGACCTATTTTGGTTTTCCGGAGTCTAATTGCCAGATGCTGAAATTGGTGACCCGAAGAATGCGCTTGAAGGCGGCCGTGTTTTTGGCCGCGCTTTACGCGTTGACGGTCTTGGCACCACATGCCGCGTTGGCATTCTCCGGTCCCGGTGGGTACGTGCACTGCCTGACACAAGAAAAGTCCGCGCACGATCATTCCGCTATGTCCGGTCACGAACATGCGGACGGCTCCGTTCACAGCCATGCCGGTAAGGCCGAGGTGCCGGATTCTGAAGATTCGCAAGGCCCCGCCACTGCGTGTTGCGGACTGTTCGCTGCAACGGCACTGACGAGCGAGCCCCGCGTCGTTCTGCCCGCTCCGCCGATCGCGTCGCGGATTGTTCCTTTCCCGTCGAACGGCGTCGACGGTCAAGGCCCCGGCCGGATCATTCGCCCTCCCATCGTTTGATTGACGCTTATTGATGCTCGCGCGCGTGCGGACGTTGAGTCCGTGCGGGCGAGCAAGGTTCGTCAATCATCTGGTGGGGTGTCATGCTTACGCATCGTTCGGCCGTTCGTTCCGCAATCCCGCGGGGCCCGAGGCTATTCAATAAATCCGCAGCTCGGTTCGCTAGTGCAGTTCTGCTGTTGGCCGCGCTCGCCGGCTGCACGACGGCACCGTCCGTGCTTGCGGTCGCCGACCCCGCCGATCCGGACGTGCCGGTGCGCGCTGTTCGATACAGCCCGGTACTTGCCGGTTATTCATCCCAGCGGCCCGTCGCGCCCATGCCGTGGCGTGAGCGGAACGAACGCGTTACTCCGAAAGGAGAAGCGCAATGAAGGCATGCATGGGATCGGCCCGTTCGTTGCGGATCGGCGTTCTGGCCAGCCTGCTTGCGCTCGGGGGATGTGCATCCTTTTCTCCTGATCGCGGCATGAGTGCCGTGGAGGAATTTGGCGGGGCGCCACTTGGCAAAGAGGTATTGGCGATCCGGTCGGAAGAGGACGCCGCCGCAGCTCGGGCGACAGTCGACAGGCTTTTGGCCCGGCGGTTATCGGCCGACGACGCGGTGCAGATCGCGCTTCTGAACAACCGCGAGCTTCAAGCGGCATATAACGAACTCGGGATTTCTGAGGCGCTGATGGTCCAAGCCAGCCTGCCTCCGAATCCGACGTTCACGATTGAGCGCATCGCGGGTGCGGGCAGCGTCGAAGTTGAAGCTCGTCTCATCGGCAGCATTCTTGCGCTTCTTACGCTGCCCGCGAAAGCCAAGATCGCGGCGGACCGGTTTCGCCAGGCGCAGTTGAAGGCCGCTGACACGACACTACGAGTCGCAACGGAAGCGCGCCGTGCGTACTACCGGGCGGTTTCGGCGATTGTGATCGCGGGCTTCCTTGTTCAGTCCCAGTCCTCAGCTCAAGCCGCGACCGAGCTTTCGAAAGAACTCGGCGAGGCAGGCACGATGAACAAGCTTGATCAGGCCCGGAATCAGGTTTTCTTTGCTGAACTGACCGCCCAGCTTGCTCAGGCGCGCCAGCTTGTGTCTACGGAGCGTGAACGTCTGACCCGCGTTATGGGGCTGTGGGGAGCTGATACCGTATTCAGACTGCCGGCAACGCTGCCACGGATGCCAGGGCGCCCCGGCGCGCAACCTGACGTCGAGCGGGCTGCCGTTGCAAAGCGCCTCGATCTGCAAATCGCGCGCATGGAAGTACAAGCGCTCGCAACGTCTTTCGATCTAACGAACGCGACGCGGATGGTCAGCATACTTGACCTCTCAGGCATCAAGAAGCGGGTCAAGGTCAGGGATGAGGAGGGCATGTTTGAGGTCGAAAAAGAGCGTGGACTTGAGGTGGAGCTGCAGATTCCCATTTTTGATCTAGGAACTTCGAAGGTCCGTCAAGCGGAAGAAACCTATATGCAAGCGGTCAACCGCCTGACTGCAAAAGCGGTGGACGTGCGGTCGGAAGCTCGTGAGGCCTATCGCACATATCGGGCGGCTTACGACATCGCGCGGCACTATCAGCGCGAAGTTCTGCCCCTGCGCAAAATCATCTCGGATGAGACTTTGCTTCGCTACAACGCGATGCAAGTAGACGTATTCACGCTGTTGACCGAAGCGCGCCTCCGGATCGCAGCCACCACGTCAGCTATCGAGGCGGAACGCGCCTTCTGGCTCGCAGCCACCAACCTGGGTGCTGCGGTGTTGGGCGGCGGCGCTGGCGGAGGCGAGGGCGAATCGAGAGGTCCGACTGTGGCTGCTGCCGATGGCGGCGGCGGACATTAGAGGAGTACACAATCATGAACAGATCACGCAGAAACTTCATCGGCAGTTCCGCCCTCGTTCTGGCGGGCGCAGCGCTTGTCAGCGGGCGCGGCAAAGCCTCTGAAATCCCAGAGGCCGTGATCCAGGAATCTCCTGCGATGCAGCCGCCGCTCTATCCGAAGACCGGCCCTGACTATCAACCGGTGGTCACGCTCAATGGCTGGACTTTGCCATTTCGCATGAAGGATGGATGGAAGGAATTTCACCTCGTTGCCGAACCGGTCGTTCGGGAAATGTCGCCGGGCATGAAGGCGCATCTCTGGGGCTATAACGGCCAGTCGCCGGGGCCCACGATCGAATGCGTCGAAGGCGACAAGGTCCGCATCTTCGTGACCAACAAGCTGCCGGAGCACACGACGGTGCATTGGCACGGCGTGGTGTTGCCGTGCGGTATGGACGGCGTCGGCGGGCTGACGCAGCCGCATATCAAGCCTGGCAAAACCTTCGTCTATGAGTTCGTGGCGACGAAAAGCGGTACGCACATGTACCACCCTCATGCGGATGAGATGGTGCAGATGGCGATGGGCATGATGGGTTTTCTGGTCATCCATCCTGCCAATCCGAAGTTCCAGCGCGTCGACCGAGACTTCGTGTTTCTGATGGCCGGCTACGACATCGACCCCGGCAGCTATGTGCCGAAGGTTATGACGATGCTCGACTTCAATCTCTGGGCCTGGAACAGCCGCGTATTTCCTGGGATCGATCCGCTAGTTTGCAATTACGGCGATAAGGTTCGTGTCCGCATCGGCAATCTGACCATGACCAACCACCCGATCCACAAGCACGGTGCGCCGTTCACGGTCACTTGCACGGACGGCGGCTGGGTACCGGAAACGGCCCGCATCCCTGAAGTGACGACCGACGTTCCGGTGGGAGCGATGCGAGCGTTCGAATTCACAGCCGACGAAATGGGTGACTGGGCGATCCATTGCCACAAGTCGCACCATACGATGAACGCAATGGGCCATGACGTGAAGACGTTCATCGGCGTGGACAAGCGTACCGCGCAGCGTGCCATCAGGCGGCTGGTGCCGGACTACATGCCAATGGGATCGGCCGGCATGGCGGAGATGGGCGAAATGGAAATGCCCATGCCGGACAACACGCTGCCGATGATGACCGGCTTTGGCCCGTTTGGCCCGGTCGAAATGGGTGGCATGTTCTCGGTCGTGAAGGTGCGAAAGGGCATCGGACGCGACGATTACAAGGACCCGCCCGATTACGACCATCCGCCCGGCACGGTTGCCTACGAATTCAAAGGCAAGGCGCCGCAGGCCATGCGCCAGGGTCCGGCGCCATCGGCTGAAAAGACGCGGATGGAATTCGATGTCGTCAAACCTGGCTCGAAACGGCCCGCAAAGCACAAACATTAGAAACCAACAGGAGAAGTCCATGTCATTACAATTGCCTTTGCCGAAACCGCTGAATGCCGCGCTACTGACGGCTGCAGCATTGTCTTTTCTCTCGATCGCGCCTGTTGCGCTGGCTGGTCCCGGCCAGCCCGGGCATTCCCATAGCCACGGCGAGTATTCGGCGGGCCAGCCCGGCGACCCGAAGAAGCCTGCGCGGATCGTCCCGGTGACGATGCGCGAAACCGATGACGGGAAAATGGTCTACATCCCGAACAGGGTCGATGTGAAGCGCGGCGAGCAAGTCCGCTTTATCGTCACCAATGCCGGCGCCATCCCGCATGAATTCACGCTGGCGAGCACCGAAGATAACCTCAAGCATGCCGAAGAGATGAAGAAAAACCCGGAAATGGAGCACGACGATCCGAACAGCAAAACGGTGCAGCCCAAGAAAAAAGCCGAGATCGTGTGGCGCTTCAGCAAGGCGGGGACGTTTGAATTTGCCTGCCTTATCCCCGGTCACCGCGAAGCTGGGATGACCGGCACAGTCGGTGTGAAGTAGATCTATTACCAAACCAAACGGAGAAAACATGACCAAACGAATGATGATGATTGCGGCCGCAATGTTTGTGTTCGGCGCTCCGACGATGGCCATCAGCCAAAGCGATCCGGTCCAGGCGCAGAACCCGCAGCTCATTGATGGTCAAGTGACCAAGATCGATGAATCGGCAGGAAAATTCACGATCAAGCATGGACCCATCAAGAAATTCGACATGGATGGAATGACGATGGTTTTCCAGGCGCAGGACCCGGCAATGCTCAAATCGGTCAAGGCTGGCGACAAGGTGAAATTCGATCTTGAGAAGATCAAAGGCCAGTTCACCGTGACCAAGATTGAGAGAGCCAAGTAGCTTCGACCTTCGCGGTGGCATGCCGGTTGAAGTCTTCCGTACATGCCCCGCTCTTCTTCTCAGATAATGGGAGCCGATCCGTGCACGGCCACAATAATGAAAATCCTAGCAGCCATCTTTGATGCTGGTTTTTGCATGCACGCAATTAGCGGTGTTCGCGGCACCATTCGAACCAGTGAGCGTAAACGCGCTACTTGGCTGCGGATGAGCCAGGCTGCGACCTACAGTGCAATCGTGGGCGCAATAACACTGGTTGGCTGTAACGCGGCACAAGCCCAATTGTCGGTGAGGATCATCGAGAAGGGAGTCTATAAAGCGGAAACTATTGCAAGAACGGTTACGAAAGAAGCTACAGGCGTCCTAAACACCGTGGTGAATCCTCGGCTTATCAGTGAAGGTGTCGTTGTCTATGGCAATCTCGGTGTTCGCTTTGGGATCCGTTACGTCGTGTCCCGCGCCGCAACCACGGACGTCGATCTGAGATTCGTGATCCGCTTTCCGCCTGCTGGTCTTCGCGATCCGAAAGGCCTTCGATATTCGGCAAGTGAGCAATCCCAGAGCGTGCAAACCGGCGGTGCTCATTACTGGGATTATCAACTTGAGAATGATTGGGAGATTGTTCCGGGCGCTTGGCATTTCGAAATTTGGTCGAACGCCATCAAACTGGCGCAGCAGACGTTTTGCGTCATTGACGCGCGACAAGCGGTAGACGCGAAGAACACGAAGGAGTGTCTGCCGTTCTTGATGAAGCTTTCGAACGATCATGGCTCACGTGGAGCAGGTGCCAGAGGCAGGAAAACCGTGCCGCCTCTGGCGTTTTCAATGCAGCCACAGGAGAGATAGGTGCAGCCTTACTGTGCCGTACCCATCATGTGCAGCTCGGGAGCTTACCTTTTTTCGGATGCCGCCGGTCCCGATTCTGAGTGGCCCGAGTGGGTCGATCCCGCCTTCACATTGGCGTTGACGCCGTCTGTTTCGATAGCGGGCCGGCGGACGCCGCCCCGCGGCGCGGATCGCGTGCCATGGCTGTTCATCTCAGGACTTCGAGGCTGGTTTCCTGCGCCAGTTTCCTCAGCGCCCGACTGCATCGACCCGGGATTCACGTTCGGAGGTGCTGGTGTCTGCGCGAATGCAGCGGTCGTGATGACGACACCTGCGGCTGCTGAGAGGAGAAGTTTTGAGAACATGTTTCGCTTCCTTGATTGGATTTTCGGACCGGGCAACGAGTGCTGCCTGAAACTGAGTTCGAGAGCGGAAGCGATCCGGTTACGATCTCACGAAACTGTTATAGCGCCGCATTGTAACTTCAGCGGACGCCTTGCGAACTAGTGGATAAAGGATCGACAAAAGAGCGCGAACTGCGTGCGCTGATGATCGCAAGCCAGAGTGGTGACGCCGCTTCGCATCGTCGCTTGTTGTCAGAATTGGCGGGCTACTTGCGCGGGTATTTTCGTAATAGACTGCTGCGCGCCCGCCGTGCGAGCGAAGAAACGGAAGACCTTGTGCAGGAGGCACTGTTAGCGATTCACAATCGGCGCGGCACCTACGACCCATCTGAGCTGTTGACACCTTGGGTATACGCAATCGCGCGCTATAAACTCATTGATCACCTGCGCAAAAGCCAATCGCAGGTTTCGGACGTGCCTTTAGAAGATGCCTCGGAGGTCATGGCGGCGGACGACCAGAGCGCAAACGAGAGTAGCATCGATTTGGGCAGGCTTCTGGCAATGCTTCCGGAGAAAGTCCGTATGTCGATCCAGTATGTGAAAGTTGATGGACTTACTGTGGCGGAAGCGGCGGCGCGCTGCCACCTTTCAGAATCTGCAGTTAAGATCAATATCCACCGGGGACTAAAGGCCTTAAGCACACTTGTCAGCCGAGTGAACATTCAATGAAAACGGACGATCTGATCGATATTCTGAGTGCTGAGGTCAATGCGGTTGATCCTCAGAGGGTGAAGCGTGTCGTTCTGGCTTTTGTCTCCGCAGCTCTTATCTTGGCGTTGGCGGGCAGTGTCGCGACACTCGACGCGGGATGGCTGGATAAATTCAACAGTCTTGGCTATCTCACTCTCAAAATTTCGTTCGGCGTATCGGTCGTTGTGTTGGGCACCTTCCTTTTGCTGAGCCATCTGCGTCCGGGCAGCAAGATGCAGACATTTAAGTGGTTTGCGCTCTTGCCATTTGGTGCCGTCATCGGTTTCGCGATATTGGAGCTAGCTCTATCGCCCGCATCTCATTGGAATAGCTTGGTGGTTGGTACACATTGGTTGGAGTGTACGGGTTTCATTGTCGTTACAGCTTTTGGGTCATCAATTTTGCTCCTATTGGCCGCGCGTCAAGCTGCTCCGACAGATCTCGCGGGAACGGGTGCGCTTTTGGGTCTTGTTTCCGGCGGGATAGGTGCTGTTGCCTACGCGCTGCATTGTGCCGATGATTCAGTATCCTTCATTGCAGTTTGGTACGGCGGAGCCATTTTATTTTGCTCGGTCGCCGGAGCATTGGTGGGATCGCGATTATTGAGGTGGTGACGGTGCCAACAGCCAAATCCATGATTTAGGCGGCCAGTTTGCTGGCGTATGGAATGGGCGTGGATGACCCAGTCCGCTCTCCAAAGTTTTGGTCATCGCACTGGCAGCTTTGCCTTTCGTTAAGGATGGACCGTCCGTAACAGTATTACCCATTTCGATGCGGGTCCCAGTTGTCAGCGCGACTGGTATCGGCTAATTTGGCGCTCTCCAAAGCTTGCAATTGTCGGGGCGCGCGGGAGGGATCGAGGTCTCTCCCGGGCGCTTTTATCTATCCATGCGCCGGCACCGGCGCTCTCGCAGTATTACATATTGCCGGCATACACGGCCCTGTGATTGCAATACCGGGTTGCCGGGGTATAAGAAGAAACGGATGTACAGACGCTTCCTGTCTCTTGTCCTTGTTTTGGCGATGGCCGCATCCGGCTATCAGCCTGCTTTTGGCATGACCGATGCTGCCGCGCCGGTTGTGCAGATGGAAGTCGACGCCGATTGTCCCGAGCTGCAGAAGGACGATTGCTGCGACCACACCGAAAAGGGCAAGAGGCTCTGCGTTTGGAACGACGCCTGTGCGGCCCGCTGTCATGTCAATGCAGGTTTCGAAGTTGCCGCTTATGCTCCGGCAGTCTGCGATGGCGTTGCCGCCGCACCGCCATCCCGCGAACGCTTGGCGGTGAAGGCTGCCCGCGCGGGTCCGCTGTTCCGGCCTCCTATCTTCTGATCCCTTGATGCCACGTCTCCCGTCGCGCGGGTCGCGCGTGCCGGAGACGCACGTGCGGGCTCGTTGTGGCCTGAACGCGCACAAACATCCAGCTTCAAGAGGATCACATGACGAACGTCACCGCAGTGCTGCGGGTCGTGCTTGTTTGCATGGTCGCCATAGCCCCGAATTCTTTAAGCCGCGTCGCCGCCCAGGTTGCGCCGGCCTTCGAAGCCGTCAAATCGGAGGTCCCAGTCGGCAAAGACATCCGCATCGAGCTAAAGATCGTCGGCATTCATCCGGCCCCGGTGTCAACAAGTGTCACAATCGAAAAGGCGCGGCTTGATATGGGCCCGGACGGCATGGAGGCGATGGCGGCTCCGCTGAAGCCAGTGCCCGGCGCTTCGCCAGGCGTCGTCGCATATCAAGCCGATCTCGCCATGGCCGGCCGTTGGGCGTTTAAGATTACGGCGCGCATCAAGGGCCGCAACGAGCCAGTTACGTCGACCGTGATCTTCACCGCCGTCGAACCGGAAACACGTGCGGACGTCCCGAAAAAGGAGGGGCCCCGCAAGATTGTCTACTACCGCAACCCGATGGGACTGCCCGACGTCTCGCCTGTTCCGAAGAAAGATTCAATGGGGATGGATTACATCCCGGTCTACGAGGACGAAACAGTCGGACCGCAGGGTACCGTGCGTATCTCGCCGGAGAAGGTGCAGCGGGCCGGGGTGCGGACGCAAAAAGCGGAACGCCGTAACGTTTCGCGGACCGTGCGCGCTCCGGGTACGGTCGCGGCCGATGAAACAAGGCTCGGCGTCGTCACCGCGAAGTTCAATGGGTTCGTTGAAGAGCTTTATGTTCCGTCTGTCGGTGAGCGTGCAAAGCGCGGGCAGAAGCTGATGAAAGTATGGATCGAGTCGCCGGACATCCTGCAGAAGCAAGCCGATCTGACCAGCACAATGACAGGCGCCGGGCGCGGCGGAACGCTTCACGAGAGTGCTGAACGGAATCTTCGTTTTTTCGGATTCTCAGACGAGGCGGTCGAAGAAATCAGAAAAGCGGGCCGTCCGCTTCGGTCGCTGACACTCAACGTGCCCCGTGACGGAACCGTGCTGGAGAAACCGGCGCTTGTCGGGATGCGTTTTTCGTCGGGCGACACGCTTTTCCGCACCGCCGACCTCTCCACGGTTTGGCTCATCGCGCAGGTGGCGGAAAGCGATCTCGCCTTGATCCGAGAAGGCCAGGCCGCCAGCGTGCAGCTCAAGGCGTTTCCGAACGAAACGCGGCAGGGGAAGGTCGAGCGGATTTATCCAGAACTGAACATGGCCACGCGCACAGTGCCCGTTCGGATCGTTCTTTCCAATGCAGACGGCCGCTTGCGTCCCGGGCTATTTGCGGAGGTCGCATTCGCAAACGGAACCGGCGAGGCCGTGATCGCAATCCCGGACTCGGCCGTGATGGACAGCGGCCGGCGACGCGTTGCGTTCGTCGCTAAAGGCGAGGGGCTTTTCGAGCCGCGCGAACTCGAAACCGGTGCGCGCGGTGATGGCTATGTCGAAATCAGGAAGGGGGTGGACGACGGTGAAGACGTAGTGGTCCGCGGTACATTCCTGGTTGACGCGGAAAGCAACCTGAAGGCCGCGCTCGCTGGCTTCGCACCGGCGGAGAACGGCAAGTGATCGCGCGGGTGATCCGCTGGTCGGCCGACAATGTCGTTCTTGTAATGATAGCGGCCCTCTTTTGCGTGCTGGCGGGCCTCTACGCGATGACGCGCATCCCGCTCGACGCGATTCCTGACCTCTCCGATACGCAAGTCATCGTCTACACGGAATACCAGGGTCAGGCGCCGCAAGTCATCGAAGATCAGGTCACCTATCCTCTGGCGAGCGCCATGCTCAGTGTGCCGCGCTCGCGAGTGGTCCGTGGATTTTCCTTCTTCGGCGTCTCGTTCGTGTACGTCATCTTCGAAGACGGGACCGATATCTACTGGGCGCGTTCGCGCGTTCTGGAATATCTGAACGCTGCGGCGGGCCGGGTGCCTTCCGGCGTTACCCCCACGCTCGGTCCCGATGCCAGCGGGGTAGGCTGGGTCTATCAGTACGCGCTGAACTCGAAAAACCACGATCTTAGCGAGCTCCGGTCCTTGCAGGACTGGCACTTGCGCTTCGGGCTGGCCAAGGCAGAAGGTGTTGCCGAAGTCGCCGCCGTCGGGGGCTTCGTGCGCCAGTACGCGATCGT
>Ga0209906_100237_pt1 | contig 43136 bp, 30 predicted proteins | sample FECB24metaG_FD_188303 | JGI IMG/M metagenome (GOLD analysis project Ga0209906, IMG submission 188303) | Cyanobacterial communities from the Joint Genome Institute, California, USA from Joint Genome Institute, California, USA - FECB-24 metaG... ... | reverse complement strand
GGCGACGTGCTGGCGCTGACGCCCGACATGGTGATCATCGCGACCGGCGGCCTGCCGCAGAACCCGCCGCTGGAGGCGGGCGGCGATCTGGTGACCTCGAGCTGGGACATCGTGTCGGGCGCTGTGAAGCCGGCGGAGACGGTGCTGCTCTATGACGACAACGGCTCGCATGCGGGCATGACCGCCGCCGAGATCGCGGCCAATGCCGGATCGGTGTTGGAACTCGTCTCGCCAGAGCGCTTCTTCGCTCCCGAAATGGGCGGCATGAACCACGTGCCCTACATGAAGGCCTTCCATGAGAAGGGCGTGCGCATAACGATCAACACGCGGCTGAAATCCGTCCAGCGCGACGGCAACAAGCTGGTCGCGACGCTGGGTTCCGATTTCGCCGATGGTTTTCGCGAGGAGCGGCGGGTCGATCAAGTCGTTGTCGAGCACGGCACGCTGCCGCTGGACGAGCTGTATCTGGCACTAAAGCCGTTGTCGAAGAACCGCGGCGCGGTCGACTATGAGAGACTCATCGGGGGCGGGGATGTGTTCCCGGTGAAGGATGCGGATGCGGCATTCACCCTGCTGCGAATCGGCGACGCGGTGGCGAGCCGCAACATCCACGCGGCGGTGTAAGACGGGATCAGGTTCGGGATCAGAATCTGACGGTCTGCCTCAAGCGACGTAGATTTTAGGCAGGGCGACATCTCTGCCGAAGATCGTGACGCCATGTCTAAATCCTTGGCTGCGGATGACGTTTTTTCGACACCGGGCGCGAGGCTTTGGCGGAATGGTGCCGTTACCAATTTGGCGACCATCGCCATTTTCCCCAGCAGGCGCAGCCCATGCAGCACGAAGCCATACAGTTCATTCGCGATTTCCGGCTCGGCGATGCGCCGCCGCAAGCGATACATCAGGCGAAGCGTTGCCTGCTCGACCTGATCGGCGTGGCCGCCGCCGGCTCGCAGCTGGACGCCAGCCGGATCACGCGCGCGGTCGCCGTCAGCCAGTTCGGCGGTGACGGCGGCGGCCTGCTCTTCGACGGGAGGAAGGCCAGCATCGCAGGTTCGGCGCTTGCAAACGCCATGACCATCGATGCTTTCGACGCACATGACGGCCACCCGCTGACCAAGGGCCATGCCGGCTGCGGATCGCTGGCCGCGCTGCTCGCCTTTGCCGGGGATGGCGCCTCGCTGAGCGGCGAGGCGGCGCTGGGACATCTCGTCTGCGGCTACGAGGTGGCGATTCGAGCCGGAATATCCCTCCACGCGACAACATCCGACTATCACACCACGGGCGCTTGGGTGTGCATCGCTGCCGCCGGGATCGGCGCGCGGATGCTCGGACTCGACGACGCTGCGAAGCGCGAGGCGATAGGGATCGCGGAATACTACGGTCCCCGCAGCCAGATGATGCGCTGCATCGACCACCCAACCATGGTGAAGGACGGCTCCGGCTGGGGCGCGATGGTTGGCGCCACGGCGGCGGTGATGGCGCGCGAGGGATTTACCGGTGCACCGGCGATCAGCGTCGAGGGCGCTAATGTCGCCACGTTCTGGTCCGACATCGGCGCCCGCTGGCGCATCAGCGAGCAGTATTTCAAGCCCTATCCGGTCTGCCGCTGGGCGCAGCCGGCGATGGAGGCGGTGGCGCAGTTGCGTCGCGACCATGGTTTTGAGGCCGGCGAGATTTCCGCGATCACGGTGAGGACGTTTCGCGAGGCGAGCAAGCTTGCCACGGCAGCCCCGGACACGACGGAAGGCGCGCAGTACAGCCTGCCGTTTCCGGTCGCGGCCCTGCTGGTGCGCGGCTCCGTCGGGCCGGGTGAGATCGACGGCGCGGCGCTGGCCGATCCGGACATCCTGCGGCTCTCGACGATGATCGAGCTGGTCGACGAGCCGCGCTTTTCGGCTCTGTTTCCGGCCGAGCGCTGGGCGGAGGCGGAAATCGTGCTGGCGGACGGGCGCCGCCTGGTGTCGAAGCCGGCCGTCGCGCGCGGCAGCGCGGAGAACCCGCTGTCCGACGAAGAGATCAGCGAAAAGTTCCATGGGCTGATGCAGGCGGCGGGTCTTGGAGACAGCGCCAGCGAGATCGAGGAGATGATCATGACGATCGATACCGCACCGAGCCTCGCGCCGCTGATGGCCATGCTGGCTCGCCCGTCGGGAGCGACGCGTTGAACGAGCCGCGCCGCAAACGGGGGGCCGAGCGCACCAGCAACCGGGGACCGTCCGCGATCCCGCAGCTGCCGGCGCGGCGCGTGCGCAATCCCTATCCACCAATGCAGATGCTGTCGGCCGATCAGTTGGAAGCGATCCATGAGGCGTCACTGCACATCCTGGAGAATTTCGGCATCGAGGTGATGAGTCCGCGCGCGCTTTCGCTGTTCGAGGCGGCGGGAGCGACGGTCGATCACGCGACGCAGAATGTCAGGCTGGACCGGGGGCTGGTGGCGGAGAAGATCCGCACCGCGCCGTCGTCGTATGCGCTGACGCCGCGCAATGCGGCGAACGCGGTACATCTCGGTGGCGACACGCTGAACTTCACGCTGGTGGCGGGACCGCCCAATGTCCACGACATGGAGCGCGGACGGCGGGCGGGGAATCTGGCCGACTATTCGGACTTCATTCGTCTCGCGCAGCATTTCAATGCGATCACGATGATCGGCAACCAGGTCTGCGCGCCGGTGGAACTGGCTTCGAACAACCGGCATCTCGATACCTATTTCGCCAATCTGACTCTCTCGGACAAGTCGTTCCATGTCTCGGCGATCGGCTCGGGCAGGGCGCTGGACGGGATCGAGATGATGGCAATCGGCCGGGGGCTGACGCTTGACCAAATGGCCGAGAGCCCGGGCGTGACGACGATCATCTCGGTCAACTCGCCGCGCCGGTTCGACGACATGATGTCGGACGGGCTGATGACCATGGCCGAGCATGGCCAGTCCGTGGCGGTGACGCCGTTCACGCTGATGGGGGCGATGAGCCCGGTGACGCTCGCCGGCGCGCTGGCGCAGCAGAATGCCGAGGCGCTGTTCGGCGTGGTGCTGACGCAACTGGTGCGGCCCGGCGCACCGGTGATGTATGGCGCGTTCACGTCGAATGTCGACATGCGCTCGGGCGCGCCGGCCTTCGGGACGCCGGAGAACACCAAGGCCAACATCGCGTCGGGGCAGTTGGCGCGGCGCTACAACTTGCCTTACCGCACGACGCCGGGATCGGCTTCCAACGCGGCGGATGCGCAGGGCGCTTACGAGACGATGATGGCGCTGTGGGGCGCGGTGCTGGGCCACGGCAACCTGATTTACCACGCCGCCGGCTGGCAGGAGGGCGGGCTGACGGCTTCGTTCGAGAAGTTCATCATCGATGTCGAGATGATCCAGCACATGATGGAGTTTCTGAAGCCGATCGAGGTCAATGAGGGAGAGCTGGCGCTGGATGCGCTGGGGCGCGTGCCGACGGGCGGGCACTTCTTTGGCGATGCGCATACGCTGGAGCGCTACTCGACGGCGTTCTACCAGCCGATGCTATCGAACTGGCAGAACTACGAGGCGTGGCAGGAGTCCGGCGGGCTGGACGCCACGGCGCGGGCGACGCGGCTGTGGAAGAAGGCGCTGGAGGAGTATCACCAGCCGGCGATGGAGCCGGACAGGCTTGATGCGCTGCAGGCCTATGTGGCGAAGCGGAAAGAGGCGATTGGGGGAGGGGAGCCGTGAGGTCGCTTGCTGAGCGGATGGGACCGTATCCAAGGCGGAGACGTCACGGCATGGATCCTAGGGTCTCCGCGACGGCCTTTGGCCTGCTCCGCCCTAGGATGACGAATGCGTGGGGGTTGCTCGCCAATCGCTCGCGTTTGCGACAAGCAGATCCGCCCCTCGATTTCGTCATCCTAGGGCGAAGCAGGAGCGAAGCGAACTGCGCAGCCCCTAGGATCCATGCCGTAACATTGACGAAATCCGCAACGGTCCAGACCTAGCGCTCTGATTCACTTGCTTAACAGTCGGATCCCACCTTCCTGCCCAACCCATTGAACGCAAAGAGCATCTCATGAAATCGCATGCAAAGGTCGTGGTTATCGGTGGCGGGGTGGTTGGCGCTTCGGTGCTGTTTCATCTCGCCAGGTTCGGCTGGAAGGATGTCGTGCTGCTGGAGCGCGATGAGTTGACGAGCGGCTCGACCTGGCATGCGGCGGGCGGCATGCACACGATCAATGGCGATCCGAACGTCGCCAAGCTGCAGAAATACACGATCGAGCTCTACAAGGAGATCGAGGAACTGTCCGGCCAGGCGACCGGCGTGCACATCACCGGCGGCGTGCTGCTGGCGGCGACCGAGGCGCGCATGGACTGGCTGCGCGGGGTAGTGGCGAAGGGGCGATATCTCGGGCTCGACCTCGAGGAAATCTCGGCCGAGGAGGCACATCATCTGATGCCGCTGCTCGATCCGTCGCAGTTTGTCGGCGCGGTGCGCAATTCCGAGGATGGGCATCTCGATCCGTCGGGCGTGACGCATGCCTATGCCAAGGCTGCCAGAATGCTCGGCGCGGAAGTTGAGCGCTTCACCAAGGTCGAGGACATTGTCCGCCGGTCGGACGGGATGTGGCGCGTCATCACCAACAAGGGCGAGGTGATCGCCGAGCATGTCGTCAACTGCGGCGGGCTTTGGGCGCGCGAGGTCGGGCGGATGGTCGGTCTGGAACTGCCGATCCTCGCGATGGAGCACATGTATCTGATCACCGAGGACATGCCGGAAGTGGCGGAGGTGAACCGTACCACCGGCAAGGAAGTGATCCACGCGGTCGATTTCGACGGCGAGCTCTATCTGCGCCAGGAGCGCGGCGGCATGCTGATGGGCACGTATGAAAAGGCCAACAAGCCGTGGTCGGAGCTGACCACGCCGTGGAATTTTGGCCACGAACTGCTGGAGCCGGACATCGACCGCATTGCGCCATCGCTCGAGGTCGGGTTCAGGCATTTCCCTGCCTTCCAGAAGACCGGCATCAAGCAGATCATCAATGGGCCGTTCACGTTTGCCCCCGACGGCAATCCGCTCATCGGACCGGTGCGCGGGCTGCCGGGGTTCTGGGTGGCGTGCGGCGTCATGGCAGGGTTCAGCCAAGGCGGCGGGGTGGGTTTGTCCCTGGCGCAGTGGATGATCAATGGCGATCCGGGCGCCGATGTCTGGGCGATGGACGTGGCGCGCTATGGCGACTGGGCGTCGATGGCCTACACCAACGCCAAGGTACGCGAGAATTATTCGCGCCGCTTCTCGATCCGCTTTCCGAACGAGGAACTGCCGGCGGGCAGGGGGCTGCGGACGACGCCGGTCCACGATTTGCTGGCGGCGAAGGGGGCGCAGTTTGGCGCGAGTTTTGGGCTCGAGCAGCCGCTCTGGTATGCGCCGGAAGGCGTGAAGGACGAGTTCTCGTGGCGGCGGTCGAGCGATTTCGAACAGGTCGGCAAGGAGGCGAAGACGGTGCGCGACGGTGTCGGGCTGTCTGAGATCTCGGTTTTCGCCAAGTACAAGGTGACGGGCTCGGGCGCGGAAGCGTGGCTCGACATGATGTTGGCCTGCAAGCTTCCGAAGCAAGGGCGAATGACGTTGGCGCCGATGCTCAAGGCGGACGGCAAGATCATCGGCGATTTCACGCTGGCCAATCCGGGCGCTGGCGAATGGTTCATCGCCGGCTCGGGCGTCGCCGAGGAGTATCACATGCGCTGGTTCGAACAGCATCTGCCGGCGGACGGTTCGGTGAAGGTGGAGCCCTATGGGCTGAAGCTCAACGGCTTGTCGATCGCCGGGCCGCAGTCGCGTGACGTGCTGGCGAAGGTGACGCGCGCGGACGTGTCCAACGAGGGCTTTCCGTTCATGGCGATTGCCAGGATGGACATCGGCATGGCGCCCTGCCTGGTCGGGCGCGTCAGCTATACCGGCGATCTCGGCTACGAGATCTGGGTAGCGCCGGAATACCAGCGGCATGTCTTCCAGACGCTGACGGCGGCGGGCGCGGAGTTCGGCATCGGCCTGTTCGGGTCGCGGGCGCTGAACGCGCTGCGGCTGGAGAAGGGTTACGGCTCCTGGGCGCGGGAGTATCGGCCGATTCACGGGCCGGTGGAGGCGGGGCTCGAACGGTTCGTCGCCTACAACAAGCCGGCGGATTTCATTGGCAAGGCGGGCGCGGCGGCGGAGAAGGCCGGCGGCGGAAAATACCGGCTCCGGGCGTTCATCATGGATGCGGCCGACGCCGACGTGATCGGCGACGAGGCGATCTGGCATGACGGCAAGGTGGTCGGTTGGGTGACATCCGGCGGCTACGCGCATGCGTCGGCCAAGTCGGTCGCGATGGGCTATGTGCCGAAAGAGGTCGCGGGCTCAGGAGGTGGCTTCGAGATCGAACTGCTCGGCAAGCGCCACACGGCGACGCCACAACTCGCGGCACTGTTCGATGCGGAGCAGAAGCGGATGCGTTCGTAGCATGCATCTCCAACTCTCCCTCCCACTCCCCCGCACAGCCGCCATCTTCATCGACCTGCAGGAGGAACACCGCCGCGATCCGGGGTTTGTAGCGGAGGGGTTTGATCACGTCGTCGCCAATTGCGTTTCCCTGCAGGCGGCGGCGCGAGGCAACGGCGTGCCGCTGTTCCACTATGCCTTCATCGTTGACACCGGTGCAGCGGACAACCGCGCGTTTCATCCGGTTAAGGCCGACGGAAAGTCGGCGTTCAGTGACAAGGACGACCCGAACAGCGCGATCTGTCCCGAGGTCGCTCCCCTGCCAGGGGAGCGCCTGCTGATCAAGAACAAGGCGAGTTCGTTTGCCGAGAATCTCGGACCGCAGCTTAAGCTGCAAGGTATCGAGTGGCTGGTGATCGCCGGCGTGTGGACCGAGGCCTGCGTCTACGAGACCGTCAAGGACGCGCAGGCGTTGGGGTTCCGGGTGCTGCTGGTCAAGGATGCCTGCGGCAGCGGAACCGTGGCGATGCACGAGATCGGGGTGCTGAATCTCGCCAACCGGCTCTATGGCGGAGCGGTCGCGACGACCGGGGCCGCATGCCGCCTGCTGGCGGGCGAAACCGTTGAGACCTGGCAGGTGCAGGGCGCGGTGCCGATGCGCTACACGTACGAGACGGCTGCGGCGCTCTACGCGGAACTCTGACAGCGCGCGCATTTCCGGTGTCTTGTGGTCATTGAAGCGCTGCAGGTGCGACCTCGCTGCAACAGCCGGGGGAAAACCGTTTCCGGCGTTAACTCTTCGTTTGCCATTTGAGCCAAATCCTTCAGCATTCCACCAAACAGCCCAAAAAAGGGGCGGCTTCAAAAAGGAGCGGGACATGGCGGGGACTTGGTTGGCGGCGCTCGGCGTCGTCGCAGCGATCAATGTCGGCGCGGACGCGCCACCGATGGACGAGGTCAGCAAGCTGGCCGACGCCATAGCGCTGACGCGGGTGTGCCCCTCGCTCCAGCTCGATCGGGAAACGGTATCGATGACGCTGGCTCGCGCCGGCATCGCGATTGCGCCGTTGATGGCGGAGATTTCGGATCGCAGCCGCGCGATGGCAGTCAAATACGTGCTGCTCGAATATCGCGAAGCCTGCGCCCTTGGCCGCGCACGCTACGGCGAGGCCGGAACCAGCGCCATGGGCTTTCTGGCCGAGAAGTAGCTAGAGCAACATCATGCTCTAAGCCGCCAAAGCCAGGGCCGGCGCGAGGTCGCCGGATGGCATGATCTCGATCCGTTCCAGTCCGAGCCAGTCGGCCATCAGCCGCAGTTCGGCGAGAAGCTCGCTTGCCGTTTCCGGCGGGGCGCAGGGTTCCGTGTGCGCGGCCTGCACGCGCAGCGCTGAGGTTGCGCGGTCGGCCTTGATGTCGACGCGGGCGACGATGCGCTCGCCGAGCAGGAAGGGTAGGCAGTAGTAGCCATAGATGCGCTTTTCAGCTGGCGTGTAGATCTCGATCCGGTAGCGGAAATCGAACAGGCGCTCGGAGCGGGAGCGCTCCCAGACCAGGGGATCGAAGGGCGAGAGCAGCGCGCGGGCCTCGATGTGACGCGGGAAGCGGGCGTCGGTCGAGAGGTAGGCCTGGTTCGACCAGCCCTCGACCTTCACCGGCAAGAGGTCGCCGGCTTCGACCAGTTCGGCGATCCTGTCCTTGTAGTTGGGCGCGGGGAGCCGGAAATAGTCGCGCAGGTCGCCCATGGTGGCGACGCCGAGCGCCGAGGCCGCCACGCGGGTGAGTTGGCGATGCGCGTCCTCCTCGTCCGGCACGGGCAGATCGCGCACGGCTTGCGGGATGACGCGGTCCGGTAGGTCGTAGATGCGCTCGAAGCTTGGCTTGCGCTCCTGCGCGGTGATGCGCCCAGCCCCGAACAGCCATTCGAGCGCGGTCTTGCCGTCGCTCCAACCCCACCATCCACCCTGGCCACGCTGGCCCTCGATGTCGGAGGCGGCGAGCGGCCCGTCGCTGGCAACCCGCCGCTCCATCTCGGCAATGAGGTCGGGGCGCTCGCGGCCGAATTTGGCCAGACCTGAATAGATGTTCTCGCCGCGCTCGGCCCGGCGCATCTGCCATTGCCACAGCGGCCAGGTGTCGATCGGCAGGAACGAGGCCTCGTGCGCCCAATACTCGAACAGCAGGCGCTGTTTCGGCGTGGCCGCGCCCTCCAGCATCGCCATCGGGTAGGCGCCGAGCCGTGAGAACAGCGGCATGTAGTGAGCGCGGACCGCGACCGAGACCGAATCAATCTGGAACAGGCCGAGGCGGTGCAGCACCTTGTTGAAATGGCGGCGGGTGAGCGCGCCGGCGGGACGCGGCTCGCCGAAGCCGGTGGCGGCGAGTGCGACACGGCGGGCAGTGGCAAGTGAGAGCTTTTCGCGCAAGGGAATCTCCTGCGGGGAGATTTCAGGAAAGGCGGGGACAGGGCAACCCGAAAACGGCCTGCTCGGGGACGCTCCTGACAACGGCTTGGCAAGAGGCAACGGCAGGGGACAGTTTACTTTCTTTCGGCCCCGGGTCAGCCTTGCGAAGACAGTGCCCTTCTGCGGAAAAAAGGAAACTGTCCCGACGCTTAGCTACACCGCCGCCAGCCGCTTGCGCACCTTCGCCAGGAAGGCACGGCGGGTCTCGACGGTCGAAGAATCCATCAGATAGTGCGCCATGAAGAAGGTCTTGCAGCGGGTGGCGCAGAGCGCACGGATGCCGCGGGTGATGGTGCGGCGACCGGGATGACCGACCAGATGCGACCACCACATCGGCGCGCCGCAGGTGGTGAGCACGCCAAGCACGCGGATATGCGTCATCAGCGCGCCAATCTTGGCGCCCGGCTCCGGCATCGAGAAGGCGACGCCGGGCGCCCAGACGCGGTCGAGCCAGCCTTTCAGCATCGCTGGCAGGCCATACCACCACGTCGGGTAGATGAAGATCAGCCCTTCGGCCCAGCGCAGGTGGGCGACGTGGTCGGGCAAGGGGTGCTGCTCGACCGGCAGGTCGTTGTAGCGTCGCCGCTCGTCTGCGCCCATCACCGGGTCGAAGCCTTCGGCGTAGAGGTCGAGCAGCCGGACTTCGTGGCCCTTTTCCTCCAGCGTCTTCGTCGCCTCGTCACGGATCGAGGCGCAGAAGCTCTCGGGCACCGGGTGGCAGTAGACCATCAGGATGCGCATCAGAAACGGTCCATCGACTGTCCGACCTTCAACATGAAAGCGTCGCGGCTGTCTGGCGTCGAGCGGTTCATGTCGTAGTGCGCCATGTAGGAGAACGGCGCGCCGGGCTTGACGGTGGCGCGCAGCAGGCGCGTCACGAGCTTGCGCGGCGGGTCGCCCATCAGGAAGGCGCGCCAGCGCGCGCCGCCATAGGTGGTTACGGTCGCGACCTTGCGGATGTTGTGCAGGCAGGTCTCGACCTTGCCGTCGACCATGCGGAACGAGACGCCCGGCACGAAGACGCGGTCGAAGAAGCCTTTCAGGATCGCCGGATAGCCGAAATTCCACACCGGGAAGGACAGCACCAGCGCCTCGGCCGCGCGGACGCGTTCGACATAGGAGGCGATGGGCCCAAGGTTATGGTCGACTTCGTGGTAGTTCAGCCGCTCTTCGCGCGACAGGCGCGGATCAAAATCCTCGGCGTAGAGATTGCAATTGTCGATCTCGTGGCTGCGCGCCGACAGGCGTTCGAGGATCAGCCGGTGCAGCGCTGCATTGTAGCTGGTCTCGACCGGATGGGCGTGGAGGACGAGGACTTTCATGCGATGATTCAACCTGCCTGCTGCAAGCCCTTGAACAGAAACACCTTACCGGTCTTGTAGTCGTAGTCCGGATTCTCCCAGGCGATCATCTTGCCGGGGTTGAGCAGGCCCTTCGGATCGGCCTCGCGCTTGAAGGCGAGCTGGATCTCGTCGGTCTGCTTCATGCCGCCTTCTTCCAGCGTGTAGCGGTGCGGGTTGAAGATCGGGCAGCCGTTTTCCTCGTGCAGGCGGATGATCTCGTCCAGCCGTTCCTCGGTCGTGTAGCGGATCAGCGGCAGGCCAAAGCAGGTGACGTTGCCGTCGAAGCGGACGAATTCCAGATGACCGATCATCTCGTCCGGGATCAGCGCGTGGATCTTCTCGATCCGCTCGAGCTGATGCGGGAAGGGGTAGAGCACCTGGAGATAGGTGATCGCCGGTTCGATGCGCAGCGCGCGCAGTGTGGTGTGGTTCCACGACAGCTCGAAATTCGGCGGCAGGCCTTTCAGGTCCGCCTCGGTGGCTGCGTTGAACAGGATTGCGCCGCCATGGCGTTTCGTGAAGGCGAGGAAGGCGTCGAGCGAGTGCGGCGCGACGGTGACAAGGCAGATGCTCTGGTCTTCAAGCATGAATTTCTGGTGGCGCTTGAAATAGGCGAAGGGGGCGGGCGCCGCGATCGGGGTGATGAGCTTGGTGAGCAGGCCGTCCTGCGTGCCGACGGCGTTGCCGTAGCGGGCGGCGTCCATGAACGTGTCGAAGCCGACGATGACGTCGACCCAATCGTACGCCGCCGTCAGCGGCATCTCGACTTCCGAGATGATGCCATTGGTGCCGTAGGCATGCGTCACCTTGTGCAGATCTTCCCCCGTCAGTTCCAGAATGCGCGGCTCCCCTTCCATCGTCACGACGCGTAACCGGATGATGTTGCCGAAGTCGCGAAGCCCGCCCCAATTGATCGAGCCGACGCCGCCGGAGCCGCCGGCGATGAAGCCGCCGATGGAGGCAGTATGGTAGGTCGACGGGTGGACGCGCAGTTCCTGGCCCGAATGGGCGCGGGTGGCCTTGTCGATGTCCGAGATGATCGCTCCGGGACCGGTGACGACGCGACCCGGTGCGATCGACTTGATCTCGTTCAATTCGGCCAGCGACAGGACGACGCCGCCCGACAGCGGCATTGCCTGGCCGTAATTGCCGGTGCCAGTGCCGCGCGGGGTGACAGGAACGCCGTGCCGGTAGCAGGCCTTCAGTACGCGGATCAGCTCGTCCTCGGTCTTCGGCGAGACGACGAGATCGGCCGTGACGTGGTCGAGCTGCTGTTTGAGGACCGGGCTGTACCAGTAGAAGTCGCGGCTCTTCTGCTGGACGATCGCCGGGTTTTCCTCGATGCGAATGCCGGCAATGTCTGATTTCAGAGCCTCGATATTCATCAATATTGCCCCACCACTTCGTCGAGTTCGCCATAGTCGGGGATCGCGCGGGCGATCGCCACGCCGTTCCGCACCACCGTGCGGTCGCTTTCCGGCCGCGACAGGAGTTCCGTCCACGACCTGCCCTTGAAAATCACCAGATCCGCGGCTGCGCCCGCGCTGAGGTGGCCTGTCTCCGCCAAGCCCATGATCGCGGCCGGCGTCGCGGCGACAGTGCGCGGCCAGTCGGCGACCGGATGGTCGAAGTGCAGGATGCGGGTCGCCATACGGTAGACTTCGAGCATGTCGAGATCGCCATAGGCGTAGAACGGATCGCGGGTGTTGTCGGAGGCCACCATCACGGGAATCTGCCGCGCGTTCATCTCGTGCAGAAGGGTGACGCCGCGCCAGCGCGGCGTGGTCCGGTCGTGGCGGCGGTCCTGAAGATACATGTTGCACATCGGCAGCGAGACGACGGCGAGGCCGGCCCTGGCGCAGAGGTCGAGCGTGCGCAGCACTTCGGCGTCGGGCTGGCGGGCGAGCGAGCAGCAGTGGCCGACGAGGATTTTGCCCTCGAACTTGTGGCGCAGGGCGGCTTCGGCGATCAGGCGCAGCGAAACCGCGTCGACATCGTCGGTTTCGTCGGCGTGGAAGTCGAGATCGAGCCCGCGCTCGATGGCGGCGCGGAAGACGACGTCCAGCAGTTCGACGATGTCCGGCACCATGTAGGTGACTGCGCCCAGAATGCCGCGGGCGCGGGCGACACGGTCGGCGAGCGAATGGAACCATGCGACGTCGCGGATGCTCTCGATGCCGGTCAGCGAGGCTGCCTGGAGTTCGATGCGGCCCTTCCAGCGGTCGCGCATCTCGGTGAACACGTCCCAGGAGATCGTTTCTTGCGGAAACACCGAGTCGAGATGGGTGCGGATAGCCCGCGTGCCGTGGGCGTAGGCGGTGCGCAGGCCGAAATCCATCCGCCGTGCCACGTCGCTCGAGTTCCAGAACGCAATGCGGTCGGTGCCGACGGCAGACAGTGCGCCGATGAACGAGCCATCGGGGTTCGGCATCCGCGGCCAGATGTGGCCCTTGTCGAGATGAGTGTGGCAATCGACGAAGGCGGGCAGGATGACGCGGCCGGCGAGATCGATGGAACGCGGCGGCAAGGGCCTGTCGCCAAGCGGCGCGATCGCCTTGATGCGGCCGTCGGCGATGGACAGGTCGGCGCGGATGAAGCCGTCGCGGTCCTGGGGAGCGGAGACGCCGGTGACCGTCGACGCGTGCAGCCGGGCATTGGCGAGCACGTACCAGCCACCTTTGGGCAGAACGACTGGCATCGGGGTCTAGCGCTCCTGCTTCATGGCGCTCTCGTGCCAGCGGCGCAGCACCATGTGCGAGATCCAGGACGTGACAAGGAAGATCATGATGCCGGTCATCGAGATCAGGATCAAAGCGGCGAAGAGCCGCGCCGTGCGCAGACGATAGCCGGATTCGATGATGCGCGAGGCGAGGCCGGAGGACTGGCCCGCGGAACCTGCGACGAACTCGGCGACGACCGCGCCGATCAGGGCCAGGCCGCCGGCGATCTTAAGGCCGCCGAGGAAATAGGGCATCGCGGCGGGCAGCCTCAGATGCCAGAGCTCCTGCCAGCGCGTTGCGCCGTTGAGCTTGAACAGGTCGCGCAGATTGCGGTCGACCGAATTGAGACCCAGCGTCGTGTTCGACAGGATGGGGAAGAAGGCGACGATCCAGGCACAGAGCAGCAGTTTGGTCGTCTGGTTGTCGACATAGATGTTGATGAGCGGAAAGACCGCGACGATCGGCGTCACCTGCAGCACGATGGCGAAGGGGAAGAACGACATCTCCACCCATTTCGACTGCGCGAAGAGGACGGCGAGACCGACGCCGCCGACGACGGCGAGCAGCAGGCTGAGGCCGGTGATGCGCAGCGTCGTCAGCAGCGACGAGAACAGCAGCACGCGGTCATCGATCAGCGCCTGAAGCACTCCACCGGGACGCGGCAGAATGTAGTGCGGGATTGCGTTCCAGACGACGATCCGGTCCCACAGGAAGATCGCGAGGCACATGATGGCGATGGGCAGCGCCCATTTGCCGACCCGTTCGATCCGCGCTGTCCTCAGACGGCGCATCTCCTCGGCGTCGAGCGGCACGGGCGCGCCTTGCTCAATGGACGCCATCGAGCACCCCTTTCGTCGCCGCCGTGGTGTTGATGGCGCCGATCAACACGTCGGACGTCTTTCGGCAGAGCGCGGCGTATTCCGGCGAGGTGCGGAAGAAATCGTTGCGCGGATAGGGGGCGTCCACCGCCACTTCCTCGAAGACGCGGCCCGGCCGCGCCGCCATGACGACGATGCGGTTCGACAGGAAGACGCTTTCGAAGACGCTGTGGGTGACGAAGATCACGGTGAAACGCTCATCCTGCCAGAGCTCGAGCAGATCGTTGTTGAGCTTGAATCGTGTGATCTCGTCAAGCGCCGCGAATGGCTCGTCCATCAACAGCACACGCGGCTTGGTGACGAGACCGCGGGCGATCGAGACGCGCATCTTCATGCCGCCGGACAGTTCGCGCGGCACCGCGTTTTCGAAGCCGGTCAGGTGCACACGCTCCAGCATTTCGGCGATGGCAGGCGTTGCCTCGCGGCGCGAGACGCCCTTGAGACGCAGTGGCAGCCAGACATTCTCGAACACGGTCGCCCAGGGCATCAGCGTCGGCTCCTGGAAGACGAAGCCTAGGTCGGTCTTGCCCATAGGCGCGCCGCGCCAGTCCAGAACGCCGGTGGTGGGCGAGGACAGACCGGCGATGATGCGCAGCGCCGTCGACTTGCCGCAGCCCGACGGCCCGAGCAGGCTAAGAAAATCGCCCTCGCGCAATGTCATGTCGACGCGGTCGAGCGCCATCACGCCGTTGGAGAATGTCTTGCCGACGGCGCGCATGATGAGGAGCGGCGCGCCGCCGGATTGTGTCATGTCAGGCAAGTCCGGTCAGGCTCACTTCTTGAGGTCGAGGCCGACGCCCTTATTGACGAAGTCAAGCGTGTAGGCCTTCTTGATGTCGATGCCGGCTGGCATGACCTTGGCTGCGACCATCTTGTCGTAGAACGACTGCATCCGCGCGTCGGTCATCGCGCCGATGCCCATCTTCTCGGTGTCGCCCGAGTCGACGATGCCGTATTCCTTCATCTTCTCGATCGAGAAGGCGATCTGCTCGGCTGTGATCTCGGGATTGTCCTTCATGATCATCTCGTTGGCAGCTTTGTTGTCGCCGTAAAGGTAGTTGTACCAGCCCTTGGCCGAACCATCGACGAAGCACTGGACAACAGCCGGCCGCTTGTCGATCGTGTCCTGCATGGTCTCGATCGTGGTCGCATAGGTATCGAAGCCATAGTCTGCGAGCAGGAACAAGTTCGGCTTGAAGCCACCTTCCTTCTCGACCGCGTAGGGCTCGGAGGTGATGTATCCCTGCTGGACGGATTTCTTGTTGGCGATGAATGGCGCCGGGTTGAACGTGTAGGGGATACGCTTGGCCGCGTCGTAGCCCATCTCGGTGATCATCCACTGGAAGTAGCTCTGGAAACCTTCGTCGCCGAGAATGTACTGCTCGGCGTCTTTCAGGCTCTCCCAGGTGTCGAGACCTTGGCCGGGATGCGACATCAGCACCTGAGGCTCCTTCTGGAAGGTGGCGGCGACGATACGGACCGGGACGTTTTCCTGCACCGCCGAGAAGGCCTGCAGCATGTTGCCGCCCATGTAGAAATCGATCTTGCCGGCAAGCATCAGCGGCCGGCCGGAGACCTGCGGACCGCCCATGGCGATGGTCACGTCGAGGCCGCAAGCCTTATAGCTGCCGTCGGCCACAGCCTGATAGTAGCCGCCATGTTCGGCCTGGGCGAACCAGTTGGTCTGGAATGTGACCTTTTCCTGCGCCGACGCGAGGCCGGCGGACATCGCCGCGGCCGTCAGCGTTGCAACTGAAATCAACAGTTTCGTCTTCATCGATACCACCCCTTGTTGCACCGGTCAGCGGGACGCGCCGGCATCTGAAATCCAGAGGAACAAAATGCAAGTCGCGTGCCAAGGCCCGGCAGCGACGAAAGCAGTCGTGGATTTGGGAATCGCCCCCGACCGACGATCGGCGGTGGCGCTTCTGAAGGCAGGTTGCCCAAATTTTGGCCGCGCGTCTACTGCCGGTCGATTGCGGAACAGTTGATTGTTGAATGTGGCCCGGTGCCTATGCATAGCTTGGCCCGAACCTGGACGCACTCATGCACAAGCCCCTCAATCCTCCTTCCATTCGGGCGCCGTTCGCCAAATACAGTCATGGCGTAGAAGTGCCCTTCGGCAAGCGGCTGGTCGCGGTGTCTGGTCAACTCGGGGTACGCTCGGACGATACGGTTCCGGACGGCGTGGCTGAGCAGGCGGAGCTGTGCTTCGCCAATATCACGGCGATTCTTGGCGAAGCGGGCATGACGCTTGCCGATATCGTGCGGATCAACGCCTATGTCACCGATCGGGCGCATATGAAGGGCTATATGGAGGTGCGCGACCGGGTGGTCGCGGATCCGCCGCCGGCCTCGACATTGATGATCGTCGGCGGCTTCACGCGGCCTGAGTTCAAGGTCGAGATCGAAGTGATCGCGGCGGGTTGACCGGGCAGCCTGCGGCTGCGATGCGGTTGGCGACGGACAGGAGATCCAACATGGCGCGACGTGTGTGGTGGGGCGATTTCCCGACAACCGACTATGCGGCGATCGACCCGGAGGCGACGATCGCCGTACTGCCTGTGGCGGCGATCGAGCAGCACGGGCCGCATCTGCCTGTTTCGACCGACACGTCGATCATGAACGGCATGCTGGAGACGGTGATCGACCGGATTCCCGCCGCGCTCGATGTGCGCATCCTGCCGGTGCAGGCGGTTGGCAAGTCGAACGAGCACCTGCATGCGCCGGGCACGCTGACCTTGCCGGCGACGACGCTGATCGAGGCGTGGACCGAACTCGGCGCATCGGTGGCGCGGGCGGGGGTGAGGAAGATCGTGATCGTCAATTCGCATGGCGGCAACGAGGAGATCATGGGCATCGTGTCACGCGAACTGCGCGTGCGGTTCCAGATGCTTGCGGTCAAGACGAGCTGGATGCGATTCGGCAAGCCAGACGGGCTCTACTCAGACATCGAGGGCCGCTACGGCATTCATGGCGGCGACGTAGAGACCTCGCTGATGCTGCATTTCCGGCCGGATCTGGTGGATATGCGCAAGGCCGAGGACTTTGTCTCGCGCGTGCAGTCGGCGGAAGAGAGTTTTGACCTGCTGCGCCACACCGGCACGCATGCATTCGCCTGGATCGCCAGCGACCTCAACCCGCATGGCGTGGTCGGCGAGGCGTCCAAGGCGACGGCCGAGAAGGGCAAGCTGACGGCGGAGCACCAGGCGGACGGGTTTGTGCGGCTGCTCAACGATGTGCGCGATGCGGCGCTGGCTGAGTGGATTGGCGACCCACACCGGGCGTAGCACCACGCGATATCAGGAGTTGTCAGCAAGGTTGGGCGCGCCCCTGTTCATTGCCAAACAGTTGATATCAACTGAATTCCCTGAAAGCCGCTTGCCGTATACAGGAGGGTGCATTGGAATTCCTTTTCATCATCAGCCACGACAGCGCGTTTCGCCCCGATCCGAAGTTGCTGTCCGACATAAAGGCGTGGATCCAAACCGCTGAAGCTGAAGGCGTTCGCATCGACGGCAAGCCGCTCGAGCCCGCGAGCGCGGCGGTGACGGTCAGGCTGCGCAGCGACGAGGAGAAGATCGAGCATGCGCCGTTCTCCTCGTCGGAGGAGCAGATGTGCGCCTATGAACTGGTGCGATGCGGCGGCATGGAAGAAGCGGTTGCACTTGCGAAGACCCATCCGATGGCCCGGGCCGCGACGATCGAGGTGCGGCCGGTCTGGGACGCGATGCAAGTTTGAAATCTACTCCACAAACACCCTGACACTCGCCGCGCGACCTGCCGCATCGATGACCGTCAGCGTCTGCTGACCGGCGCCGTCGGGGAGCCAGCGGGAGGTGCGTCGGCGTTCGGCTTTGGGGAGGGCCTTCCCGTTGGCCAGCCAGCGGAAGGGGGCCCGGCCGCCCTGCAGTTTTAGGACCAGCGGCGAGAAGACGTCGCCGGTGGCAAGGGCGAGCCGGGCGCCTTCGGGCGGGAACACGATCTGGGGAGCGGCTTCGGCCACGCCGCGCGGGCGGGTTTCGGAAGCGGTGCTTTCGAACCTGCGGAGCGTAACCGGCAGGTCGGAAAAGGCTTGGCGGAGTGCGCCGGCCGGTGCCTTGCGCAAGGGTTGGATCGCGATGCCCGACTTGACGAAGGCGTCGAACAGGAGCGGCGCGGCGGTGCCGAAGCCCGAAATGCCGGGGACGGCGCTGCCGTCCGGACGGCCGACCCAGACGCCAAGCACATGGCGGCCATCGAAGCCGACGGCCCAGGCGTCGCGATAGCCGTAGCTGGTGCCGGTCTTGTAGGCGATGCCGCGCTCGATCGCGCCCTTCGGGGGCGTGGCGCCGGACAGGATGTCGGCGATCTGCCACGCCGCGGTGGCGGGCAGAAGCTGCTCGCGGCGGGCGGCCTCGCCCTCGCCGCGCGGGCGGTTGACGAGCGTAACCGCGCTGCCGCCGTTGGACAGGCCGGTGTAAAGCTGGACGAGATCGCGCAGCGACAGGCCGACGCCGCCAAGGCCGATGGCGAGGCCGGCGCCCTTGCCCTTCGGCATCTCGGCATTGATGCCAACCAGCTTGAACCGCGCCATCAGCCGGTGCGGGCCAACGGCGTCGAGCAGGCGGATAGCCGGGACGTTCAGCGACTTCTGCAGTGCGGCGCGGATCGATACGTCGCCCTGGTATTCCATGTCGAAATTGCGTGGACGATAGCCGGCGAAATTGGCAGGGCGGTCTTCGATCACCGTCTCCTGCGCGACGCGGCCGTCTTCGAAGGCCAGGCCGTAGATGAACGGTTTCAGCGTCGAGCCAGGCGAGCGCACCGCCTTGGTCATGTCGACGAAGCCCTGGCGCGCGCGGTCGAGATAGCCGGCGGAGCCGACCTCGCCGATGATCTCGCCGGTCTCGGCGTCCGCCATCACCATGGCAACCGACAGTTTCGGCCCGAGCGCAGCCGCTGTCTCATTCGCTGCCGCTTGCAGGCCCTGCTGCACGGGGCGGCTGAGCGTCACCTCGTGGCGCATTTTGCCGGGCTCCGCCCGATGCACGGCTTCGGCCAGATGGGGCGCAATGGCGGGGAGGGGGCGGCGCACAGAGGGGAGCGTTTCAGTCGCGGCAAGCACTGCTTCCGCCTCGCCGACGATGCCGGATTCCACAGCGCGGGCCAGCACGCGGGAGCGCGCGGCCTTCGCCGCTTCGAAGTTGCGGTCGGGGCGGCGCAGTTCGGGCAATTGCGGGATTGCGACCAGGAGGGCCGATTCCGCCAGCGTCAGCCGGCGCGGCTCCTTGCCAAACCAGGCGAGCGACGCGGCGCGTACGCCTTCCAGATTGCCGCCATATGGCGCGAGCGTCAGGTAGAGATGCAGGATCTCGTCCTTGGTAAGCCGCCGCTCGATCTGGAGCGCCCGCGCAATCTGCATCAGCTTGGCCGGGATGGAACGGCGTTCGCGCGGTTCGATCAGGCGGGCCAGTTGCATCGACAGCGTCGAGCCGCCGGAGACGATGCGGGCGTTGCCGGCGAACTGCACCACGGCGCGAGCGAGCGCCATCGCATCGACGCCGGAATGCTCGCGGAACCGCTTGTCCTCGAAGGCGATCAGCATCTCGACGAAGCGCCGGTCGACTTCGGACAGGTTGGGCTCCAGGCGCCAGCGACCATCCTTCATGGCGAAGGCGCGCAGCAACAGGCCGTCGCGGTCGACCACTTCGGCTGAACGTTCCATCGCCGCCTCAAGCGGCGGCGGATAGGCGCGATCGAGCTGTTCCAGCCCGAACACACCGCCCACCGCCAGGGCAAGAGCCCCGGTGGCGACGTAGAGCGTTTTGCGCCAGCGCGTCATTGCGCGGCAAGCACTTCCATGCGGCCAGTGGCCGTGCGGGCCGAGAACTGCGGACGATACATGTCCTCGACGCTCGCCGCCGGATGGGCGTAGTCGCCCGGCGTGACCGCGCGGACCACATAAGCCAGCTTGAACTCACGGTCCGAGCCGCCGTCGCGGTTGAACGCCGCGATGAACCGGTCGTCGCGGAACTCAAGATGCGCGACCTCGGTCTGGCCGAGCCAATCGAAGTTCACGAGCTCGGCGCTGCCGACGATCGACGGATTGTCGATCTGGAAGCCGGCCGGCAGGAGGTCGCTGACCAGCACGCGCGATGGCCACGAGTTGCGCTCGGTCACGGTCAGCACCACGACGTAACGCTCGTTCTGCGCCGCCTCGGTGATGTTCGCCTCTTCGCCGTCCATCGTGTAGTAGGTGCGTTCGATCGCGAAGCCGTCGCCGCCTGCGGGGAGCGGATCGATCGGCGCCGCAATCGTCGTCAGCACCGCTTCCAGCGGTTCGTTCGACTTGTTGGCGATGACGATCGGCGCGGCCTCCACTTCGGCCCCGGTCTTGCGGGCGGAGAAATTGCCCGTGTGCGGCTGGCCGTTGACCTCCAGCGCGATGCTTTCGCTGCCGGCCTTGATGGCGCGGGCGGCGAGCAGCATCCAAGCCTCCTCCTGCGTAGAGGTGTAGCGCTTGACGCTCTGCTCCTGCGACACAAGCTGAACCATGGAGGGGATCAGCGCAGGCGCCGGACGGGACTCGGCCGCCAGCGCCAGCATGGCCGCGTCGTCGCGGAGAGCCGAGCCGTAGTCGGAGCGGTCGAGCGACTTGCCGACCGTCGCCTTGGCGAGCGTGAAGGCCGAGCCGAACGCCGCTTCGGAGCGGACATTGTCGCCGTAGAGGGCGAGACCGGCAGCCAGATGGGCGCGTGCCAGCGGCGTGCCGAACTGGTCGATCTGCGTGTCGGAATAGTAGCGCAGGTCGCCGACTGACGCCTTCTTGTTGCGGGCCAGCACATAGAGCGCATAGGCGATCTCGTTGCCCTTGTCCGCGATGTTGACGTCGTAGGAGAGGGCGTTCTGCAGGTTGCGCAGCGCCTGGTCGAGGCCCTGGGCCGGGACGTCGTATTTCTGTTCCTTCGCCCGGGTGAGGAAGTCGGTGACATAGGCGTCGAGCCAGAGGTCGCCAAAACCCGGTCCCCAGAGGCCGAACGAGCCGGACGACGACTGGTAGGAGAGGACACGGGTGATCGCGCCGTTGATGCGATCGCGCATCTCCGGATCCTCGGCGATGCCGGCATCCGAGGACAGTTCGCTGAGATAGAGCAGTGGCAGCGCGCGGCTGGTTGTCTGCTCGGCGCAGCCATAGGGGTAGCGGTCGAGGCTCATCAGCAGCGCCGGGACGTCGAGCGCAGCCGACCTCGACACGCCGACCGAGACGGTCGCGCCCTGCTTCAGGCTTTCCGCGAGAATTCCGCCGTCGATGGTGACGCTGCCGGTGTTGGCGGCCAGCGTGACGACGCGGCGGGTTGCGACCGGCAACACTGCGGGGCGGATCGGCGCGGACAGCGTCTGCGCGACGCTGACGCCGCTGGCGTGGGTGAGCGAGACGTCGATGGTGGCGAAGGAGGCATCGCCCGCCACCAGCGGTATGGTGACTGCGGTGCCCTTGCCGGCGGCAAGCGCCACGGTCTGGTCGGCGCCGTCGAGCATCAGGCCCTCGGACCTGACCGCCAGCTTGTAGTCGCCGGCGGGGCCGTCGGTATTGGCAATGTCGAGCCGCAGTTCCGCCCGGTCGCCCGGTGTCAGGAACTTTGGCATGCTGGCCGTGATGACGACCGGATCGCGGATGATCACGTCGGACTGCGCCTTGCCGACCGCCGTGCCCGACCAGGCGACCGCCATGATGCGAGCAGTGCCGTTGAACTGCGGGATGTCGAAGGAGACGCTGGCGCGGCCATCGGCTCCCACCTCGACAATGCCGGAGAAGAAGGCGACGAGCTTTTCGGTCGGCGGGCTGCCGGTGGTCTGCTGACCGCCGTCGCCGCCGGTGCGGAGGCGTCCGGCCGCACCCAGCGAACCGTCGATCAGCCGCCCGTAGATGTCGCGCATCTCTATGCCGAGCTTGCGCTGACCATAGAACCACTTGCCGGCGTCGGGCGCTTCGTAGGAGGTCAGGTTGAGGATGCCGACATCGACAGCCGCGACCGTGATATAGGCTTTTTCGCCCGCCGGCACGTTGGTCAGCGCCACGGGCACGACCAGCGACCCGCGCGGCTCCATCTTCTGCGGCGCTTCGAGCGAGACGCCGATGGTGCGCGAGGCCGGGTCGACCTGCAGCCACTTCACGCCGATGGAACGCATTGGCATGCGCGATTCCTGCGCCTCGCCGGGGCGGTAAAGCGCGGCGGTCACATAGGCGCCCGCGCCCCAATCGGCGCTGACCGGGATGTCGATCGTCGCGCCGCCTTCGGGCACGGTTGCGGTGTAGGTGGCGAGCAGACGGTCGGCGCCGACGGTGACAAGCACCTCGCCGGCAAAACGCGGTGAGATCTGCAGACGCGCGGTTTCGCCTGGCGCATAGGCCGCCTTGTCGAGCGCGACTTCGAGCCCGTCGGGCGTCTCGGTCGAGGTGGCGGAGACATACCAGCCGGCGTCGAACTCGACGCTGGTAGCGGGACCTGATGCGTCTTTCGCGCTGATTTCGAGGCGGTAGCGGCCCCAGGTGACGGGAAGGGAAAGGGCGCCTTCCTTGTCGGCCGTGGTGTCCAGCTTGCCGTCGGCGACCTTCTCGGTGAAGGTCACCGGCTCATAGGCCCAGGCGTCGTTCGATCGGTACCACTGATAGTTGCGCTCGATGCGCACCAGCGACCAGTCCATGCCGGCCAGATCCTGGCGTTCGCCGTCGGGGTTGACGCCGATGACCTTGAAATTGGCGGTGGCGCCCTCGCGAACGGTGTCGCCGTCGAATTCCGGCTTGATGCCGATCACCGGGCCTTCGGAGCGGATGCCGAGGTCGAGCGTGCGCTCGACGGCGCGGCCGCCGCCCTCGCGCATGCGGACGACGACTTCGCCGACCAGCAAACGCGTCGTCGAGGGGACCTCGTCGATGACGACGTCGAACTGCGCCTTGCCGTTCTCGTCGGTGAGCGGGAATTCCTCGAGTTCGGTGCGCGTGGTCTGGTCGTCGTCGCCGCCTTCCTCGTCGGCGAGGCCGAACTGGTAGCCGTCGAAACCGTCCCATTCGCGGGTGGTCGAGACATTGACCTCGCCTTCGAGCGACAGGCCGGCAGCCGGCGCGCCGTAGAGATAGCGGCCATCGACCTCGACGACCGCGGTCTCGCCGATGGAGACCTCTTCAGTCTCGCTGGTCATATCGAACTCGATCCGGTCCGGCGTGAAATCCTCGACGAGGAAGGTGACTTCCGAGACCGGGGCGGCCTTGGGGTCGGTGTAGACGCGGGCGCTCCACGTGCCGCGCATCGCATTGTCGGTCAGGGCCAGCGCGACATGGTGGCCGCCGAGCGCTGCGCCGTCGCTGACTTCGCGGCGGTCTTCGACGCCATCAGGGCGCGAGAAGATGATTGTGAGCGGCAGGGCGGCAATCGCGTTGGCGCGGTCCTCGCGGGCGAGCGCCTGGAGATGCACGGTCTCGCCAGCGCGGTAGATGCCGCGCTCGGTCCAGGAATAGATGTCGATGGCGCCAGGCGTCGCACGGCCCTCGACGCCGCGGTCGGACAGGTCGAATCCGGCGCGCGTCATGTCGAGGAAGACGAAATCGCCGGAGGCTTCCGCCGTGACGAGAGCCGGCGTCAGGCCGCCTTCGCCGCGGACGAGGCCGGGCGTGAACACGGCGCGGCCGGAAGCGTCGGTCTTTGCCGTGCCGAGGATCTCGTTGTTGCGGGCGAGCAGCTTGAGTTCGATGTCGGCCAGCGGCTTAGCGGTGGAGAGCGAGCGGGCGAAGACGGTCAGACCGTCCTCTGCGGTGTAGGTGGCGATGCCGATGTCGGAGACGACGAACCACTGCGTCGCCTTGGTGTCCCACTGGTCCTCCTTGCCGTCGACGGGCGAGGCGACAAGCACGTAGACGCCGGGCTTGCGCTCCGGCAGCGCTTCATCGACCGGGAAGCTGGTGGTGACTTCCTCGTTGAGCTTGGACTGGATGTCGATCGTGCCGGACCAGATCGGCTCGCCGGTTTCGTCGGCGATGCGCTGCGCGTCATAGCCGTCCATCTGGCGCATGAAGCGCTCGTTGGTGATGGCGTCGGCCAGCGAGCGGTCGCCGATGCGGTAGAGCGAGAGCTTTGCCGCATTGGCGTTGACGGTGATGAGCGGGACGCCGCGGCGCGCGGTCGATGGCAGGATGAAATTCTCGCCGGTGAAGCGGGCGGAAGCCGCACGGTCGCGGATGTAGACGTTGAGCGCCACCGGGCGGTCGATCGTCTCGCCGATCGCGGCCGGAAGGCCGGCGCGGACTGTGATCGCGTAGTTCTTGCCGTGCTCTAGGCCCTCGGCGCAGATTTCGCGCTCGCGGGCGACGATGGCCGGCTTCGACTGGCCATCGACGGTGACGAAATTGGCGTAGTCGACGCCGGACTTCACCAGCGGCTCTGAGAACTGAACACAAACGCGCGGCGTGCGATTGTCGGAATCGATGGTGTGGTCGACGACGCGGAAGCCGTATTTGGCGTAGAGCGCATCGAATTCGGACTGCACGATCGAATCAGGCACGAGCGCGAGGCTGGCCTTGTAGGCTTCAAGCGCCGGGCGCGGGTTGGAGCGGACGTTGAGCGCTTCGGCGAGGTCGGCGAGAGCCGTCGCGCGGCTGTTCGTCGTGCGCGTCGCCTGGTAGGCAACGATCGCCGCCGATGTTGCGTACTGGCGCCATGTCCAGCTGTCGTTCTGGTCCATCGAGACGATGCCCATGGCGGCGCGGGCGAGGCCCATCCACAGCGCCGGATCGTCATTGGAAATAGCGATGGCGGCCGACCATGCTGTCGCGGCCCCGCGCGGATCGCCGCCCCGGGCCATGTTGGTTGCGCTCTCGACGAGGCCGGCCAGCCCAAGGGCCGGATCGCGCGTCGTCGCCGTGACCGCCGTGCGGTAGCGGACGGCTTCGTCGAGCATGTAGGCCGGCACGAAAGAGAGCGCGCCCGGCGCGCCGATGTCGGGATCGCCGGCACGGGTGACGACCTTGCCTGCGACCGCGCCCTGGAAGGCGTTGAGCAGGTTGTGATCTGATTTCAGGAAGCACCACTTCACCCGTGTGTTGTAGGTGAAGGCCCGGCAGCTCGAATCACCCAGACATGCGGCCTCGCACTGGTCGAGCGAGACGTTCTGCTCGGTGCGCAGGTCGAAACCGAAATAGTCGGAGTTCTGGCTGCGCTCGATCGAGCGCGTGTCCATCTGGGCGGAGGCAGTGCCCGTCAACCCGACCAATTGGCCGACCATCAGGCCGATTGCCGCGAAAGTGCTGGCCAGAAAACGCTTCGGCATCGTGTACCCCCAAAAAAATTTTCGTTGTCGTGCAGCGGTGTAGCTTTGGCGCGTAACCGGCGCGTGCCGCCTGCTTCGAAAAGCTATCAGTTCCAGTTGCGGAAGGTTTTCCAAAATCGTGGCGGGATTCTGTTTGCGGATGACAATATTTTAATGTGTGTGTCACAGGCGTGAGCGCGCGGTCGCCCTAACGAATTGCCGCTCCAATTAGAAGAGTGTTAAGCACGATTGCGCGAAACCCGTCGGCTGGCGGAACTGCACAGAAGATCCATCGTTTCGAAATCGCTTGGAAATTCATCGCAATTTTAACGATTGGAGCTAGGTTCCCCTGATGTTGCGTGGCGTGAAACAGGTCTGGAGGGTCGGCGCGGCTGCGCGCGCGTCTTTCCGCTTGTCGGTCGCCGCGGGCGCAGTGGGTCTGGCTGTCATCGTGGCGCCGGTCCCGGCGCAGGCCTTCGAACTGTTCGGCTTCAAGCTGTTCGGCGGCGAGGAAGAGATCGATGTCGCCGATCCGGTGAATTACACCGTGACGTTCGACCTGAACGAAACGGACAAGGATCTCCGCGACAAGGTGCGTTCGGCATCGTCGCTGTTGACCGACGAGGACCGACCGGTATCGGGGTCGCTCGGCATCATCTCCAAGGCCCGCAACGACCGTGAACTGCTCGTGGCAGCGCTCTACGAGGCGGCGCGGTACGATGGCACTGTCGAAATCTCCATTGACGGCCAACTGCTGGATACGCTCGAGCCCGATGCCGAGTTCGACACGTCGCGGCCGGTGCCGATCACGGTCACGGTAAGGTCGGGCGACCGGTTCAGCCTTGGCGAAGTGCTGGTTCAGGGCGACACGGGCGGCATCGCGCCGGCGAGCTATGGGCTGGTGCCCGGCGGCGATGCGAGTTCCACCGCGATCCTGAAGGCCGAGAACCTCATGGTTCGTGCGCTCAAGGAGGAGGGGCGTCCGCTTGCCCGAGTCGCCGAGCGCGAGGTCATCGCCGATCATGACACGAAAACGCTGGATGTGATGATGGCGCTCGCGGCCGGGCCGGTGGCGCCGTTTGGCGACACGTCGGTCGAGGGGACTGAAGCCGTCGACGCGGAATTCACCGCCTATATGGCGGACATCGAGCGCGGCAAAACCTATTCGCCGGAAGACATCGAGGATGCGCGCGAGCGGCTGCTGGAACTCGGCGTGTTCGATTCTGTCACCGTGAAGGAGCGGGACGGGCTGGATCCGGACGGGACCATCCCCGTCGATATCGAGGTGAGCGAGCGCAAGTTCCGCTATTTCGGCATCGGCGCAACTGTGTCCAGCACCGACGGCGCCGGCGTCGAGGGCTATTGGGGCCACCGCAACCTGTTCGGCCGCGCCGAGAAACTGCGGCTCGAGGGATCGATCAGCCGGATCGGCGAGACGTCGGACTACAAGACGCTGGACTACAAGGCGGCGCTGCTGTTCGAAAAGCCCGGGCTGGTCGGGCCGGCGTCGAAGTTCACCTATGACATCAAGGTCGTCTCGGAACATCCGGATGCATATGACCGTTTCTCGTTCAGCACGGGTGCCGGCCTCGCCTACAAACTGACCAAACAGCAGACTCTGACCGGCCAGGTGCGGGTGGAATATACAGACATCAGCTTCGACGCGCTTACTGGTAAGGGCGCGAAATACCTGCTGGTCTCGACGCCGATCGAATATGTCTTCGACGCCCGTGATGACCGGCTGAACCCGAAGGCCGGCTGGCGTGCGCTGGCTTTCGCAGAGCCGACTTACGACATCGAGTCCGGAGCCGCCTTCTTCAAGTTCAAGGGCGAGGCGTCGGCCTACAAATCGCTCGACAGCGCCGGACGCACTGTGTTCGCCGCCCGGGTCGCGGCGGGCAGCATTGTCGGCGCTTCTCGCGCCGACATTCCGGCGGACCGGCGCTTCTATTCCGGCGGCGGCGGCTCGGTGCGCGGTTATGGGTATCAGGGTATCGGCCCGCGCGTGCAGAATCCACTTAACCCACTTGATCCGCTTGACACTCTGCCAACTGGCGGCCGCTCCTTCGCAGAAGCTTCGGCTGAGCTCCGCGTCCAGGTGAGCGACAAGTTCGGCGTGGTGCCTTTCATCGATGCGGGAACCGTGTCCGAGGATATCGTGCCCGACTTCAACGACGTGCGCTTCGGCGCAGGCCTGGGCGTGCGCTACCTGACGCCGTTTGGCCCGCTCCGCGTCGACGCGGCGGTGCCGCTCAACAGGCGTCCCGGTGACGCCTCATTCGGTATATATGCGGGAATCGGTCAGGCATTCTGATCGTGATTCTCGGAGTGGCGCCTTTGGCCCGGACCTTACGGATCATCCGTAACATCGTTCTCTCGCTGATCGTCGTCGCGGCGCTGGCGCTTGGGTTCCTCACACTGACGGGCCCCGGGCGCGAGATGCTGGCGTCGATTGCATCGGGTCTCGCAACGGGCGATGGGCGGACCGTGCGGATCACCGGACTGGGCGGCATCTGGACCGGTCCGCTGACGGTGGATGCGGTGGTGGTCGAGGATGCCGACGGGCCTTGGCTGGCGCTCCGCGACATCTCGACCGACATTTCTTATCTCGACCTGATCGGCAGGTCGGTGAATGCGGAGACGCTGCGGGTCGGGCGGATCGAGGTTGCCAGAGCGCCGAAGCCGGTGGCGACGACTGAGCCTTCAGGACCCTTCCGGCTTCCGGTCGACATCGACATTGCAAAGATCGACCTCCCCGAGATCGCGCTTGGCGCCGATCTCGCAGGCGAGGTGGCGACGCTGAGCGCAACATCGACGCTGGTTGCAACGGCTTCGCCGATGAAGGTCGAGACGCAGACAAGCGTGTCGCGCATCGACGCCAGGCAGGGCGACCTGGACCTGACGCTGGTCTTTGCGCCGGACGAGAACCGGCTCGACCTGAAGATCGAAGGCGCGGAGCCGCAGGGCGGCGTGATCGCCAATCTGCTGCGGCTGCCGGATGCGCCGCCGGTGTCGATCGCCGTGGAAGGCAGCGGCCCGGCGTCCGACTGGCGCGGCCAGGGCGCGATCGCGGTGAGCGAAGCCGTGGTGGCGAAGTTCAACGGCCGGCATCAGTTCGTCGATGGCGGCAGCCGTATCGAGTTCAAGGCCGAGGGCGAATTCGCGCAATTCCTGCCGGAGGCTTTCCGCAGTCTGGCCGAGGGCCAGGCCACGATCGACCTCGCAGGAACGCTGGGCGCAAACGGCGCCATCGGCGTCGAGAATGCCCAACTGACGTCGCAGGCCATGCAGGCGCGATCATCAGGCACGATCGACCCGGATGGTGTGAGCGATTTCACCTTGTCCGTGTCGGCCGCGGGCGACCCGGTCGTTCTCTCCTTCGGCGACGAGAGTGACAGGATCACGCTGGCGCTGCGCAGCCTCGAAGCCAGTGTCTCTGGCTCCGGCGCGCGTCCGGCCTTCGACGCCACCGTCTCGCTCGCCTCGCTGGCGCATCCGCAGGCGACGGTGCTCGACCTCGGCCTGGACCTGAGTTCGACTGGCTTCGACATCGCGACCCGGACCGGGCCGGTCGAGATGTCGGCGTCCGCAGCGTCGGTTGCGTCGCCGATCGAAGCGCTGGTGCCATTCCTCACCGGCCCGACGGCGCTGTCGATGAAGGGCGAGGTCGGGGCGGACACGATCACCATCGAGCAAGCGTCGGTGCAGAACGACGTGCTGCGCGCGGAAACGTCGGGGACGTTCAATCGCGTCGATAATGTCATCGACCTTGGCCTGTCGGCCGATGTCGCGAGAGGCGTCCTGCCCGAAAGCGCCCGGGGCGTGCTCGGCGAGCGGATCGCGATATCGGGCCGCTTAGCGCGCAGCGCGGTCGGCGTCATCGATTTCACCGGCCTGGACATCGCGTCCGGTCCGCTGACGGCGACCGGCAAGGCCACTGTGACGGACGGGACCATCAATGCCGCGGTCACCGGCGCGCTGGCGGACCTGTCGCGGCTTTCGGATCAGGTTTCCGGAGCGGCCCGCTTCGCGATCGAGGCCGTCGGGCCGGTCAGCGGTCCGGCATTGACGGTCGATCTGTCCAGCGACCGGATCGAAAGCGCCGGCCACGCCATCACCGGCCTGTCACTGAAGGCGACGGGAACCGCAGACGCCGCGAACCCTTCGGCCGACATCAGCCTTGCCGGCAAGGTCGGCGACCAGACGCTGAATGGCTCGGCGAAGCTTGCCAGCGATGGCGGACGCAACCGGATCACTGGGCTGAACCTGTCGCTTGGCCAGAACAGGATCAGTGGCGACCTCGATCTGGATTCGTCATTCAAGCCGACCGGGTCGGTCGCATTTGAACTGCCTGACATCGGACCGCTGGCCGCACTCGCGCTGCAGACCGTTTCCGGCAGCGCGTCGGGCCGGATCATCTTCGACAATGACGCCACAGGGCCTTCGGCGCGGGTCGACGCGACGGTGCCGACTTTCGCGCGCGACACCGTGTCGGGCCGCGACATCCGCATCGAGGCGCTGATCGCCGACTACATGACAGCGCCGGCGATCTCCGGGCGCATCGTCGCCGCGTCGGTTGATGCGGGCGGCGCTTCAATCTCGAAAGTCGACGTGGCGCTGTCGCGAGACGGCGTCTGGACGGGTTTCGACGGCGGCGCGACAGTGAATGCGATCCCGGCAACCGCCAAGGGCCGGGCAAAGTTCGAGAACGGTGTCGCCACGATCGAACTCGATGGCGGGCAGGCGACGGTGCAGGGCATTGCGGCAGCGATCACCGGCAAGTCGGTGATCGAGAACGCCAATGGCGTGACCCGCATCCAGGCGCTGTCGCTCGGCGTCGGCGGCGGCACGGCGAACGTCACCGGCACGGTCGGCGAGACGCTGGCGATCGAGGCGCAGCTTGCCGGCATCCCGGCGTCTCTCGCGAACAATTTCGCGGCGGGACTGGGGGCCTCCGGAACCGTCAGCGGCACAGTGCGGGTGACTGGCGCGCCATCGGCGCCCTCGGTCGCGTATGATGTGCGTCTCGTGGGAGCGGAGACGAGCCAGACCCGTTCGGCCGGCTTCGGCGCCTTGTCGATCGCTTCGGCAGGCACATTCGCTGGCGGCACGCTGCGCTTCGACGCCACTGTGGGCGAGGGCGGAGGGCTGACGATGAAGGGCGGCGGCACAGTGCAGACGGGAGGCGCGCGTGCGTTGAATGTCAACTTCGCCGGCCGTGTGCCATTCGGCTTCCTCACCCGCCGGCTTGCGGCGCAGGGACTGTCGTTGTCCGGCACGGCCGACGTTTCGCTGTCTGTGGGCGGCGCGATGAATTCGCCCGTGATCGGCGGCACCGTTCGCGCCTCTGGCGCGCGCTTCATCGACACCGGATCCGGCATCGCGATCGACGACATCAATGCCGATATTGCGCTAGGCGGCGGGCGGGCGACGCTGCGCTCCTTCACCGGCGCGATGTCGAGCGGCGGCGCGGTCAGCGCGAGCGGAACGGTCGGACTGGACGCAGCGGCCGGTTTTCCGGCCGATCTGGCGGTGAAGGTCGCCAATGGACGCTACACCGACGGGCGCATCGTGACCGCGAACTTCGGCGGCGACATCACGGTCAAGGGTCCGCTCGCATCGTCGCCGACGCTCGGCGGCACGATCAACCTGGGGCGGACGGTCATCACCGTGCCGGAAAAGCTCTCGCCCGCGCTGTCGCGCCTCAACGTTCAGCATCGCAACGCCAGCGGCAAGGTCGAAGCACAGGCCGCAGCGCTGAAGCCGGCCTCGGCGGGTGGCGGTGGCGGCGGATTGTTCCTCGATCTGGCCGTGAGCGCACCGAACCAGTTGTTCGTGCAGGGCCGCGGGCTGGACGCCGAACTTGGCGGAACGATCAGGCTGACAGGCCCGGCATCGTCGCCTTCGGCCACCGGCCTTTTCACGCTGCGGCGCGGCCGGCTTGGCATTCTCGGGCGGCGACTCGATTTCTCGAACGGCACGATCGGCTTCTCGGGCTCGCTGGTGCCGGCGCTGAATTTCACCGCGACCTCGTCGGTGAACAGTTCCACCGTCACCGTGACCATCAGCGGCGACGCGACCGATCCGAAATTCTCCTTCTCGTCGAGCCCGGCCGCCCCGGAGGACGAGGTGATGGCGCAACTGGTGTTCGGCCGCGCGATGGGCAGCCTGTCGCCGCTGCAGATCGCGCAGCTGGCGCAGGCGGCTGCGATGCTGGCCGGCGTCGGCGGCTCGACCGGGCTGCTCGACAGTCTGCAGAGCAAGCTCGGCGTCGACGACATCGATGTGCGGACCGACGACGAGACGGGTGACGCGACGGTGTCGGTCGGCAAGTATCTCAACGACCGCACCTATGTGACGATCGAGAAAGGCTCGCAGCCCGGCTCGGGCAAAGCGGCGATCGATCTCAATGTCGGCAAGGGCGTGAAGCTGCGCGGCGAGGCTTCCGACGACGGCAGCACCAAGGGCGGCATCTTCTTCGAGCGCGAGTACTGACCCGGTAGCGCGCGACACGTTTACCCTATAGCTAAAAAAGTCTGAATTTTGCCTCGATTGCGAAATTAGCGCCAAGATTGTCGCAATCGCACCAACTGTCTTCTGCTCCCCGTTGCACATTGTGCTTCAACATACGCGCCAGCTTCGGCTTTTTGACAAAGCCCGGTGGATGCGGAATGGTAACGGCAGAACGCCACCAATGGGAGAATGCAATGACCATGTACAAGAGCAATGGTGACCGGGTTCCGGATCATATTGTCGAAATGGCGAAATCGGTGCGCGAAAGCGGCATGGATCGCCGCGAGTTCCTGGCGCTCGCCAGCGCTTTCGGCGCCTCCACGGCACTTGCCTACAGCATGATCGGCCTTGCCGCGCCGACGCAGGCGATGGCGCAGGAGCCCAAGAAGGGCGGCGTCCTCAAGGTCTCCATGTCGATCAAGGATCCGAAGGACCCGCGCACGGCCGACTGGTCGGAAATCGCCAACGCCCAGCGCCAGACGCTTGAGCCGCTGGTAAAATACACCCGCGACTTCACGTTTGAGCCCTACCTCCTGTCTTCGTGGGATGTGAACGACGACGCGACCGAATATGTCCTGCACGTCCGTGACGGCGTGACCTGGACGAACGGCGATACGTTCACCGCCGACGACGTCATGTTCAACTTCACGCGCTGGGCCGACAAGAAGGCCGAAGGCAATTCGATGCCGGGCCGTCTCGGCACGATCGTCGACGAGGCTTCCGGCAAGTTGCGCGAAGGCGCGCTGACAAAGGTCGACGACAAGACCGTCAAGATCACGCTGACCAAGCCCGACATCGCGCTGATTCCCAGCCTGTGCGACTATCCGGCGCTGGTGGTGCACCGCTCGTTCGACGAGACGGGCGCGAGCTTCGCCAAGAACTCTATCGGCACGGGTCCGTTCGAGCTGGTGTCCTACGATGTCGGACAGAAGGTGGTCTACAAGCGCCGCGAGACGGGCGCCTGGTGGGGCGGCGAAGTCATGCTCGACGGCGTCGAGTTCATCGACTACGGCACCGATCCTTCGGCGATGGTGTCGGCTTTCGAGGCTGGCGAAGTCCACACCAACCACGAGACGACCGCGGACTACGTGTCGATCCTCGAAGGCGTCGGCGCATTGACGTCCGAAGTCGTCACGGCATCGACCATCGTGGCGCGCACCAACGTCGCCAACAAGCCTTATGACGACCAGAAGGTCCGTCATGCCCTGCAACTCGCTGTCGACAACGCCGTCGTGCTGCAGCTCGGCTATGGCAATGCGGGCGTCCCGGCGGAAAATCACCATGTCTGCCAGATCCATCCGGAATACGTGGCGCTGCCGGCAGTGACTCGCGACATGGAGAAAGCCAAGGCACTGATGGCCGAAGCCGGCCAGGCCGATTTCGAGCACGACCTGATCACCGTGGACGAGGACTGGCACAAGAACACCGGCGACGCGATCGCGGCCCAGCTTCGCGAGGCCGGCATCAAGGTCAAGCGCACGGTTCTGCCGGGCTCGACCTTCTGGAATGACTGGACCAAGTATCCCTACTCGATGACGAACTGGAACATGCGTCCGCTCGGCGTTCAGGTGCTGGCGATCGCCTATCGTACTGGTGAGGCGTGGAACGAGGCCGCTTACTCGAACCCGGATCTGGATGCGAAGATCGGCGAGGCGCTTTCGATCGCCGATGCCGAGAAGCGCAAGGTCGTGATGGCCGACATCGAAAAGATCATGCAGGATTCCGGCATTATCATCCAACCCTACTGGCGCAAGCTGTACAACAGCTCGGTCGCGGCGGTGAAGAACCACGGCATGCATCCGACCTTCGAGCACGACTTCGGAAAAGTCTGGCTCGAGGCTTGATCCGCAGCAGAAATCTGAGAGGGGCGCACACGCCCCTCTCTCGTTTCATTGGGTGACTTTGTGACCCCAACCTGAGCGGCAGGGGGCTGGCATGCTGACATTTATTCTTCGGCGACTGGGCACCATGGTCATCACCATGGTGTGCCTGACCATGGTCGTCTTCTACATGGTCAATCTCGAACCGAACCTGCGCAAGCTGTCGATCAGCCAGCTCGACATGCGCTCGTCGGACGAGCATATCGAACAATGGCTGACCAAGAACGGCTTTCGCCAGAATTTCTTCGTGCGCTACGGCCAGTGGCTGGGCGTGGTGAAGCGGACGCCGGAAATGGACCCGGCGGGGAAATCGCTGCTTCGCTACAAGGCCTGCGAACAGCCGGACGGGCCATATTACGGTGGCATCCTGCAAGGCGATTTCGGCTGCTCGACCAAGTTCAAGACCACCGTCTCGGCGAAGCTGTGGCCCGCGCTTGGCGCGACCGGCATCCTGATGTTCTGGGTGATGGTCGTCATGGTGCCGATCTCGCTGCTGATCGGCATTTTGGCCGGCATGCGCGAGGGGTCTCGGACGGATCGAACGCTCTCGGTCGCATCGATCACCACGACGGCGACGCCGGAATATGTCTCGGGCGTCATCTTCACCGTCATCTTCGCCTCGTGGCTGGGCTGGCTGAACGGGTCGGCTGCGTCGGCGACCTCGCAGGGCGTCAACTTCTACAATTTTACGCTGCCGGTCATGACGATGGCGATCTACGGCATCGGCTACATTGCCCGCATGACCCGCGCGTCGATGGTCGAGGTGATGACGCAGCAGTATATCCGCACGGCGCGGCTCAAGGGACTGAACTTCCGATCGGTAATCGTCAAGCACGCGCTGCGCAACGCGCTGATTGCGCCGTTCACCGTCATCATGCTGCAGTTTCCGTGGCTGCTGACAGGCGTGGTGATCGTCGAGACGATGTTCCGCTACCAGGGTTTCGGCTTCACGCTGGTGGAAGCCGCCGGCAACAATGACATCGACCTCCTGCTCGGCTGCTCGCTGGTATCGGTTTTCGTGGTGCTGTTCACGCAGCTGATCTCGGATATCGGCTACGCCTATCTCAATCCGCGCATTCGCGTGCAGTAGTCGAAGGGGGCGCGGGATGCAGTTTGAAAACATTGGCGGTTTCGGAGTCGTGCTCGGGGTGATCGGCCGGTTCTGGCCGGTGTGGATCGCGCTCTCGATCGTGCTCTACGCAAGCTTCACCTGGCGCAAGCGCCTCGGCCTCTACGGCGAACTGTTCTCCAACTATGTCGGCATCGCCGGCGTGGTGATCTGCTTCTTCTGGCTGTTCACGGCGATCTTCGCCGGCGTCGTCGCGCCGTTCGATCCGCTGTCCCAGGTGGCGGTGATGAAGGACGCGATGCCCGGAACGGTGGTGCCGGGCTCAGACGCCGTCTACTATTTCGGCGGCGACAAGCTCGCGCGCGACGTCTTCTCCCGGATGGTCTTCGGCAGCCAGATCGTGCTGGTGATCGCACCCTTCGCCACCGCCTTCGCGCTGATGGTCGGCATCACGCTCGGCCTGCCGGCCGGCTATTATGGCGGGAGGATCGACTCGGTCCTGTCCTTCCTCGCCAACCTCGTCCTCGCATTTCCGGTCATTCTGCTGTTCTACCTGCTGGTGACGCCCGAAATCCGGACCTTGTCCTTCGACAGCTGGTTCAGCCAGGCGACGGGCATCGGCGTGTCGATCCCGCGCGGGCTCGCAGCCTTCTTCTTCCTGTTCCCGGTGATCTTCCTTTGCACGCTGTTCTGGACGCGGTTCAAGAACCGGCCGGACCGGATCTGGATCCAGCTTGCGCTCACCATCCTGATCGGCGGCTGGGTCTATATGGGTCTCGTTTTCAGCAAGGATCCGTTCGGGCTGATCTCGATCGAGCCGTCGACGCTGAACATCTTCGTCGCGGTGGTGTTCGCCTCATCACCCGGCGTGTTCCGCATCGTGCGCGGCCTCGTCATGGACATCAAGACGCGCGACTACGTGGCGGCCGCCCAGACGCGCGGCGAAAGCCCGTGGTACATCATGATCTGGGAGATCCTGCCCAACGCGCGTGGCCCGCTGATCGTCGATGCCTGCCTGCGCATCGGCTACACGACGATCCTGCTCGGTACGCTCGGCTATTTCGGATTGGGTCTCGCGCCCGAAAGCCCGGACTGGGGCACCGCGATCAAGGACGCATCGCGGCTGCTGCGCTCCTACATCCATCCCGCGCTGCCGCCGACAATCGCGCTGATGAGCTTCGTGCTTGGCCTCAACCTTCTGGCCGACGCGTTGCGCGAACAATCGCTGAAAGACTGAGGGGCCGACGATGAACGAAGCCGTCAAAGCCACGAACATCGGAAGCGCGCAGCCCATTATCGAGATCGAGAATCTGTCGATCTCCTTCTTCACCAAACGCGGCGAGATTCCCGCCGTGATGGATTTCTCCTGCAACGTCATGCCCGGCGAGGCGATGGGCATCGTCGGCGAGTCGGGCTGCGGCAAGTCCACCGTCTCGCTCGGCATCATGCGCGACCTGTCGAATGTCGGAAAGATCGTCGGCGGGCGGATCAAGTTCCAGGGCAAGGACATGGGCGACCTGTCCGAAGAGGAACTGCGCCAGATCCGCGGCAACAAGATCGCGATGATCTACCAGGAGCCGATGGCGTCGCTGAACCCGGCGATGAAGGTCGGCCAGCAATTGATGGAAGTGCCGATCATCCACGAGAAGGTCTCCAAGGAAGAGGCCTACAACCGCTCGCTGGCGATGCTGAAATCTGTCCGCCTCCCAGACCCGGCGCGGATGATGAACTCTTATCCGCACCAGCTCTCCGGCGGCCAGCAGCAGCGCATCGTCATCGCCATGGCGCTGCTGTCGAAACCGGCGCTGCTGCTGCTCGACGAGCCGACCACGGCGCTCGATGTGACGGTCGAGGCCGGCATCGTCGAACTGGTCAAGGGGCTCGGCAAGGAGTTCGGCACCTCGATGATCTTCGTTTCGCACAATCTGGGCCTGATCCTGGAGACCTGCGACCGGATCACGGTGATGTATTCGGGCGAAGCGGTGGAAACCGGCAAGATCGAAGACGTTTTCGATCGGATGCGGCACCCTTATACGCAAGGGCTGTTCCGCTCGATCCCGCTGCCCGGCGCCGACAAGAATTCGCGCCCGCTGGTGGCGATCCCCGGGCAATTGCCGCTGCCGCACGAGCGGCCGAAGGGCTGCAATTTCGGCCCGCGCTGCCACCATTTCGTCGAGGGGCTCTGCAACGCGGCAGAGATTCCGATGATCAAGGTCGAGGGCCACGAGAACCATTTCAGCCGCTGCGTGCGCTTCAACGAGGTGGACTGGAACGCGATGCCGGAAACGGCCAAGGAGGCCAAGGAGCCGGTGAAGCCTGGCGCGCCGATGCTGCAGATCGACGACCTGAAGAAATACTACAAGGTCTCTGCGAACGAGATTTTCGGCGGCGCCGAATCCCGCACGGTGAAGGCCAACGAGACGATCTCCTTCGTTGCGCGCGAAAGCGAGACGGTGGCGATCGTCGGCGAATCCGGCTGCGGCAAGTCCACCCTGGCCAAGATCCTGCTCGGCCTCGAAACCGCGACCGATGGCAAGGTGACGCTCGGCAACCGGGCGATCGGCAATACCTCGATCGAGAAGCGCGACGTCGAGACGATCTCTTCGATCCAGATGGTGTTCCAGAACCCGTTCGACACGCTGAACCCAAGCCATTCGGTCGGCTCGCAGATCATCCGGACGCTGGAAAAATTCGGTATCGGCAAGACGGTCGCCGACAGGCGCAAGCGCATGCTCGAACTGCTCGACCTGGTGAAGCTGCCGCGTGCGTTCGAGACGCGCATGCTGCGCCAGCTGTCGGGCGGACAGAAGCAGCGCATTGGTGTGGCGCGCGCCTTTGCCGGCAAGGCCAAGGTTGTGGTGGCCGACGAGCCGGTGTCGGCGCTCGACGTGTCGGTGCAGGCGGCGGTGACCGAACTGCTGATGGATATCCAGCGCGAGAACAAGACGACGATGCTGTTCATCAGCCACGACCTGTCGGTGGTGCGCTACATCGCCGACCGTGTGGTGGTGATGTATCTCGGCCATATCGTCGAGCAGGGGACGACCGACCAGATTTTCCAGCCGCCCTACCACCCCTATACCGAGGCGCTTCTGTCGGCGATTCCGATTGCCGACACGAGCGTGGTCAAGAAGCACATCGTGCTCGATGGAGACATTCCCTCCGCCATGAACCCGCCGCCCGGCTGCCCGTTCCAGACCCGCTGCGGCTACAAGAAGCTGGTGCCGGACAATCTGTGCGAGCGCGAGGTGCCGCCCGTGCGCAATCTGGCCGGCGGCCACCAGGTGAAGTGCCATCTGTCGCAGGACGTCTTCGACAGCATGGAAAACGTCATCTCGTTCGCCAAGGACACGACGGTCAACTAGCGGCAGCTCTGCAATTGCCGCTCGTAGGTCTGCGCCATCTGGGCCGTCTCGCGCGCCGTGCGCTGGAGGCCGGCGTTCGATCGCCACGTTCCCTTGCCGAAGGCCGACCAGCCCGAATAGTAGGCGAGGTAGAGGCTGTAGGCGTCGTTGGGCGCGACGCCATGCTTGGCGACCGTCTTGCCATGATACCAGCCGACAAAATCGACCGCGTCGTCAAAGTCGTCGCGGCTTGAGGTAAAGCCGCCGCGCTCGCGCTTGTATTGATCCCAGGTTCCGTCCAGCGCCTGAGCATAGCCATAGGCGCTCGATTGGCGCTTCCAGGGGATGAAGCCGAGGAGCTGCGTGCGCGGCGGGCGGGCGTTCGACTTGAAGCCGGATTCCTTGCGGATGGTCGCCAGCAGGATGGCCATCGGTATGCCGTGCTTGCGCTCGGCCTTCTTTGCCGAACGCTGCCAGCTGCTGATCCAGCCATCCTGCTGCTCCAGCACCGCGCAGACGTCGTTGATCTTGCTCGGCTGCGTGGCGCAACCCGCCAGGCCGACAGCCAGGGCGACAGGAACAATTTTAATCAAATGCCAGCGAACCATAGCGTAGTCTTGCCGCGCAAAGGTGAAGCGGCGGTTTGCAATCGTCGTTAACGAGTTCCTAACAGCTGTCTATTCGGGCGCGGCGACCCGGAATTCCAGCGTGCCGACGCCGTCGATGCCGCAAGTGACCGCGTCGCCGACGGCTAGCGGACCGACGCCAGCAGGCGTTCCGGTGAAGATCAGGTCGCCCGGTTCCAGGCGGACAGCCGCGCTGCATGCAGCGACGATTTCTGGCACGGTCCAGATCATCTGGGCGAGATCGCCGTCCTGGCGGGTTTCGCCATTGACCGCGAGCCAGATGCGACCCTTACCGGCCTCGTTCACTCTGGCTGCGGCCCGCAACGCCCCGCAGGGCGCCGAGCGGTCGAAACCCTTGCTCCAGTCCCACGGCCGGCGGGCCGCCTTGGCCTCGTCCTGGAGGTCGCGGCGGGTCAGGTCGACGCCAACGCCGTAGCCCCAGATATGCTGGCCCGCATCTGCGACCGAGATGCCGCTGCCGGCGCGGCCAATGGCGATCACCAGTTCGATCTCGTGGTGCAGGTTGGCGGTCAGCGCCGGGTAGGGGATGGGCACACCGCTGTCGACGACCGTGTCCGCCGGCTTGGTGAAGAAGAACGGCGGCTCGCGCGACGGGTCGCCGCCCATCTCGCGCGCATGGTCGGCATAGTTGCGGCCGACGCAGAAGATCCGCCGCACCGGAAACCGGTCGACCGAGCCTTCGATGGCGACGGAGGGGACGGGAGGCGGAGTGAAGGCGAAGGATGTCATGACATGTCTCTAAACTGCGCGACCGCGACAGTAAAGATGACTAAAATGATCATGTTTTATTTGAGTGATTTCAAATACTTATCCAGAAAATTGACCAATTGATAAAAAATAGAATCTGCGTTAGCGTTCCTCAAAACAAGGCAATGGGGAACCCAGAATGGCAGAAGGCCAGTTCAAGGAAGGGATTGCCGCCGCGCGGCTGTCGCCTTCGCAATATGCCGACAATTTTTCCGACCTGCATCCGCCGCTCGACCATCACGAGGCGCTGGTCGAATCCGACCGCTGCTACTTCTGCTACGACGCGCCCTGCATGCAGGCCTGCCCGACCTCGATCGACATTCCGCTGTTCATCCGCGAGATCTCGACCGGCAATCCGCTGGGTGCTGCCAGGACGATCTTCGACCAGAACATTTTGGGCGGCATGTGCGCCCGCGTCTGCCCGACCGAGACGCTGTGCGAAGAGGTCTGCGTCCGCGAGACCGCGGAAGGCAAGCCGGTGCAGATCGGCCGCCTGCAGCGCTATGCGACTGACGTGGCCATGTCGCAGAACAAGCAGTTCTACACCCGCGCAGCGCCGTCCGGCCGCAAGGTCGCGGTGGTCGGCGCCGGCCCGGCGGGGCTCGCCGCCGCGCACCGGCTGGCGATGAAGGGCCACGACGTCACCATTTTCGAAGCAAAGCCGAAAGCGGGCGGCCTCAATGAATATGGCATCGCCGCCTACAAGAGCACCGACGACTTCGCCCAGGCCGAGGTCGACTATGTCACCGGGATCGGTGGCATCCGCATCGAATATGGCCGCGCGTTGGGGCGCGAGGTGATGCTAGAGGATCTGGCGGAACTCTACGACGCCGTGTTCCTCGGCATGGGGCTCGGCGGGGTCAATGCCTTGAGCGCCGAAGGCGAGGACGCAGTGGGCGTCGACAATGCGGTCGATTTCATCGCCGAGCTTCGCCAGGCTTCGGACCTGTCCGCGCTGCCCGTCGGGCGGCGCGTCGTGGTGATCGGCGGCGGCATGACCGCGGTCGACGCGGCGGTGCAGTCCAAGCTGCTCGGCGCCGAGGAAGTGACCATCGCCTATCGCCGCGGCAAGGAGCAGATGAACGCGTCCGGGTTCGAGCAGGACCTGGCGGCGGCCAAGGGCGTCACGATCCGCCACTGGGTGCAGCCGAAGAGGGTTGTGGTGCAAGCCGGCAAGGTCGCAGGCATCGAACTCGAATACACGGCCGAGACCGATGGCCGGCTCGCCGGCACGGGCGAGCGGCTGGTGCTGGCGGCCGACCAGGTGTTCAAGGCGATCGGCCAGTCCTTCGACGCCTCGCCGCTGAACGGCTCTGGCGCGGGACTCGTGCTGGAAAAGGGCCGTATCCGGGTCGACGCCGAAGGGCGGACGTCAATGGCGAAAGTCTGGGCCGGCGGCGACTGCGTGGTCGACGCGCGCGAAGACCTGACAGTGGCGGCGGTGGCGGCGGGACGGGACGCGGCGGAGAGCATTCACCGCAGCCTCGGCGGCGCAACGGCCTAGAGAAGAGCGATGAATTCCTCGGCGGATAGATTTGCCTCTTCGAGGATTGCGGACAGGGTCCCGACTGGGATTGCCCGGTTGCCGTGGACCGGCACCGAGGTCATCCGACGCGGAGGCCCCAGATGGGTCAGGACGTGATGGCTGCCGCGGACATGTCGCAGTTCGAAGCCCGCCTTTCGCAGCGCGCGGACGACCTCCTTGCCGCTGATGACAGGAAGCCGACGCGGATTCATGAATCAAGCCGCTATCGTCAGCGTATCAATCCGAGTTTCGTTGTCGTCGGGGATATCGATGCCGTCCTCGCGATAGACCTCGAGCACGGCCTCGATCGCCTCACGCGCATTGGCGAGCGCTTCTTCGTAGGTCTCACCGTAGGTCACGACAGGCGGAAGGGCAGGGACGCGGACCGTGAACCCGCCTTCAGGCTCTGGCAGCAGATGGATCGTATAGCGTCTCTCGCTGATCATCGTTCGGCGTCCCGCATCGGATCTACTATCCACCAGTATAGACACGCACCCGCAAATCTCCAACTTCGGAGCATGAGCCATGGCTGACATCCGCAACAATTTCGTCGGGATCAAATCGCCGAACCCGTTCTGGCTGGCCTCCGCGCCACCGACCGACAAGGCCTACAACGTCATCCGCGCCTTCAAGGCGGGGTGGGGCGGCGTGGTGTGGAAGACGTTGGGCGAGGAAGGCCCGCCAGTCGTCAACGTCAACGGCCCGCGCTATGGCGCGATCTGGGGCGCCGACCGACGGCTGCTCGGGCTCAACAATATCGAGCTGATCACCGACCGCTCGCTTCAGATCAATCTGCAGGAGATGAAGCAGGTCAAGATGGATTGGCCGGACCGGGCGCTGATCGCCTCGATCATGGTGCCTTGCGAGGAGCAGGCGTGGAAGTCGATCCTGCCGCTGGTGGAAGAAACCGGCGCAGACGGGATCGAGCTCAATTTCGGCTGCCCGCACGGCATGTCGGAGCGCGGCATGGGCGCCGCTGTCGGCCAGGTGCCGGAGTATATCGAGATGGTTGTGCGCTGGTGCAAGCAATACACGCGCATGCCGGTGATCACCAAGCTGACGCCCAACATCACCGACATCCGCAAGCCGGCGCGGGCCGCCCACGTTGGCGGCACGGACGCCGTGTCGCTGATCAACACGATCAACTCGATCACCGGCGTCAATCTCGATAATTTTTCGCCAGAGCCGTCGATCGACGGCAAGGGCAGCCATGGCGGCTATTGCGGGCCGGCGGTGAAGCCGATCGCGATGAACATGGTGGCCGAGATCGCGCGCGATCCGGAGACGCGTGGGCTTCCCATTTCAGGCATCGGCGGCATCACCACTTGGCGCGACGCGGCCGAGTTCATGGCGCTGGGCGCCGGCAATGTGCAGGTCTGCACCGCGGCGATGACCTACGGGTTCAAGATCGTGCAGGAGATGATCTCCGGCCTGGAAAACTGGATGGACGAGAAGGGCCACCGGACGCTCGATGATATTATCGGCCGCGCGACGCCCAATGTCACCGACTGGCAGTTCCTCAACCTCAACTACATCGCCAAGGCCCGCATCGACCAGGAGCTCTGCATCAAGTGCGGCCGTTGCCACATAGCCTGCGAGGACACGTCGCACCAGGCGATCACGTCGATGGTCGACGGCAACCGGCATTTCGAGGTGATGGAGGACGAATGCGTCGGCTGCAATCTCTGCGTCAATGTCTGCCCGGTGGAGAACTGCATCACGATGGAACCGCTCGCGGCCGGCACGCTCGATCAGCGCACAGGCAAGACCGTGCAGCCGACCTACGCCAACTGGACGACGCATCCGAACAACCCGATGGCGAAGGTGGCGGCGGAGTAGTGTAGAAACGTCTCTTGCTAGGGCGCAGCGGAGGGGCACGCCATGCAGGAGACCAGAGACTTCGACATTCTCTCGCCCGGGTTCCACGCCAACCCATTTCCGGAACTCGACCGGATGCGGGCGTCGGGTCCGGTGGTGGAGATGCGGCTGCCGATCATCGGGCGCACATGGCTGGCCGTGTCGCACGAGGCCTGCGTGGCGCTGCTGAAGGATCATGCCAGTTTTGTCCGCGACCCGGGCAATGCCGGCAGCCGGACGCAGCAGCGCATCCTCAAGGTTCTGCCGCGGACGCTCGGATTGCTGGCGCTGAACATGCTTGGCCACGACGATCCGGAACATCGGCGGCTGCGCGGGCTGGTCGATCAGGCGTTCCAGCGCAAGGGCATCGCGGCGATGAAGCCGATGATCGCCGACATCGCCGACCGGCTACTTGATCGGCTGGGGGG
>Ga0209906_100236_pt1 | contig 43398 bp, 40 predicted proteins | sample FECB24metaG_FD_188303 | JGI IMG/M metagenome (GOLD analysis project Ga0209906, IMG submission 188303) | Cyanobacterial communities from the Joint Genome Institute, California, USA from Joint Genome Institute, California, USA - FECB-24 metaG... ... | reverse complement strand
CTACGGCATCTCGCTTGCCGGTCAGAACGACTGCGCCGCGGGCGCCGGCACGACATGCGCCGGCACATCGACGATGGACTATCAGGGCAACGCCTGGAAGGCGGTTCCCGCCGGCACCTGCGCCGCCATGGACGTCAACGGCCACAAGGGCATGCTCGAGCCGATGAAGGGCTGACGCCGTCGCGAGAGCCCGGGCGACCGGGCTCTCGCTCCCACACCCGGACATGCAGGCAAGCCCATGACCACCGCCCCTTTGCTCCAGACCGCGACGCTGCCCGTGCGCGCCGGGCTCGGCCTCAAGCCAGAACACATCGAGGAGATCCTCACGACCCGCCCCGATGTCGGTTTTTTCGAAGTGCACGCCGAGAACTATATGGGTGACGGCGGCGCGCCGCACCGTGCGCTCGCCGAAATCGTTTCGAATCATCCCTTGTCCCTGCACGGCGTCGGCCTGTCGATCGGCGCGGCGCGGCCACTCGACAAGGCGCATCTGGCGCGGCTCAGCCGCCTGATCGAACGCTACCGTCCGCAATCCTTCTCCGAACATCTCGCCTGGTCGACGCACGACACGGGCTTCCTCAACGATCTGCTGCCGCTGCCCTACACGCAGGAGACGCTGGCGCGCGTGGCGCGCCATGTCGACGAGGTGCAGCAGGCGACCGGCTGCCGCATGCTGCTGGAGAATCCGTCGACCTACCTGCTGTTCGAGGACAGCACGATCGACGAGATCGATTTTCTGGACGCGGTCGCCGATCGGAGCGGCTGCGGCCTGCTGCTCGACGTCAACAACGTCATGGTGTCGGCGGTCAACCACCGGCTCGACCCGTTCGCCTATATCGAGCGCTTCCCGCTCGACCGGGTCGGCGAGATCCATCTGGGGGGCTATGACGAGACCGTCGACGGCGCCGGCGACCGGCTGCTGATCGATGCGCACGGCTCGGCGGTGCGCGAGGACGTGTTCGACCTCTATCTGCACACGATCGGCCGCAGCGGCCCGCTGCCGACGCTGGTCGAATGGGACAATGACGTGCCGCCGCTCATCGTGCTGCTGGCCGAGGCCGCCCGCGTCGATGCCGCGCTCGCTGGCGAAACGGCGCGCCGCCAGGCCCGCCCGCGGCTGCGGGCCTGAACCATGAAACCCGCGATCGATCACGCGCGGCGTGAGGCGGCCTTTGCCGCCGCTCTCCTCGACCCGGCGCTGCCGATGCCGGACGGCCTGACGACGGCGCGTGGCAACCCCGACGCGCTGCGCTTCGCCGTCTACCGCAACAATGTCGCGGTCGGCCTGATCCGGGCGCTGGAGGCGCGCTTTCCGGTCGTCGAGAAGCTGGTGGGGGCGGACTTCTTCAAGGCGATGGCGCGCGCGTTCATCAGGACCGAACAGCCGGCGACGCCGCTGATCTTTGCCTATGGCGACGGCTTTGCGGACTTCATAGCCGGCTTCGAACCGGCCGGCAGCGTGCCCTATCTCGCCGACGTCGCCCGGCTGGAGGCGGCTTGGACACGCGCCTATCACGCTGCGGACGTCGCGCCGCTCGACATCGCGGCACTTGCGGCGGTCGCACCGGAGGCGCTGGCGGAGCTGAGGCTCCTGCCGCATCCGGCCGCCGCTCTGACGCGATCGGCCTATCCCGTCGGCAGCATCTGGCAGGCGCACCAGGGCGAAACGGTCGCGCGGCCAGCCTCCGTGGCGGCGGAGACGGTGCTGGTCGCGCGGCCGGACCTCGCGGTGACGGTCACTGTCCTACCGGCACAGGACGCCACTTTCGCGGCGGCGCTTCTGACGGGCGAAACCATAGGCGGCGCGGCACAGGCTGCGCTCGCGGTCGACCCGGCCTTCGACTTCGGTCCGGCGATCGTCGGGCTCTTCGCACTCGGCGCCTTCGCAGCACTCAAGACACCAAATGGAGCATCAGATGACTGATTTGAGCACTTCCGCGGCACCGGCCGGCAATGGTCTCTTCGGCGTCGTCAGGCGCTGCGAGGCGCTGATCGCATCCATTCCCGAAGCTCTGCCGCTGCTGGCGCTGCGCATCGCGCTGGCGGTGCCGTTCTACAAATCCGGCCTGACCAAATGGGACGGGTTTCTGACGCTCTCCAACGGCGCGCGCTATCTCTTTACCGAGGAATTCCGTCTGCACATCTTCGGCGCGCAATATGCTTATCCCGCGCCGATCCTGATGGCGACGCTATCAGGCATCGCCGAGATCGTACTGCCAATCCTGCTCGTGCTCGGCCTGTTCACGCGCTTTGCCGCGGTCGCGCTCATCGGCATGATCGCGATCATCCAGCTCACCGTGCCGGAGGGCTGGGCCAATTTCCATCTGCCCTGGGCGGGGATGGCGCTGGCGCTCGCCGTCTATGGCGGCGGGCCGCTGGCGCTTGACCGGCTGATCGGGCTTGGCGCCAGGAAGGGCTGAGCCGCGCGCCGGTGGCGCCTATTCCGCTATCAGCAAAGGCCGCGGGCGCACCGCAGCCTTTGCCGCTGCTCGACATTGCCCATCATGATGCCGCCGTCCTCGGACAGGTTGAGATAGCCGTGCTTGTGAGGGCCGGGATGCGCCGCGCGACTGAGGTGGAGGCGTGCTCCCGGCGCAGCCTTGCCATGCGCGATTGCCGCGGCACGGTGTCGCGAGGTCGCGATCAATTGTTCGCATTCCACTAACGTTTGATTGCGAACGCCCTGCCAAGAGCGGTATCTGCGGGCGCGGTCAACAGGGTGCGGCATGCAGCGCGATTTGCGGAATCAGGCGATGAACGGGGCGAAAGCCCTGCGTTCGCATGCGTTCCTGACGCTTCTCGCGATCCTGACGCTGTGCGCCACGCCACTGGGCACAGGCGAGCTCCTTGCCGCCGCCAGCAGTCAACATGTCGAGCGCGGCGGAACCGATGCGCGGCACGGCGACCTGCCGCGCAGGGACGCGATGCCGACCGCGGGCGCGCAGACGGAGTTCCTCGAGGAGATCGGGCGGACTGCCGGCCTGGTCACGCTCGCCGACGACACGCCGGACGCCATCGAGGTCGAAAACCCCGGTTTCGCGCATGAGCCCTATCGCGAAGGACCGGTTCTTGCGCTCACCGGCGTCTTCGCCGAACGCGTCGCAGGCTTCAGCGCCCGCGCGCCGCCCCTGAACTGACATCCGACGCAGTTTTTGCACGGCTGGCCGCGCTCGGCAGGCCCCGTCAATCAATCAATCACGATCCAAAGCAGACGAACGGCACGACGTGCCGGCTGCTCATCACGCAAAGGCATTCCCATGTCCAAGACCCACCCACTCGGCTTCCGAATCGAGCGCGACCTCAAGGAAGCGCTTGTCCAGGCAGCGAAGGACGATCGCCGCTCTGTCTCGTCGCTGGTCGAGATCCTGATCGAAAATTGGCTGCGCGAACGCGGCTATCTCGCACCGGAAGAACAGCCGAAGGTGCGCCGGGTCGCCTGACCCGCAACCGCTGGGCGGCTCTGCTGCATCGGCCCGGAAACCGGAACCGGTTTCAGATCGCACGATGCAGCAGATTCAAAGCCCCAGAGTGTCCTTTGTGCGTCCAATCGGACGCACGGCGCTCTGGCCGCTCAGCGTTCGGTTCCGGGGCCGCGCAGGCGTCCCGCCAGGCTCCAGCCGGCAAGCAAGACTGCCAGGATCACGGCGTTGGAGACGATCCCGACGGCCACCGCCGTGCTCCAATCGAGCCCGGGACCGGCGATACTGGTCGGCAGCAAGGCCGCCACGAACAGCACGCCGAGACCAAGCGGCACGAGCTTGCCGGTGTGCTGGGCTGTCCGCAGCGTTGTGAGCACGAGGAAGAACAGCAGCCCGATCCTGAACGGATCGAGCAACTGGTCGATGAATATCTCATACAACTGAATCATGCGTCCCTCCAGATGTCGCGCGACGCGCGGACTGGCCACGTTGAATATTGCTAACATCTCCGGATTGAAACCCGTTTTCCACGGCATTTCTAAATATTCCGGCAAATGTATGAGGATGTATGAGAACTACATTCTTTTGATATGCATTTCTCAAACCGGCTTATACTAAGGTCATAATCCGAAAGACTGGATAGTCGCCGAAAATTCCATCCGTTAGATTCCGAACTCTATTGGCAAGCGTCCGCCTGCGAGAGTTGAAGCTCGTCCGTTGGCGTCGCATCCCGGGGAGGACAACAAATGGCAAATGTGGCAGTGGCTGGCGGCGTCAGGTCGCAAAGCATGACGCGGGAAGAGAAGAAGGTCATCTTCGCTTCCTCGCTCGGAACGGTTTTCGAGTGGTACGATTTCTACCTCTATGGAGCGCTCGCCGCCTTTATCGGCGCGACCTTCTTCTCGTCCTATCCTGAGGCGACCCGCAACATCTTCGCACTGCTGGCGTTCGCCGCCGGCTTCCTGGTGCGTCCGTTCGGCGCGCTGGTGTTCGGCCGGATCGGCGATCTCGTCGGCCGCAAATACACCTTCCTTGTCACCATCCTGATCATGGGCCTGTCGACCTTCTTGGTCGGCCTGCTTCCCGGGTCGGCCTCCATCGGAATCGCAGCTCCGATCATCCTGATCGCGCTGCGCATGCTGCAGGGCCTGGCGCTCGGCGGCGAATATGGCGGCGCTGCGACCTATGTCGCTGAACACGCTCCGGACAACCGTCGCGGCTTCTACACGTCGTGGATCCAGACGACGGCGACGCTCGGCCTGTTCCTGTCGCTGATCATCATCCTGATCGTGCAGAACATGCTGTCGAAGGAAGACTTCGCCGCCTGGGGCTGGCGCGTTCCGTTCCTGCTCTCCTTCGTATTGCTGGGCATCTCGGTCTGGATCCGGCTTTCGCTGAGCGAATCGCCGACCTTCCTGAAGATGAAGGAAGAGGGCAAGGGCTCGAAGGCGCCGCTGACGGAAGCCTTCGGCACCTGGAAGAACGCCAAGATCGCGCTGCTGGCGCTGTTCGGCCTCACTGCCGGCCAGGCTGTTGTGTGGTATTCGGGCCAGTTCTACGCGCTGTTCTTCCTGCAGAACGTGCTCAAGGTCGATGGCCAGTCGGTCAACATCATGATCGCCATCGCACTGGCGCTCGGCACCGGCGGCTTCGTGCTGTTCGGCTGGTTGTCCGACAAGATCGGCCGCAAGCCGATCATCATGGCCGGCCTTGCGCTGGCGATCGTCACCTACTTCCCGCTGTTCAAGGCGCTGACAAGCGCTGCGAACCCGGCGCTCTACTCGGCACAGCAGAACACCCGCGCCACCGTCACTGCTGCCCCGGGCGACTGCAAGTTCCAGTTCAACCCGGTTGGCACGGCGAAGTTCACCACGTCCTGCGACATCGCCACGTCGTTCCTGACCCGCAACTCCGTGCCCTATGACGTGGTGCAGACCGCGGCCCCAGGCACGCCTGCGACTGTGGCCATCGGCGGCACGACCATCCAGTCCCATGACGCGGTCGCAGCGGCCGACAAGGCCGCCGGCATGGGCGCCGCCTTCAACAAGGCGGTCAACCTCGCACTCAAGGAAGGCGGCTATCCGCTCAATCGCGGCGCCGCGACGGTTGCCGACCAGAAGCTCGACGGCTTTGTCGCCGCCAATCCGGAAGTGACGCTCGACGCCGCGGCGATCCGCGCCGGCGAGAAGAAGACCATCCCCGTCGCGCAGGCGATCAAGGACAAGCTTGTCACCGCCGATGAAGCGGGCACCGCGACCGAGATCACCGCCTACTCGGTGCCGGCGGCCGGCGCGTTCACCATGGTCGCCGATCCGGCGGCCGTGAACTGGCCGATCGTTATTGCGATCCTGTTCGTGCTCGTCATCTATGTGACGATGGTCTACGGGCCGATAGCGGCGATCCTGGTCGAGATGTTCCCGACCCGCATCCGCTACACCGGCATGTCGCTGCCTTACCACATCGGCAATGGCTGGTTCGGCGGCCTGCTGCCGGCGACCGTCTTCGCGATGAGCGCGGCGGCCGGCGACATCTATTACGGCCTCTGGTATCCGATCGCGATCGCGGCGATGACGCTGGTCATCGGCATGCTGTTCGTCAAGGATACGCTCGGCACCAGCCTGCACGGCAAGGACTGACGGGCAGTCATATGAACAGAAAACCCCGGCGGGTGACTGCCGGGGTTTTTGTTTTGGTTCGCGCTTGATATTGAACGCCAACGGACCAGCGCCCCTTCCCATATCGGATCTGGCGCATGTACCGGGCGCCACAAACACACGACCAAATGTCGCGGAAAGGGCGTCTGCAGGTTCTCGACTGTCAGGTCGGGTTGACGGCCGTTTGGATCATTCTTGGAATACGCCACCATGCCAGCAGCATGTTCATGCCGTAGAGCCAGCAGAACGTCAAAGAAGCGTACACAAGACCTGAATAGATGCCGCCTTGCGTTGGCAAAACAAATAAGAACACTACCTCAGAGAACAACAGGCAAAAGAGAAATCCGTTCAGGCAGCTAAGATCAAAATTCAAATGTAAACCCGACACCCTTCGGTCAATCCAGAATCTACCCCGATCAAATATGAACATCTCCAGCCGTGCATCGTCGACAGCAAACCAGAGCGCCGATGTGTAGCCGATAGTATGCGGCGTCCGATGGACAATTTCCTTTTGCTGTTGTTGCAGCAGACGCTCAGCACGCTGCAACGCGTCCTCTGCGGAGGCAATCTCATCAATTGGCGTCGAGCCGCGGAGATGCCAGATGAAGTCCCACTTAAGTCGTGACACTTCAGTACATCTTCGCGCCGTTGACCATGACCCGCACCGCATAGAGTGAGGTGGTGCCGCAGATGTAGAGGATGTTGCGTTTCGGGCCGCCGAAGACGCAGTTGGCGACGACTTCGGGGATCAGAACCTTGCCGATCAAAGTGCCGTCGGGGTCGTAGCAGTGGATGCCGTCGGCGGCGCTGGTCCAGATGCGGCCGGCGTCGTCCAGGCGGAAGCCGTCGAAAAAGCCGGCGGTGCAGTCGGCGAAGACGCGGCCGCCGGAGACAGAGCCATCGGCGCCAACGTCGTATACTTTCATATGCACCGGGTGGTCCGGAACGTGGGAACGGCCGGTGTCGACGACATAGAGCTGTTTTTCGTCGAGCGAGAAGGCGAGGCCGTTGGGGCGGACCATGTCGGTGATGACGGCCCGCACCTCGCCGCTCTTCGGATCGATCCGGTAGACATAGCAGGCGCCGATTTCGCTCTCGGCCTTGTCGCCCTCGTAGTCGGTGTCGATGCCGTAGGACGGGTCGGTGAACCAGACCGAACCGTCTGACTTGACGACAACGTCGTTGGGCGAATTCAGCCGCTTGCCCTGGTAGCGGTCGGCCAGCGTGGTGATCGAGCCGTCATGCTCGGTGCGGCTGACGCGGCGGCCCTGATGCTCGCAGGTGACGAGCCGGCCCTGGCGGTCGGTGGTGTTGCCATTGCTGTTGCCGCAGGGGGTACGAAAGACGCTGACGCTGCCGTCGGTCTCGTCGTAGCGCATCATGCGGTTATTCGGGATGTCGGACCAGACGACATAGCGCCCGGCCGCGAACCATGCCGGCCCTTCCGCCCAGCGGCAGCCGGTATAGAGCTTTTCCACGTTGGCGGTGCCGTTGACGAGGCGGGCGAAGCGCGGATCGAGGATTTCGTAGTCTGCGGCAGCCATGGATTCCCTCCCAGGAAAGTGTCGGCCGATGTTCATCCAACAAGCCGGCCCGACGCAAGGCGCAGAATCCGGAATCAGCCATCCTCTTCACTTTGCCGCCGCCGCGGATAGAGTTGCGGAATGCGCACATCCAAGACCATTCACGTGATTTCCTGTCATGCCGAGGGCGAGGTGGGCGACGTGATCGTCGGCGGGGTGGCGCCGCCGCCGGGCGAGACGCTGTGGGAGCAGAGCCGCTTCATCCACCGCGACGGCACCTTGCGCAATTTCGTGCTGAACGAGCCGCGCGGCGGTGTGTTCCGGCACGTCAACCTGCTGGTGCCGCCGAAGGACCCACGCGCTGCGATGGGCTTCATCATCATGGAACCGGCGGACACGCCGCCAATGTCGGGCTCGAATTCGATCTGCGTCGCCACCGTGCTGCTCGATTCGGGCATCGTGCAGATGCAGGAGCCGGTGACGCATCTCGTGCTGGAAGCGCCGGGCGGGCTGGTGGCGATCGAGGCGCTGTGCCGCAACGGCAAGGCCGAGCGGATCACGGTGACCAACCTGCCCTCCTTCGCCGACCGGCTTGGCGCTGCGCTCGAGGTCGAGGGGCTGGGCACGCTAAACGTCGATACCGCCTATGGCGGCGACAGCTTTGTCATTGTCGACGCGGAGAAGCTGGGTTTCGCGCTCGACGCCAGCGAGGCGCGGGCGTTGGCAGAGGCGGGGATGAAGATCACGGCGTCGGCGAACGCGCAGCTCGGCTTCTCGCATCCGGAAAACCCGGACTGGGACCACTTTTCCTTCTGCGCTTTCGCGGGACCGGTGAGTGGCGAGGCCGGACGGCTGACGGGACGTTCGGCGGTGGCGATCCGGCCGGGCAAGATCGACCGGTCGCCCACCGGCACGGCGATCTCGGCGCGGATGGCGGTGATGCATGCCAAGGGAATCATGAAGGCCGGCGACACATTCGAGGGCGTGTCGCTGATCGATTCGCGGTTCACGGGAAGGATTGCCGGCGTGACAAATGTCGCGGGCCGGCCGGCGATCGTGCCGCAGATCTCTGGCCGCGCCTGGATCACGGGAACGCATCAATTGATGCTCGATCCGGACGATCCGTGGCCGGGCGGCTATCGGCTGTCGGATACGTGGCCTGAGATCGAGTGAACCCCCTCACCCGGCCTGCGCTGCGCGCAGTCCACCCTCTCCCCAAGGGGAGAGGAGATCCTTAGCCCCAGACCAGCAGCGCGATCAGGCCCACGCCGCCGACCAGGATGCGCCACCAGCCGAACAGCGCGAAACCGTGCTTCGAGACATAGTCGAGCAGGAAGCGGACGACGATGACGGCGGAGATGAAGGCCATGACGAAGCCGGCGGCGATGACTGGCAGGTCGGCGGCGGAGAGCAGGTCGCGGTTCTTGTAGAGGTCGTAGGCGAAGGCGCCGGCCATGGTGGGCATGGCGAGGAAGAAGGAGAACTCCGCCGCCGAGCGCTTGTCCGTGCCCATCAGCAGCGCGCCGACGATCGTGGCGCCCGAGCGCGAGGTGCCGGGGATCATGGCCAGGCATTGGAACAGGCCGATCTTCAGGCAGAGCGACAGCGGATAATCCATGATGTCGGTGTAGACCGGATTGAGCTTCCAGCTGTCGACCCACAGCAGGATGACGCCGCCGATGAGCAGCATGACGCAGATCAGCATCGGCGTTTCGAACAGCACCGTCTTGATGAAATCATGCGCCAGCGCGCCGATGATCGCGGCGGGCAGGAAGGCGATCAGGATGCCGAAGACGAAGCGGCGGGTGCGGGCGTCACTGGGGAAATCGGTGAGCAGCTTCCACAGCCGGCCGAAATAGACGCTGAGGATCGCCAGGATGGCGCCGAGCTGGATCAGCACCTCGAAGGCCTTGCCGGTCGATTCGAAGCCGAGAAAATGGCCCGCGAGCAGGATGTGTCCCGTGGAGGAGACCGGGATGAACTCGGTCAGCCCCTCAAGCAGGCCGAGCAGCAGCGCCGAGACGATGGACTGGTCCTGCATGGATGCTCCGATTGCGGCTTGCTTGTCATCGTGGTCATCTGCCCCTATAGGTCGGGCGCGAATCCTGACCTGCCGGGCGTGCGAGGATTACCCGCCCGAAACGCAAAACGCCAGTCCCGCGACGGGGCTTTCCAAGGCCCCCAAAGCGCCCAGAACGGATCATGCTGACGCTTTTCCATCACCCCATGAACGCTTCCTGCCGCTTCGTCCGGCTTGCCTTTGGCGAGTATGGCGAGGAGCTGGAACTGATCGAGGAAAAGCCCTGGGCGCGGCGCAAGGAGTTTTTGGCGCTGAACCCCGCGGGCACGCTGCCTGTGCTGCTGGCGGAAGGCGACGCGCCGGTGGTGGGCGCCGGCGTCATCGCCGAATATGTCGACGAGACGCGCGGCGTGCTGAAGCGCGACAAGCGGCTGTTCGCCGAGGATCCGATGGAGCGGGCCGAGATCCGCCGGCTGTGCGACTGGTATCTGGTCAAGACCGAGGCCGAAGTGACGCGCCACCTGGTGCGCGAGCGCGTGTTCAAGCCGCTGATGACAACGGCGCAGGGCGGCGGATCGCCCGATTCGGCTGCGATTCGGGCGGCGCGCGCGAACATCAAGCAGCACCTGAAATACACCAACTGGCTGGCGGGCACCCGCGACTGGCTCGCGGGAACGCGCATCACCTATGCCGACCTTGCGGCCGCGGCGACCGTCTCGGTGCTCGACTATCTCGGCGAAGTCGACTGGGCCGAGAACCAGTCGGCCAAGGACTGGTACAGCCGGGTCAAGTCGCGACCGTCCTTCCGCCCGCTGCTGAATGACCGCGTCCGCAGCCTGTCGCCGGCGGCCCACTACTCCAATCTCGACTTCTGACCATGTCCGGTGGATCGCCAGACGATCCGACCAAACTCCGGCTGTTCATCGACGGGGAGGCAAAGCGGCTGGGCTTTTCGTCCGTCGCGGTGACGCGGCCAGACGCGATCCCGCAGGCGCGGGAGCGGCTGGCGGAGGCGCTGTTGGCCGGCCATCACGGCACCATGGAGTGGCTGGCCGAGACCTTCGAGCGCCGCGCCGCGCCGGGGGGGCTGTGGCCCGAGGCAAAGAGCATCGTCATGCTTGGCATGAACTACGGCCCCGACAGCGATCCGCTCGGCATTCTGACACGCCGGGACCGCGCGGCGATCTCGGTCTATGCACAGCACCGCGACTACCATGACGTCATCAAGGGCCGGCTGAAGGAACTGGCGGGCAAGATCGCCGCGCGGGCCGGTGGCGGCGACGTCAAGGTCTTCGTCGACACCGCGCCTGTGATGGAAAAGCCGCTGGCGCAGGCCGCTGGCATCGGCTGGCAGGGCAAGCACACCAATCTGGTCAGCCGCGAGTTCGGCTCATGGCTGTTTCTGGGCTCGATCTTCACGACATTCGACCTGTGGGCCGACGAGGCCGAGGTGGATCATTGCGGCACCTGCCGCGCCTGCCTCGACATCTGTCCGACCAACGCGTTCCCAGCGCCCTATCGGCTCGATGCAAGGCGCTGCATTTCTTATCTGACGATCGAGAACAAGGGGCCGATCCCGCACGAATTCCGCGTTGCGATGGGCAACCGCATCTATGGCTGCGACGACTGCCTCGCCGCCTGTCCGTGGAACAAGTTCGCGGCTGCCGCTTCGGAAGCAAAGCTGGTGGCCCGGGACGATCTGAAGGCGCCGAGGCTGGCGGACCTGCTGGCGCTGGACGACGCGGCGTTCCGGGCGCTGTTCTCGGGCTCGCCGGTGAAGCGCATCGGCCGCGACAGGTTCATCCGCAACGTGCTGATCGCGGCCGGCAACTCCGGCGACGTGTCGCTTGTGGGAGCCTGCCGCGATCTGCTCTCGGACGCCTCGCCGCTGGTGCGCGGCGGTGCCGTCTGGGCGTTGTCGCGGTTGACGGACGGTGTGACCTTCGGGCAGATCGCCGACACTGCAAGCCGCAGCGAAGCCGACCCGACCGTGCGCGCCGAATGGGCTTCAGCCAGTGCAGAACAGGAATTTGCGGCATGACCATGCGTATCTTCATCTTCGGCGCCGGCTATTCGGCGCGGGCCTTCGCCCGGTCGATCGCCGGGGAGGCGGAGTGGATCGGCGGCACGACGCGGACGGAGGCGAAATTCGCAGGCCTGCGCGCTGCTGGCATCGAACCGTTCGCGTTCGACGGCACGGACGTGTCGGCCGGGATCGCGGCGGAACTGGAGCGGACCACACATCTCGTCGTCTCGGCCGGGCCGAACGAGGCCGGCGATCCGGTCATCGCGGCGGCGAGCGGGCGTATCCTCAATTCCATGCCCAACCTGCGCTGGATCGGCTATCTCTCGACAATCGGCGTCTACGGCAATCATGACGGCGCCTGGATCGACGAGACGGCCGAGTGCAAGCCGCGCGCCGGCCGCTCCGACAATCGCCGCGAGGCCGAGAAGGAATGGGAGGCGCTGGCGGAAAGGCGCGGCGTGCCGCTGGCGATCCTGCGGCTCTCAGGCATCTACGGGCCGGGCCGCAACGCCTTCGTCAACCTCGCCAACGGCACCGCGCGGCGACTGGTCAAGCCGGGACAGATCTTCAACCGTATCCATGTCGACGACATCGCCGGCAGCCTAGCGCATCTGGCGCGGGCGGAAACCGGCGGGATCTACAACGTCACCGACGACGAGCCAGCCCCGCCCCAGGACGTGGTCGCGTTCGCGGCAGAACTGATGGGCGTCGAACCGCCGCCAGAGATCGATTTCGAGACCGCCGAGCTTTCGCCGATGGCGCGGTCCTTCTACGGCGAGAACAAGCGGGTCTCGAACGCGAAGCTGAAGGCGGCGGGATATCGGTTTGTCCAGCCGAACTATCGGGAGGCGTTCCGGACGATGTGGACGGACGACAAGTGGCGGTAGAATCGAGTATGTCTACTCAGATATTGTCGCTTGAGGTCTAATGATGGCAACACATCACCCCATGGACCCCATCTTTGCTGAGATCCGGGCAGCAATGGATTCTGGTCTCTATTACCTCGCTATAGCGGTCGCATTGTCGGTTCCAGATGTTTGCGCTTCGCTGGAGCTGGACCCCGATCCGGCACTCATCAAAAAGAACCGGCAATTCTCCGGCAATCGTTATGCGACTTGGTTCTCAAAATACATGCAGCACCATTACAGCCACCTAACCGGAGAGGATTGTTACCGTCTTCGCTGCGGAGTGCTGCATTCCGGCAAAATGGGTAGACCGGACGATCAATACGATAGGGTCATGTTTGAAGTGCCATCGGAACACTCCAACAACAATCACGAGACCTTAATGGAGGGCAATGTGCTCGACGGCACCCCGCAACCACACCAAAAAGTCTTGATTCTATTGGCAGTCGACTTCTGTGAAGAAGTCATCGACGCCGCTCATGCGTGGTATCGTGAGCGATCTGAAGATGCATTCATTCAGGCGAACATGCACTCTCTGGTGAAAATGCACCCCAGAGGCATAAAGCCTTATTCGGTGTTCATCGGACCCACACCTGTCATCGGATAGTTTTCGCCAGCGCTTTTTCTACCTTTGCCAGATGCTCATCCGGCATCTCCTCGATCGCGTAGGTTCTCCGCTCGTCGCTGGGGAAGCGGGCCTCGTAGGCTTCGACGCTCATCAGGACAAAGCGCGGTTTGCGGTGCCTTGTGATGGAAACCGGCTCCCGGCTCGCCGCGTCCAGGACGTCGCCCAATTTCTGCTTCAGATCGGTCGAGGGGTAATTTCGCATCGCGCGCTCCGTTTCTGTCTATAATAGACAAAACGCACAGAATGACAATCGCGTGTCTCACTCGCGATCCTTCAGCAGGTCGTCGCAGCGACATGCGAATGCTGCTATCCTTCCCGTGCGATTCACCCTTCGTTAACCACTCCCCGCCAACGCTTCGCCATGGTTGTGCGGCACATGCGGTACGGGACTTCAGGGACTGGATGATGAAAAAGCAATTCCGGAACGCGGTTGCGGGCGTGGTCGCGGTGCTGGCGGCGGCATCAAGCGTGCCGACAGCCGAGGCCGAGACGCTGGCGAAGAACCTGTTCGGCGGCAAGGCGCTGCCGGCGGCGACGGCGCCGAAATCCTATGGCTTCTATTCCAAAGGCTGCTTCTCGGGCGGCGTGGCGATCGCCACCGACGGGCCGAATTGGCAGGCGATGCGCCTGTCGCGCAACCGGCGCTGGGGCCACCCGACGATGATCAACCTGATCGAGAAACTGTCGCGCGAGGCGTCTGCCGACGGCTGGCCGGGCCTGCTGCTGGGCGACATCTCGCAGCCACGCGGCGGACCGATGCTGACGGGACACGCGTCGCACCAGATCGGCCTCGACGCCGATATCTGGTTCACGCCGATGCCGGACCGGAAACTGTCGTCGTCCGAGCGCGAGAACATGAGCGCGACGTCTATGGTCAACGAGAAGACGCACCGCGTCATCGACCGGCTGTGGACGCCGGCGCATGAGCGGCTGTTGAAGCGCGCTGCGAGCTACAGGGAAGTCGAGCGGATTCTGGTCAATCCCGGCATCAAGCAGAAGCTGTGCGAGACCGTGACCGGCGATCGCTCCTGGCTGAAGAAGGTGCGGCCGTTCTGGGGTCACGATTATCATTTCCACGTCCGCATCGGCTGCCAGCCCGGCTCGACCGACTGCAAGGGGCAGGAACGCGTGGCGGCGGGCGAAGGCTGCGACAAGTCGCTCGCCTGGTGGTTCACCGAAGAGCCGTGGCGCCCCAACAAGAACCCCGATGCGCCCAAGGCGCGGGACCTGATGACGATGAAGAGCCTGCCTGCGGCCTGCGTCGCTGTGCTGAACGCGCCCGCTCCGGTCTCGGAAGCCGCCGTCACTGTGCGCGGCGCCGGCCAGCCGACGTCGGTTGCGAAAATCATCGATTCGGCGCCCGTGACCGCGAATGCGTTTTCGGAGATTCCGCTTGATCGCGTGCCAATTCCGATGTTCCGGCCAGAGCCAGGACAATGAGGGTCAGGGCGGCAACTTAGCGCTTTTCGGACGCGTGTCGGTTGGCTATAGCAGTTGATCACTTCAACCGATTTAGCCGGATGGTCCCGCGTGCGTATCGCCCTCATCGCGCATGACGAGAAAAAGGACGATCTGGTCGCCTTCGCGGGCGCTCACATCGATTTCCTGACGTCTTGCGATCTTGTCGCGACCGGAACGACGGGCGGGCGAATCGCCGAGGCCTGGCCGGATCTCCGCATCCGCCGCCTGAAGAGCGGGCCGCTTGGCGGCGACCAGCAGATCGGCGCGCTGATCGCGGAAGGACTGGTCGACGCGCTGATCTTTTTCGTCGATCCGCTGACCCCGTTGCCGCACGATGTCGACGTCAAGGCGCTGATGCGGCTGGCCATCGTCTACGACATTCCAATGGCCTTGAATGGTGCGACGGCGGAGATCATCCTCCAGGGCAGCGAAATGGCGCGCGGGCGCCGCAACGAACAGACAGCGGCGGATTGAGCACATGGCGAGAAGCACGGACATCGAGACGTTGAACTTCCCGATCCTGATCGGGGACATCGGCGGCACCAACGCCCGCTTCGCGATCCTGATCGATTCCTATGCGGAGCCGAAGGAATTCCCGGTCATCCAGACCGCCGACTTCGAGACCATCGACCAGGCGATCCAGACAATGATCCTCGACCGGACGTCGATCCAGCCGCGTTCGGCGGTGCTGGCCGTCGCGGGCCCGGTCGACGGCGACGAAATCCACCTGACCAACTGCCCCTGGGTGGTGCGTCCGAAGGTGATGTCGGCCGAGCTCGGGCTGCAGGACATCTTGATCCTCAACGATTTCGAAGCGCAGGCGCTTGCCGTCGTGGCGCTGGGCGAGGAGCACATGGTGAAGATCGGACCGGGCGTGGCGGATCCGTCTGCCAGCCGAGTCGTGCTCGGCCCCGGAACGGGCCTCGGCGTGGCCGGGCTGGTGCATGCCTTGCGGACGTGGATCCCGGTTCCGGGCGAAGGCGGCCACATGGACATGGGGCCGCGCACGAAACGGGATTTCGAGGTCTTCCCGCATCTGGAGACGATCGAGGGCCGCATTTCGGGCGAGCAGCTGCTGTGCGGGCGCGGGCTGGTCAACATCTACCACGCGATCGGCAAGGCCGACCGGGTGGCGACGCCGTTCACGACGCCGGCCGAGATCACGGGTGCTGCGCTCGACAAAACCGACACGGTGGCGGCCGAGGCCGTGTCGATGTTCTGCACCTGCCTGGGACGGGTCGCCGGCGATCTCGCGCTGGTGTTCATGAGCCGGGGCGGCGTCTATCTCACCGGCGGCATCGCGCAGAAGATCGTGCCGCTGCTGCTGTCGAGCGGCTTCCGCGCCGCGTTCGAGGACAAGGCCCCGCACAGCGAGTTGATGCGCGCCATGCCGGTCTATGTCATCACGCACCCGATGGCGGCGCTGTCGGGCCTGGCGGCGTTTGCCCGCACGCCGGCGCGGTTCGGCGTCGAGACGGCCGGCCGACGCTGGAAAGCCTGATGGCGCCTGTTGCCGCATAGCCATGGAGCGCCGTGCGTCCAATTGGACGCACAAAGGGCGCTCCATGTTCATTCTGCTGCATCGTGCGTTCCGAAACCGAACCTGGTTTTCGGGCCGATGCAGTATGCAAGCGGCGAGCTTGACGTTATGAGACGGCGCATGCCGGCAGTGAGCCGGGTCTGAAACTCGCGCAAAGGCGACAGAACAATCTTGGCCGCAAGCACCACCAGCGGAAAGCGCGCCGACGCGGGCGAGGTGATCTCGATCCTGCGCCGCATCATCGCGGAGAACGGGCGGGACTATTTCCCGCAATATGCGCTGGCCGCCGCTTGCCTGCTGGCGATCGCGGGCACCACCGCGTTTACTGCCTGGATCATGCGCGACATTGTCGACCAGCTGTTTGCGGCGCGGCGGCAGGACCTGATCGCGGTGATCTGCGGCGCGATCGTCGCCGCTTTCACGATCCGGGGCATCGCCACCTATATCCAGGCGGTGGTTCTGGCGCGAATTGGCAACAATCTGGTGGCGCGCTACCAGCGGCGCATCTTCGACCATCTGATGCGGCTGGGCGTCGGCTATTTCACCGCGACCCGGTCGGGCCAGCTTGCGGCGCGGATCAACGAGAATGTCACGGGCATCCGCGACCTGCTGTCGATGACGCTGACCGCGATCGCGCGCGATGCGGTGTCGCTGGTCGCGCTGGTGGCGGTGATGGTCTACCAGGACCCGGTCCTGTCGGTCATAGCGCTGGTCATCGGCCCGCCGATCATCCTGTCGGTCAACTATCTGATGCGGCGGCTGCGCCGCGTGACGCGCGAGGCGGTCGAGGTCAATTCGCGGCTGATCGGCGCAGTGCAGGAAGCGACGCAAGGCATCGCCATCGTCAAGGCGTTCACGATGGAGAACCTGCTGGCGGACAAGATCAGCGTGCTGATCAACAACGCCGAGACGCGCGCCAACCGGATCTCGCGCGTCTCCGAGCGGATGACGCCGATCACCGAGATACTGGCCGGTCTCGCGATCGCCGGCGTGATCGCCTATGCGGGCTACCGCGCCGCGGTCGACCAGCAGGCGCCGGGCGCGGTCATCTCCTTCATCACCGCGCTGCTGCTCGCCTACGAGCCGGCAAAGCGGCTGGCGCGGGTCCAGGTCAATCTCGAGCGCGCGCTGGTCAATGCGCGGATGATTTACGAGATCCTCGACGTCGAGCCGCAGCAGGGCGACCGGACGGACGCCGCCGGCATTGCGGTCGGCAAGGGCGAGATTGTCTTCCGAGACGTCGAATTTGGCTATTCGGACCTGCCGGTGCTGCGCGGCGTGAGTTTCACGGCCGAAGCGGGCAAGACAACCGCAATCGTCGGCTCGTCGGGCGCCGGCAAGTCGACGCTGGTGGCGCTATTGCAGCGCTTCTACGATCCGACTGGCGGGTCGATCACGATCGACGGCCAGGACATCTCGAGCGTCACCAAGTTGTCGCTGCGCCGCTCGATCGCCTATGTCTCGCAGCAGCCCTACCTCTTCGAGGGCTCGATCCGCGACAACATCCGCTATGGCCGGCCGGACGCCACCGACGCCGAGGTGGAGGCGGCGGCCCGTCTGGCGCAAGCGGAAGACTTCATCGTTCTGCAGGAAGACGGCTGGAACACGCTGGTGGGCGAAAACGGCGCGACGCTGTCCGGCGGCCAGCGGCAACGCATCTCGATTGCCCGCGCGATCCTGCGCAATGCGCCGATCCTGCTGCTCGACGAGGCGACCTCGGCGCTCGACAATGAATCGGAAGCCAAGGTGCAGCAGGCGCTCGACAGCGTGATGCGCGGCCGCACGACACTGGTCATCGCACATCGTCTCTCGACGGTGGTCAATGCTGACCACATCGTGGTGATGGAAGAAGGCCGCCTGGTCGAGGAAGGCACGCATCGGGACCTCGTCGCGCGGCATGGCGCCTATGCGCGGTTCCATTTCCTGCAGGGCGAGCGGTCGGCGGTCGAACCGCGCAAGCCGGCGCGGCGCAAGGCGGAACCGCGCAAGCCAGAGCCGGCAAAGACGAGGGGCGGACGATGAGCGACATGAAGCTGGTGGTGGTGGGCGCTGCGGGACGGATGGGCCGGACGCTGATCCGCACGATCGCCGAGACCAGCGGCGCCGTGCTGGCGGGCGCGATCGAGCGGGCGGACTCGCCGCATATCGGGACCGACGCCGGCCTGCTTGCGGGACTTGGCGCCAATGGCGTCGCGATCTCGGCCGACACGCTGCCGGTGTTCGCCAAGGCGGACGGCGTGCTTGACTTCACCTCGCCAGCAGCAACCATCGAGTTTGCGGCTTATGCAGCGCAGGCGCATGTGGTGCACGTGATCGGAACGACCGGCTGCTCGCCGGACGACGACGCGAAGATCCGGGCGGCGGCGCGCCACACGCAGATCGTCAAGTCGGGCAATATGAGCCTCGGCGTCAACCTGCTAGCGGTGCTGGCAAGGCAGGCGGCCAAGGCGCTCGACGCCGCCGATTTCGACATCGAGATTCTGGAAATGCACCACAAGCACAAGGTCGACGCGCCATCCGGCACGGCGCTGCTGCTGGGAGAGGCGGCGGCAGAGGGCCGCGCCATTGCGCTTGCCGGCAACAGCGTCCGCGTACGCGACGGCCATACCGGGCCGAGGGTGGAAGGCACGATCGGCTTCGCCACCTTGCGCGGCGGATCGGTCGTCGGCGACCATTCGGTGATCCTGGCCGGGGCCGGCGAGCGGATCGTGCTGTCGCACCACGCCGAGGACCGCACCATCTTCGCCCGCGGCGCGATCAAGGCCGCGCTCTGGGCGCAAGGACGCAAGTCCGGCCTCTATTCAATTCTGGATGTGCTCGGACTCGCCGACGCCTGAACAATCGCAATCGAAGGAGCTGTTTATGTCGCGAACCCTGGTCCTCGTCCGTCACGGACAGAGCGAATGGAACCTGAAGAACCTGTTCACAGGCTGGCGCGATGTCGACCTGACGGAACAGGGCCATGCCGAAGCGAAGGCGGCGGGCCAGCGGCTGAAGGCGAAGGGGCTGGTCTTCGACATCGCCTTTACCTCGGTTCTGCAGCGGGCCGAGAAGACTTCGGCGCACATCCTTTCGGAGCTTGGCCAGACCGGCCTGAAGACCATTCGCGACCAAGCGCTGAACGAGCGCGACTATGGCGACCTGTCGGGGCTGAACAAGGACGATGCGCGGGTCAAATGGGGCGAGGAGCAGGTACATGTCTGGCGCCGATCCTATGACGTCCCGCCGCCCGGCGGCGAGAGCCTGAGGGACACCGGCGCGCGCGTCTGGCCCTACTACATCCACACGATCCAGCCACATGTCCTGTCCGGCGGAACGGTTCTGGTGGCGGCCCACGGCAACTCGCTGCGGGCGCTGATCATGGCGCTCGACGGGATGACCGGCGAGGAAGTGGTGCAGATGGAGCTCGGCACCGGCATTCCAGTCGTCTACCGGCTGAACGCGGATTCGAGCGTCGCCTCGAAGGAACTGCTGAAAGCCTGAGCGGCGCGCCCGAGATTCTTCGCCAGCTCACCGGCGGCGCTGCACTTTCGGCGTTGACACAAGCGGACCGCCCGCATACATGCGGGCCGCACACCTGCCCAGGTGGCGGAATTGGTAGACGCGCACGGTTCAGGTCCGTGTGCCGCAAGGCGTGAAGGTTCGAGTCCTTTCCTGGGCACCAAACTATCGTTTCAGACTGTCCAAACAAGTCCAGAAACTGCAAATGAAGCCCGGTTTTCCGGGCTTTTTTTGTTGTCTGACGCTCCATGACGCGCCGCGCCTGCGTTCGAGACGCCGCGTCCCGTCAATCACACGCGCACGCCAAGCCGCGTCATCTTCTCCCAAAGCGTTGAGCGGCCAATGCCCAACAGTTCTGCCGCCTTTATGACCTGACCTTCAGTCTGCTCGAGCGCGCGTTCGATCTGTCGCCGTTCCGCTGCATCGCGCACGTCCGCGAGCGGCAGGAAGCCCGCCTGGGACGGCGTTCGGGGACGGTCGGGAAACAGGTCGCCCGGCATGATCCATTCCGAAGCCGTCAGTGCAACCGCGCGGTCGACACGGTTGCGCAACTCGCGCACGTTGCCCGGCCACGGGTGCGAAAGTGCCGCTTCTTCGGTCAAGACGCTGAAGCCACGGATGCGAGCGTCGGAACGCGCGACGGCGTTTTCCAGGAAGCGGTCGAGCAGCCAGACGATGTCCTCCGGCCGCTGCCTCAGCGGCGGTATCTCGACGGGTAGCACGGCGAGCCGGAAGTAGAGGTCCTCGCGGAAGCCCGATGCCTGCCCCGGCGCGAGGTTGCGGTGCGTCGCCGCGACGATCCGGGCCCGGAAGGGAACGGCCGCCTCGCCGCCAAGGCGGGTGAAGGATTCGCTTTCGATCAGGCGCAGCAGCTTGGCCTGCAGTGCGGTCGGCATGTCGCCGATCTCGTCGAGGAAAAGCGTCCCGCCTTTGGCCCGTTCGGCGTATCCAAGATGGCGCTGGTACGCACCGGTGAAGGCGCCCTTCTCGTGACCGAAGATTTCGCTTTCAAGCAAGTCGGCCGGGATCGCGGCGCAGTTCACCGCGACAAAGGGCTGTTCCGCCCGCGAAGAGACCTGATGCAGGAGCCGCGCCGCGACCTCTTTGCCGGACCCGGTCTCACCCGTGATCAGCACGGGAAGACCGTGTGCCGCGTAACGATGGACGAGGTCCTCGGCATGCTGGATCGCGGGCGACTGGCCAAGCACATACTCCTTCAGCCGCAGGCCGGACCGTGTGCTGCGCCGGCCGGTCGCGATGCGCTTCAGGAAGTCGTCCATCGCAAAGGGCTTGGTCATGAAGTCGACCGCGCCGGAACGCATGAGGCGAACCGCCTGGTCGATCTCCGCGAAGCCGGTGACAAAAAGGAAGGGCGGCGCGTTGGGTTGTCGCGCCATTTCTTCGAATACCGCTTCCCCGGACATGTCCGGGAGTCGTATGTCGCAGATCACGAGATCGAGGGATCCGGCCCCCCGGCCAAGGGCCTCCACGGCCTCCCGACCGGTCTGCCACCAGGTCACGTCCCAGCCCTCGAGTTCCAGACGCTGGACGATGGAGCCGCCCATGATCGGATCGTCTTCGACGAGTCCGAGGCGCGCGCGTTCAGGCGGCATGGCTGCGTTCACGCTGTGCGTCCTCGCGAATGGGCAGGATCAGGGTGACGATGGATCCGACAGACGGACCGGCCTCGACGGTGGCTCTGCCCCCACAGGCGTCGACCATGCGACGGACCATCCACAGGCCGAGACCCCTGCCGGCGCGGACGGCTGGACCGGGATCGCTGTCGCTCAGCATGGCGATCGAATCGCTGGGCATGCCCGGTCCCTCGTCAGAGACGAGGATCTTCAGCTGGTCCGAGTTTCGCTCGACCCTGAGACCGATCTCGCCGGCTTCAGGGGTGGCGGCGCTGGCGTTGAGCAGCAGGTTCAGGACCGCCTGCCGCACCGGACCACCGGGGATCTCCGCAGTACATTCGGCCGGCCAATGAACCTGCCAGTTCAGTCTCTGTCTGCGCCGGCGCAGCTCGGGCTTCATCAGGACCTTGACGTCTTCGAGGTCGTCGGCGCTCAGGGGCCGGGCAGACCGTTCCGGGCGATAGGTGGCGAGCGCCGCCTCGACGACCTCGCGGATACCATACAGCCCCCGCTCGATCAGGTTGATCGACGTGTCTCGGACTCCCGGCGTTTCGCCATGCGTTTTCAGCGTGTCGATGACGTTGAACAGGCCGCCAAGGGGATTGTTGATCTCGTGCGCCATGCCTGAAGCCAGCCTTCCGAGGCTGGAAAGCTTCTCCTCCTCTGCAAGCTGCATGGCGAAGTTGGCGCGTTCGCGCTCGGCATGGACGAGCGCATTGTAGCCGTTGAAGAGGCTCGTCACCTCACCCCCGCGTGACGGAAACTGCCGGGACAGGATCGGCTCGGCGACGCCGTTTGCCGCAGCGCGCATGTGGTCCTCGAGCACCCGCATCGGATCAATCATGCGGCGGACCAGCAGGAAGCCGCCTAGCGAGAAGATCGCCGCCAGAACGCCATTGGTGACGAGCAGCGTCGCGAGGATTTCGCGGCGTTCGGCGAAGATGTGCGAAGCGTCGAAGGCGGTGTGAATCGCACCAACCTTCTGTCCCTGATAGACGAGGTCGCGATGCGCGAAACCGGTGTCTGAGTTCCGGTCGAATGTCACCGTGCTCGCGCCATAGCGTGAGGCGTAGGCTTCCGGAAGTTCCGAGAAGGACGGTATGCGGGCTGGGTCCGTAGCCGCCAGGACCGTGCCGTCCGCGCCGGTGACCACAGCCTCGACCGGGGAAAGCGCCTCGTAGGATTTCTGCGAGCGGTCAAGCGCGTCGAAGACTTCCCACACGTCCCCACGCAGTACGCCCGGCAGCACTGCCGCGGTCAATCCGTCGAGATAGCTGCCTGCCAGGCCGTCGAGAAAGGATTCCTGCGTGCGCGACAGCCGGTCGAGAACGCGCTCGGAGAGCACCGCGCTGATCGCCACCATCAGCAAGGCGACCAGGATGGGTACCCGATACGAAACGGGAATGGCGCGCAAGTGACCGAGGAAGCTCATCCGAACCGCCTCACCGCATCGACCTTGGCAGCGATCGTGTCAAATAGAGCGGGATCAGCGGCAACGAAGCCGTCCAGCCGCAGAAGGGAAAGCACTTTGCGGCCTTCCTGGTGCCGGTCCATGGCGGTCAGCGCCTGGTTCAGACGCGCAATGCGCGGATCTCCCGCAAGCGCCTTGGGTGCTGCCACCGGCGGGAAGCCAAGCCATTCGGAGCGGCGTACGATCCGGGTCTGTTCGACCAGGCCCGGCTCCATCTCGCGCATCACATCCCAGACATACCCATCGACGCTGCCGGACCCCGCAAGGCCTGAGGCGACGGCCCGGATCACGTTGCGATGACCATAGGTGTAGAAGGTGCGGGCGAAGAAGCTCTCGGGCCGCAGCCCGTTCTCCGCCAGAAGCGCGCGGGTGACGAGGAAGCCGGAATTGGAATCGGGATCGGAAAAGGCGTGAATGTCTCCCCTCAGGTCTTCCCACCGCGCGGCGGACCGGTCGGCAGCCGCGATCAAGTAGGACTGATACAGCGGCTTGCCATGCCAGGACGGGGTCGCGACGAGATCGAGATCCGACTTGAACTGGACGAAGGGATAGCCGCAGATCCACGCGGCATGCAGCTGGCCCGAGACAAGCAGTGCCGTGATCTCCTGGTAGGTCCGCCGGCTGACCAGTTCCACCGGTCCTCCGATCGCCTCGGTGAGGTAGGCCCGCAGGGCTGCCAGAAGCTCAAGGTCGTTGGACAGGAAGACGGGTGTCAGGCCGAATTTGAACCCATCGTCCTGCGCCGTCGCGCGACGCGGCGGCGACAACGCGATCGATGCAACCGCGCCACCACCCAGCGCGATCGCCGAACGGCGCGTAAGTACCTGGCTCGCGGCTGGGTACCTTGGGTTCAAGTGTTCATTCCTCCCTGGCGGACAGACTAGCGCCCCCCGCTGTCAAAATCGACCGGGAATCCTGCATATCGGCATGGTCCGGGTTTCCGGACCTTCGGCAGTGCAGCATGTCCGGATTTCCGGACGCAGTCGTTCGCGTGCACATGGCAAGGCGTTGCATTTGCACATGCCAGCCGTCGCGCCACGGATGGCATCGTCCTTGCACCATTCAATCCGCAGGCAGTTGCCAACCAAGGGAGGATGGACATGGAACGTTGCGACAAACTGGTGGACGTGGGCCGCCGACAATTTCTGCGCGGTGGAGCGCTCGCCGCAGCGGCCACGGCGACCGCCGTCGCACTTCCGGCAGCCCCCGCGAAAGCCGCTGCGCTGGCGCGGGTCGATTATCCGTCCAACCGCCTCGGCAATGTCGCGGACCTCAAGCCGAACGAAACGTTCGACGTGGCCTATCCGGACGCCAACGCTCCCGGCGTGCTGCTCAAGCTCGGCACCCGTGTCGAAGGCGGAGCGGGGCCGGACGGCGACATAGTCGGTTTCTCGACCATCTGCCCGCACAAGGGTTTCCCGCTCAACTACGTCGCGGCCGACCGGACGCTGAACTGCCCCGGCCACTATTCCCGCTTCGACTGCGAGGCCGGCGGCCAGCAGATCTGGGGCCAGGCGACGCAGAACCTGCCGCAATACGCGCTGAGGGTGGACGAGAAGGGCGACATCTATGCCGAGGGCGTGGACGAACTGCTCTACGGCCGCCTGTCGAACGTGCTGGCATAGGGGAGGAACGGACCATGGCTTACAAACGACACATCGACCGCCTGCCGATCATTCCGGCGGACGCCAAGAAACAAAACGTCACCTGCCACTATTGCATCGTCGGCTGCGGCTATCACGCCTACACCTGGCCGGTGAACAGGCAGGGCGGCACGGATGCCGCCGCCAACGCCTTCGGCGTCAACCTCGCCGAGCAGCAGCCGGCCGACACCGAGGCTTGGTATGCGCCGTCGATGTACAATATCGTGAAACAGGACGGAAAGGACGTTCACCTCGTCATCAAGCCCGACCATGGCTGCGTCGTGAATTCGGGCCTCGGCTCCGTGCGCGGCGCCCGCATGGCTGAGAACCGCCGCTCCGACAAGACTGGCACGCAGCAGCAGCGGCTGACGGAGCCGATGGTCTGGCGCTACGGCACCTGGCAGCCCACGAGCTGGAACGACGCGCTGGACCTGGTGGCGCGGGTCACCGCCCGCGTCATCGACAAGGACGACGAGGAGGACCTGTTCGTCTCGATGTTCGACCATGGCGGCTCGGCCGGCGGCTACGAGAACACCTGGGGCACGGGCAAGCTCTATTTCGGCTCGATGAAGGTCAAGAACTGCCGCATCCACAACCGCCCGGCCTACAATTCCGAAGTCCACTCCACCCGCGACATGGGCGTCGACGAGCTGAACTACGCCTATGAGGACTACACGCTCGCCGACACGATCATGCTGGTCGGCACCAACCCGCTGGAATGCCAGACCAACCTGTTCCTGAACCACATGGTTCCGGGCATCCGGAACGGCGCGAAGGTGATCATCGTCGACCCGCGCCGCACCGTCACGGCCAATGCCTGCGAAGTGGAAGCCGGCGCGGAGAACGTTCTGCACCTCGCGATCAAGACCGGTACGGACCTCGCGCTGTTCAACACTCTCTTCACCTACATCGCCGACCAGGGCTGGGTGGACAAGGACTTCATCGCCGCATCGACGCTGCAGGGCGACGTGGCGGTAGCGCAGGACGAGGCGCATCCGGCGGCCCTCGGCTCGTTCGAGATGGCGCGGGCGAAGTGCAAGATGTCGCTCGCCGAGGGCGCGTCGATCACCGGCCTGGCCGAGGCCGACATCATCAAGGCGGCGGAGTGGATCGCCAAGCCCAAGGAAGACGGCTCGCGCCGCAAATGCGCCACGGGCTACGAGAAGGGCATCATCTGGGGCAACGACAACTATCGCGTCATCGGAGCGCTGGTGAACATCGGGCTCGCGACCGGCAATATCGGCCGTGAAGGCGGCGGGGTGTGCCGTCTCGGCGGCCACCAGGAAGGCTACTTCCGTCCCTCCGATGCACATGTCGGGCGGCCCGCTCCCTATGTCGACCAGCTCATCATCGGCGGCCGTGGCAAGGTGCACCACATCTGGGCCAACGACCACTACAAGACGACGCTCAACGCGACCGAGTTCAAGCGCGAATACAACCGCCGCACCAACATGGTGAAGGACGCGATGGACGCCCATGCGGGATCGACCCGCGAGGAGCTCGTCGAGGCGATCGTCGGCGCGATCAACGCGGGCGGCCTGTTCTCGGTCAACGTCGACATCATCCACAGCCAGATCGGCCAAGCCGCGCATGTCATCCTGCCGGCAGTCGAGTCGGGCGAGATGAACCTGACTTCGATGAACGGCGAACGGCGCCTGCGCCTTGTCGAGAAATACATGGATGGTCCAGGCACCGCCAAGCCGGACTGCCTGATCGCGGCCGCCATCGCCCAGAACCTCGAACGTGTTTTGCGCGAGGACGGACGCGGGGAATATGCCGACCAGTTCAAGGGCTACGACTGGAAGACGGAGGAAGATGCCTTCATGGACGGCTATCACTCCGGCAATCCGGAAGTCACCTACGACCGCCTTCGCGCCATGGGCAACAATGGCGTGCAGGAGCCAGTTGTCGGCTTCGAGAATGGCCAGCTGGTCGGCACCAAGCGCCTATACGTCGATGGCAAGTTCACGCGGCATGGACGCGAGGACGGCAAGGCGCTGTTCTGCGGCGGCGAATGGCGTGGGCTGCAGGCTCCGGGCAAGGCCTACCAGAGGGACAACTATGCGTTCCTCATCAACAATGGCCGCGCCAACGTCATCTGGCAGAACTGGTTCCTGGACAAGGCCAATGACTTCGTCACCGACCGCTTCCCGATCCCCTATATCGAGATCAATCCGGACGACATGGCCGATCTCGGGGTCAAGGCCGGCGACCTCGTCGAGGTCTTCAACGATGTCGGCGCCACACAGGCGCTCGTCTATCCGACGCCGACCGCGCGCCGGAAGGAGACCTTCATGGTGTTCGGCGCCCCCAACGGCGCGCAGGGCAACATCGTCAATGCCGGCACCAACGAGCTGATCCTGCCGAACTACAAGCACACCTGGGCCAACATCCGGAAGATCTCGGATGCACCGGCCTCGGCGGCGGACCTGTCGTTCAAGTCGATGGAATACAACGCGGGCTGACCGCCGCGCATCGCGCCGCCGGGTCGATTGGCCCGGCGGCGTTCCCGAATTCGTCTACCCTATCTGAACATTCCGCCGGAGCGGCCACGTCCCCCTCCGTGCTCGCCATCCAGGACAGCTGCAAAGCAGGCACCTCGGGGGCCGTCGTCCCGGTGGACATCGCTGCGGCCAAGGCTGTTGCGGCAGCGACGCCAGTCACCGAGACTGAAACGGTCGACCTCCTTGCCGCGAACGGATCCCGCCTGTCAGGCTATGCCCATTCCGAGATCATCTTGCTGTCGAGGAATTCCTCGATGCCCCAATGTCCGCCTTCGCGGGCCCTGCCGGAGGACTTGACGCCGCCGAAGAAGGTGCCGGCTCCAAGCGACACGCCGTTGGTCTCGATCATTCCCGCGCGCAGCGCCAATGCGAGGCGGTTGCGCCGCGCCGGGTCCTGCGTCTGGACGTAGTTGGTCAGGCCGTATTGCGTGTCGTTGGCGATCTCCAGCGCCTCTTCCTCCGTGTCGAACGGCAGGATCGACAGAACGGGGCCGAAGATTTCCTCCTTCTCGATCGTCATGCCGGGCGTCACGTCGGCGAAGACCGTCGGGCGGACGAAATAGCCGCGGTTGAGGCCGGCGGGCCGGCCTGGGCCGCCTGCGACCAGCCGCGCGCCCTCTTCCATGCCTTTTGCGATCAGGCCCTGGATCTTCTCATACTGCGCCTCCGACACGACCGGACCGATGTGCTTGCCGTTCTGATGCGCCGAAGCGACGCCTGTCTCCTCGGCGACCTGACGCGCGATCTCGACGGCCTGGTCATAGACCGGCCGTTCCACCAGCATGCGCGTCGGCGCGTTGCAGGACTGGCCGGAATTGTTGAAGCAATGGCGCACGCCACGCTTGACGGCATTGGCGTCGGCATCTGCGAAGATCAGGTTCGCGCCCTTGCAGCCGAGTTCGAGCGCGACCTTCTTCATGGTTGCGGCCGCGGCGATGGTGATCGCGGTGCCGGCGCGGGTCGAGCCCGTGAAGCTGACCATCTCGACATCGGGGTGGCTCGACAGCTGCGCGCCGACGCCCGCGCCGTCGCCATTGACGAGATTGAACACGCCGGCCGGCACGCCAGCCTCGTCGACGATCTCAGCGAACAGCAGCGACGACAGCGGAGCGATCTCCGACGGCTTGAGGATCATCGTGCAGCCGGCCAACAGGGCCGGGATCACCTTCAGGGTGACCTGGTTCATCGGCCAGTTCCATGGCGTGATCAGCGCCACCACGCCGACCGGCTGGTGGGCGAGCCGGCTCTGCGGCGCGTGCGGCCCGACCGGACGAACGAACTCGAACGTCTTGAACGCCTCGATGAAATTCTCGATGTGCCAGGTGCCGGACGTGGCCTGGGAACTGATCGCCATGTCGATGGGGGCGCCCATTTCGAGGCTGATCAGTTCGCCCATCTCCTTCTCGCGGCGCTTGTAGATCTCGAGGATCTTCTCGACATAGGCGAGCCGCACCGCCGGCTCCGTCGCCGACCAGGCCGGGTAGGCTGCCTTGGCCGCCGCAACCGCCTTGTGCGTGTCTGCCTCGTCGCCGATCGAGATGACGGCGCATGTCTCTTCCGTCGACGGGTCGATCACGTCCATGGCGCGCGCGGAATGCGGCGCGACCCATTTTCCATCGATGTAGAAATTGCGTTTCTCGATCATGGCGAAGTCCTTTCAGATGTGGCGACCACGACGCCTGGGGGCGCGCCGCCGTGCGTCGCAGCATGGAACATGGAACGGGATTTAGAGCAAGATGAGCTCGCGCGCTGCCGAGCCAGCGGCACGTCGCAAGAAGGGGGCGACGGCGCGACGGCTTATTCGAGGCTCACGATACGTATTTTTCCCTGAGCGTCCGGCGCAGCACTTTTCCATAAGCGTTCTTCGGCAGCTCGGGCACGAAGAAGACGTGTTTCGGCTTCTTGAAGCTTGCGAGATGGCTCTTGCAGAACGCCAGCATCGCCGCGTCATCGAGCGCCGGATCATCGGTCACGATCGCCACCGCAACGCTCTCGCCCCATTCCGCGTCGGGAAGGCCGAACGCGATCACCTCGCGCACCTGTGGATGCGCGGCGATGACGTCCTCCACTTCCTTCGGATAGATGTTGGTTCCGCCGGAGATGATCGTGTCGTGGCGACGGTCGAGCACGCGCAGCCGACCGGCTGCATCGAAATGGCCGATGTCGCCAGTGTGGAGCCAGCCGCCCCTGAGAGCCTTGGCCGTCGCTTCCGGATTGCGCCAGTAGCCCTTCATGACGACGTCGCCGCGGACGCAGATCTCGCCATCGCCGCCCGGCGGCACCTCGCGGTCCTCGTCATCGAGGATGCGCACCTCGACGCCGGAGCGCACATAGCCGGCGGACAGCAGCGTCGCGTCGTCGGCGCCGAGATGGTCCGCGCCCGGCAGGTAGGAGATGGTCATCGGCGCCTCCCCCTGTCCGTAGAGCTGGTGGAAGATCGGGCCGAAGCGCGCGACCGCCGCGCGGATATGTTCGAGGTGAATGGTCGCGCCGCCATAGACCACGCCGCGCAAGGCGCCGATGTCGTTCCGGGGCGCTGCGTCCAGGAAGCGGACGATCATCGTCGGGGCCACGAAGGCGATCGCCGTCACCTTTTCGGCGGCGACGAAATCGAACACTTCGTCCGGCCTGAAACCGGGCGCGTCGTAGATGATGTTCGCGGCGCCCCGCGCCAGCGACGGCAGCAGGTAGAGGCCGCTGCCGTGCGACAGCGGCGCGACGTGCAGCACGCGGTCGCTGGCCTGGAAGGCGAAGACGTCGGCGATGCAGTTCACGGCGGCCGCGATCAGGTTGCGGTGGCTGAGCGTCGCGCCCTTCGGCTTTCCGGTCGTTCCGGACGTGTAGAAGATCCACGCCGGATCGTCGGGCTTGACGTCGACCGGCGGCGCCGGATCGAGCACGGGATCCGGCAGCCGGAAAACCTCGATCGCGATGATCTCTGTTCCCAGCTCCGCCGGCAGCGCGGCTTTCAGCTCGTCGACATGATCCGCGTGCGTGAAGATCAGCTTCGGTTCGGCGTCGCCGGCAATCCACGCCACCTCGCGCGGATGCAGCTTGGCATTGGTCGGAACCACCACCAGGCCGGCGCGCATCACGGCCAGAAGGAGCGCCGGAAACTCGAAGCCGTTCTTCAGAAACAGCAGGACGCGATCGCCACGCCTGCAACCTTGCGCGGCCAGCCAGTCGCCGACGGCCGCGCAGGTTCCGTCGAGGTCGCGGTAGCTCATCCGCCGCGCGCCGTACGACACGGCGGTCTCGCCGCCGCGTCGGCGTATGGCGTCGGCGAGCATGCTATAGACGTTCATCGCTTCGTCACTCTTTGTGGGTCAGCACCCGGTTGCGCAGGATGCCGATGCCTTCGACCTCCAGTTCCACCACATCACCATGCTTGAGGAAGCGCATGCTTTCCAGCCCGCAGCCATTGCCGACCGTGCCGGAGCCGAAGAACTCGCCGGGATAGAGTGTCTCGGAGCGCGAGACATGGGCGATCAGGTCCTCGAACTTCCAGTGCATGGACGACGTGTTGCCACGGCCCCATTCCTCGCCGTTCACCCGGCAGGTCATGGCCAGGTTGTAGGGATCCTTCATCTCGTCGGCGGTGACGAGGCACGGACCCATGGCGTTGCCATTGTCGAAATCCTTGCCCTTGGCCGGGCCGAGCTGGCCGCCCATTTCCTGCGTCTGCGCGTCGCGGGCGGAGAAGTCGTTGAAGATCGTGTAGCCGTAGATGTAGTCGCGCGCCTGGTCGCGGGCGATGTCGACGCCCTTCTTGCGGATGTAGAAGCCGAACTCGAGTTCGAAATCCATCAGCTTAGAGTAGCTCGGCCAGACCACGTCAACGTCCGTGCCGATCACCGAGAAACGGTTGGCCTTGTAGTAGATCGGCTGTTCGTAGAACGTCTTCGGGACCGAAAGAACACCGGTGCGCTCGAACTCGGCCATGGCGGCCTTCGGGTCCGGAGTGGCGTTGGCGCGCACCTTGCGGGCCGCGGCGAAGGATTGCTTGAGATGCAGTTCGAAGCAGAGGCAGTCGCGCATCTGCGGCGGGACGGGAATGGGCGCCAGCAGCTTCACGCCCTTGCGGGCGATGGCGCCGGTCTTGCCCTTCTTCACCGTCTCGTAGGCGCGATCAAGCGCTGCGTCGCCCGCCTCGATCATGGCGAGCACGGAGCCGAAGCCCGCGAAGCTCTTGCCGAACGCCTCCTTGTGCGCATCGGCCAGGTCGACGATCTTGCGCCCCCCGTCGATCAGCGCGCCGGCGCGCGGCTTTCCCTTCCGTTCATAGGTCACAAGTTTCATTGGTATCCTCCCGTTGATCCGTCTGACTGCGGCTCTTGCGCAGGTCATTCCTTCTTCGGCGCGCGCCCGTACAGCATCGCCGCCGTCATCAGCGCCACCAGGTGCGTCGACGTCGTCATCTCGTCCTCGGGATCGCAGAGCCCGCCGGACAGCCGGCTGATGCGGCCCGTGTCGGCCATTGTGTAGACCATGACGCCCAGCATCGCCTGGTAACCCCAGTTGATCTCCTCGATCGTGCGATCGGGCATCGCTGCGTGCAGCGCCTCGATGACCCGGTAGGCGATCGGATCGAAAAACTCGGCAATTACCTTGCGGTTGTGAGACTTGGGATCGGAGACCTCGCGGGCGAGGATGCGGGCGTAGCTCGAATTCTTTTCTGCGCTGCGCATGTGCAGGTTCGGCACCAGCACCGCCTTGACGATCATCTCGACCTTGCGATCCTGGTCGGGCTCCATCTCGGCCAGCCGCAGGCCGGCAATGCGCTGGTCGACGATCATCGGTGCGCGCATCTCGAAGATCGCGCGGTAGAGGCCTTCCTTGCTGCCGTAGTGGTAATTGATCAGCGCGACGGGGACGTCTGCGCGCAGTGCGATCTGCCGGACGGAGACGCCGTCAAAACCGTGGTCGGCGAATTCCGCCTCCGCCGCGAGCAGGATTCGCGAGCGCGTCGAGGCAGCGTTGCGTTGCGTCGCCTCAACCACCACAACCTTCTGATCCGGCTCGCTTTTTGCTAATTTCGCCATGCTGTCCACCGGTCGTGACGGACACCGTTTCGGCGCATCTCGACGGATGAATTGAACGGCATATCAAAGTTCTTGTCAACTTGTTCAAATATGCTACCGTTTGACGAGAGACGGGTTTCGGCAGGGAGTGAGCCGCCGTCAGAACAGGGAGGATTTGTATGTATCGTAACGCTTTGTTGGGCGGCGTCGCCGCCATGGCCGTTGTGTGCGGCTCGCTGCCAGCGCTGTCGCAGGAGACAATCAACCTGACGGCTGCAACCGGCCATCCGGAGGTGTTTCTCTGGGTGAAGCATTTGAAGGAAACCTTCATCCCGATGGTCGATGCCGAGCTGGCGAAGACGGGCAAGGTGAAGATCAACTGGACGCAAGGCTATGGCGGCACCATCGTCAAGCTCGGCTCAGAGACCGAAGCGTTCCAGCAGGGCATCATCGACGTCGGCCAGATGAGCGGCGTGTTCAACCCCGCGACCATGGGCCTGCTCAACCTGACCTATGCCATGCCCTTCGGCCCGCCTGACGCCCGCGGCGTGACCACCGCCGTCGAGGCGGCTTTGATGCAGACCGAGGGCGCGCTGGCGAAGCTCGAGGAAGTGACCGGGGTCGTCTATATCGGCGGCGGCATCGCGATCGACGACTACAACATTGCCTCGACCAAGGAACTGTCGAAGATCTCCGACATGAACGGCGTCAAATTAGGCGGCGCAGGCCCCAACCTCGCCTGGCTTGCCGGCACCGGCGCGGTCGGCGTCCAGGGCAGCTACGTGACGTTCTACAACGACATCAAGACCGGCGTGTATGACGGCAATATAGGCTGGATGACAGCCAATGTGCCGGCCAAGCTCTTCGAGGTCGCGCCCAACTGGAACCAGACGCGTTTCGGCGCGATGTATATCGGCGGCCTGGGTGTATCCAAGCAGCAGTGGGACACGTTCTCGGACGAGACCAAGACAGCGTTCAAGACGGCGGCGACCGCCTATACCAAGGCCTATTTCGACGAACAGGAAGCCCGCTACGAGGCCGCCAAGAAGACGCTCGTCGACGGCGGCGGCAAGATCGTCGAGTTCGATCCGGCTGAACGCTCGACCTGGATCAAGGGCCTGCCCAACCCGACCGCAGCCTGGGCGAAGGCCGCCGAAGCGCGCGGCGAGCCGGCCAAGAAGGTGCTCGAGGCCTATCGCGACAATCTGAAGGCGTCCGGCTTCACCTTCGAGCGCGACTACCTGGCGGAATAGAACCGACGCCGGCGCCTTCGGGCGCCGGCGCTTTCCGCGGTGGGCGGCGCAATGCGCGGCCGATGCATCCTCCGGGGACACAAGGCCGCGTTGCGTCCGGCTGTGTCCGCAACCCATCCAGCCCCGACAGGACCGACACCATGGCCGGCGAATCTGCGATTCCCCTGGACACCGCTCCAAAGCCCCAACTTCCGCCTGGGCCGTTCGCGCGCATCATTGGCGTGATGAACGCGGTCGGAACGCTTTGGATCATCGGCCTGATGATCCTCATCAATGCCGACATCTTCGGCCGCGGCGCGCTGAATGCGCCGATCGCGGGCGTGCCGGAGCTCGTCGCCTTCTCGATCGTCGGCATTGTCTTCCTGCAGCTTGCGCACACGCTGCGGTCGGGCTCGATGACCCGATCCGATGTGCTGCTGGGTGTGCTCGAGCACCGCGCGCCGCGGGTCAGATTTGCGCTGCTGACGATATTCCACGCGATCGGCGCCCTGCTGATGGCGATGATCGCGTGGAAGTTCTGGCCGAGCGTGGCGTCGGCCTGGCTGTCTCCGGAGCGGAACTTCATGGGCAATCCGGGCTTCTTCACCATCCCGCAATGGCCGCTGTTCATGCTGATCTTCCTCGGCATCGTCGCGACTGCGATCCAGTTTCTCGTCAGCGCCTGGGAAGACACCAAGTCGTTCCGGGGGATTGCCCGATGAGCGGCGTCGGCATCGCCTTCCTCTCGATCGGAATCATGCTTGTCCTGATCTATTCGGGCATGCATGTCGCAATCGCGCTGATCCTGCTGTCCTTCGGCGGGGTGTGGCTGCTGCGCGGCAATTTCGACATCGCCTCCAACATGCTGGTCCTGGCCTTCAAGGATTCGATCAGCGACTACCTGTTCGGGGTGGTTCCGCTCTTCGTCCTGATGGGATTGCTGGTGGCGGTCGCCGGCATCGGGCGAGATACGTTCGAGGTGGCGGCTCAGGTCTTCCGGCGGGTGCTCGGCGGACTGGGCATCGCCACAGTCGCGGCCAACGCCGTCTTCGCCGCCATCACCGGCATCTCGATCGCCTCCGCCGCCGTCTTCACCAAGGTCGCGGTGCCGGAGATGATCCGCCACGGCTATACGCCGCGGTTTGCGGTCGGCGTCGTAGCCGGCTCTTCGGTTCTCGGCATGCTGATCCCGCCCAGCCTGCTGTTCATCCTCTACGGCGTGCTGACCGAGCAGTCGGTCGGGTCGCTGTTCATCGCCGGCGTCATTCCGGGCATCCTGCTGTCCCTGATCTACTGTGCCGGCATCCTCGCCATGGGGCGCTGGTGGCCTTCGTTCATCGGCGGCCGCAAGGCGGACAGCTACGACACGTCGCAGGACATGAGCATCGGCGAGATGGCGAACAAGATCGCGCCGATCATCATCCTGATCGCGCTCGTTCTGGGCGGCATCTATGGCGGCTACTTCACGCCGACCGAGGCTGGCGCCGCCGGGGCGCTCGGGGCGCTCGTCATCTCACTGGCGAAGCGGCGCCTCACCTGGGCAAGCTTCTGGCAGGTGCTGGTCCAGACCGGCCACACGACGTCGTCGATCTGCTTCCTGATCATCGGCGCCAGCCTCTATTCGCGCATGCTGGCGATGTCCGGCATGCCCGGCTGGCTCGGAACATGGGTCGTCGATTCCGGCATGGGCGTGACCGGCATCATCCTGGCGCTGATGCTGGTGATCATACTGCTGGGCACCATCCTCGACTCCGCCTCGATCATGCTGCTGACGTTGCCGATCGCGCTGCCCATTCTCACCGGAACGGGAGTCGATCTGATCTGGCTTGGCGTGCTCGTGATTCTCTCCGTGGAGATCGGCCTGCTGACGCCGCCCTTCGGGATCGCCGTCTTCGTGGTCAAGGCGACCTTGGGGCCGGACAGCAAGATCACGCTTGGCGAGATCTTCGCCGGCGCCGCGCCCTTCGCAGTGATGATGCTGTTCGTCCTCATCCTTGTGTTCCTGTTCCCGTGGCTCGCCACGGCGCTCGTCTAGAATCGCATCGGAGATCTTCCCATGGCCAAATGGCAATACACCAAAGGCATCCACGACCTCGGCAATGGCTGCTATGCCTACCTCCTGCCGGACGGCAGCTGGGGCTGGTCGAACGCCGGCCTGATCGTCGACGGCGACGCCAGCCTGATGGTCGACACGCTGTTCGATCTCAAGCTGACAGCGGAGATGCTCGCGGCCTACCGCGCCTCGATCCCGGCGGCGAAGGACATCGGTGTGCTGGTCAACACCCATGCCGACGGCGACCACACCTTCGGCAACCAGCTGGTGGAAGGCGCCCGCATCATCGCCACGCAGGGCACGGTGGACGATTTCGCCCGTTTCGACCCTGCCGTCGTGCAGAAGATCGTGACCAATGCGGACCAGTTCGGCAGCGCCGGCGTGTTCATGAAAGAATGCTTCCGCCCGTTTGACTTCTCCGGCATCGAGCTGACCCCGCCGACCGAGACGTTCTCCGGCACGCTCGACATCATGGTCGGGTCAAAGAAGGTGCAACTGATCGAGGTCGGTCCGGCGCATTCACTGGGCGACGCGCTGATCTATGTGCCGGACGACAAGGTGCTCTTCACCGGCGACATCCTCTTCACTGGCGGCACGCCGATCGCCTGGTACGGTCCGGTGAAGCGGTGGATCGACGTCTGCGATATGGTGCTGGACATGGACGTCGAAACGATCGTTGCGGGCCATGGGCCGATTTCGAGCAAGGACGACGTCCGCGAGATGCGGGACTATCTCCAGCACGTTACCGACGAGTCCCGTCCGCTCTGGGAAGCAGGAATGGACTATCTCGAAGCGGCGTACAAGGTCGACCTGGGCAAGTACAAGGATCGCGAGGATGCCGAGCGGGTGGTGGTCACCATCCAGACCCTGTTCGACGATTTCGGCACCGCTCCAGAACGCCCGGTGCGCCCGCCTATCCCCTACTTCACCGAGATGAAGGGTTTTCGGCATCATCTGGGCCGCGGCCCAGTTCATGAAGCCTATTGCAAGGCATGCGGCCTGACACACAACGCGTGAACAGACGGCGCCATGGGCGCCATTGCGAATCCCATGGCATGATCCATGTCCCGGTCAGGCAGCCAGATCGGGGACCTTGGTATCGACATGCGGTTGCGGAACTTGGTGTCCTTCAATCCGCCGGCGTCCGACATCTCGGCTGCGAACATTGCGGGGCGAGTATGTTCAGGATGCCCTGGGAAGCTCGCCGTCGACGAGGCCGGAGTCGGTCGTGATCAGCAGGACAGCGGGCGCTTCAAACGGCCAGGTGCGTTGGCCACTATCATGCGTTCAAGTGGAGCCGATTGGAACCGAATCGTTGCCCACCCTAAGGTGCAGGCACGCCTCGACTGCGCTGTTGCAGGGGCAACTGCCGCCTTCCCGGCTTGAAAAGCCAAGCCTCCGCCAGAAAGTATTCTGGCATGTATATAACCTGTCATTCAGAGTAAATTGCGGATGTCCATCTTCCTGTTCCGGCAATGGATAGTCTTTAGATCGCACTGGTGAATTGCTCTCGGAACAGATATATATTTTGTCTGGAAATATAGGACGGGTGTAACACGTGTATTCGTTTTCGGTGAGTTCCTTAATTGATCAGAATTGGTCGTTTACATCAAAGTCATAATTCCTACAACGCAACATTATTTCGGTCCTGTCGCGTTTTTTCCCTTGCGTCAGCAACCGAGAGCGGTATTCTCCGGCTCCGTTTTCCAGATTGGCTTGGAGGTTCTCATGGCAAGGTTACGTTACGCTGCCGCTATGGCGGCAATGGTGCTTGGCGGTTCGCTGGCGTCGGTTCAGATCAGCAGTGCGCAGATGGGCAATGGCGCTGCTGGGACCATCGCGGGTGGGCCAAGCGGCCAGGCTTCCGCGAGCGCGCCCGTCGGACCCGGTCTGAGCCGCATGCCGACGACCACGCCAAATGTCATGCCATATCTCAACACGACAGGCGTTCCTTCCGCGCTCAACAAGCCGGGCAGCTCGACCAAGCCGTCGGTGGGCGGGCAAGCTTACGGGGTCGATCCGTCGTTCAAGTGGCCTTACACGACGGCACGTGTGGCGATCACCGGCGCTGGCTACAACTCTCCCAACCCGCTGGTCGTTCCAGTCGCGAGCCGGCCTTACCGCTATACCGGCAAGCTGTGGATGCGATTTGGCTCCCAATGGTTTGTCTGCTCCGCATCGCTGGTCAAGAAGAGTGTGGTCGTCACTGCAGCGCACTGCGTCCACAACTATGGTCAGCGTGGAGCCGGTTACGCAGTCGAAGTCCGCTTCCATCCAGCGAACCATGCGGTCAACGTCAACAACGGGGGCGTGTACGGCTACTATCAGGGTCTGACATGGCGGATTCCAACATCGTATTACTTCGGGACAGACACCTGCCAATCTGGAGCGGATGGTGTCGTGTGTAACAATGACATCGCGACCGTCACTCTCGCTCCCAAAGGCGGCATGTACGCGGGGAATGCCTTGGGTGGCTGGAACGGCTACAGCTGGAACGGCTACAGTTTCCTGGCAACGCCGGTGTTCGGCAACCACACGGTCGCGCAGATCACGCAACTCGGTTATCCGGTTGCGCTTGATAGTGGCGGGCAGATGCAGCGCAACGACTCCTTTGGCAAGTACATCTCCGTGAATGGAGCTAATGGCAAGCTTCTGCAGAACACGCAGCTCGGCTCCGCTATGACCGGTGGCTCCTCCGGTGGACCTTGGATGGTGAATTTCGGCACGCGTCCAACTGTGACCGGCAGCGCATCGCTCGGCAACGCCAGCGATTCCAACATTATCGTCGGGGTTACCAGCTGGGGATATACGAATCCTGGCATCAACGTTCAGGGCGCCTCCTGGTTCGGCCAGAACGCGGAGTTTCCGCTGGCAGCCTACGGTGCCTATGGTGCCGGTAATATCGGCAAGCTGATGCAGGACACATGCGCAGGCACCTGGGCCGCATACTGCTGATCCACTCGTTCGAACAAAAAACCCCCGGCTCACGCCGGGGGTTTTTTGTTGCGGCATGACTGACAAGGTCGCTTCGACCGTTGGCGCGGCGACGCAAGTGTGGTTCACCAGCGCCGCGACTTTTGGTGGCGTCGAAGGTCGACGCCAACGTGCGACGGACAAGACCATGACGGACCGAATTCTCATTGCAGGCAGCGGCCAGGCTGGATTTCAGGTGGCGGCGAGCCTGCGTCAGGATGGATTCGACGGCGAGATCGTGCTCGTCGGCGACGAGCCGGGATTGCCCTATCAGCGCCCGCCTCTGTCAAAGGGCTTCATCAAGGATGGCGCGGCTGACCGGCTGCTGTTTCGCAATCTCGACTTCTTCGAGAAGAACCGCATTGCGCTGGAAGAGCGCAAGAGCATCGTCTCCATCGATCGCATCGATCGCACCGCGGAACTGTCCGACGGGCGCACCATCCGCTACGGCCATCTGGTTCTGGCAACGGGGACAAGGAACCGCGCGCTGCCGTTGCCGGGCTTCGCGCTTCGCAATGTTCTCGGTCTCAGGACGCTCGACCATGCCGAGACGTTGCGCGCCAAGCTGGCACGTGCATCGAAGCTGGTCGTCATCGGCGGCGGCTTCATCGGGCTGGAGGTGGCGGCGACGGCGCGAGCCCAGGGCCTCGACGTCACGGTGCTGGAGGCCACGGCGCGCCTGATGTCGCGCGTTGTCTCGCCGCCTGTCTCCGACTATTTCCTTGCCGCTCACCGGAGCGCAGGCGTCGATATCCGGCTCGATGCGCTGGCGCGGCGGATTGTCGATGACGGCGCCGGCAAGGCCGGCGGCGTCGAGCTGGCCGAGGGCGAGCGCATTGCTGCCGATCTCGTGCTGGTCTCGGCCGGCGTCGTGCCAAATGCCGAGCTCGCGGAGGCCGCGGGCCTCTACGTCCATGACGGCGTGCGCGTCAACGACCTGCTCGCTACCGAGGACGCGGCGATTTCCGCGATCGGCGACTGTGCTTCCTTCCCCTTCGGCCAGGACGGAATCCAGACGCGGCTGGAATCGGTGCAGAACGCGATCGACCAGGCGAAATGCCTGTCGCGGCGGCTGACCGGACACGCCGAGCGCTACGACAAATCGCCCTGGTTCTGGAGCGACCAGGGCGCCGACAAGCTGCAGATCGCCGGGCTGACCCACGGCGCGGATCATCACGTCGTCACCGGCAGTCGCGACGAGGGGAAACTGTCGGTGCAGTGCTATCGCAGAGGCGAGCTGATTGGCGTGGAGACCGTGAACGTGCCTGGCGACCACATGGCGGCAAGGCGCATTCTTGGGCAGCCGCAGCCGCTGCGTCTCGAGGCGGCGGAGCAGGTGGCATTCGATCTGGCAGTGCTGATGAAAGCGCCGCGATAGGGCACTGTCGTCAGGGTTTGTCGCCGGGCTTTTGGGCGGACGAATGCCGGCCGGGGTTGAAATCGATGAAAAACCCGTAGAACGACAGGATCGCGAAAACGCCGAAAAGGCAGGCCCAGAAATACGAGCCGTTCCAGAACTCGAACGCCGTCCACGCCGCCGTGAACGCGACGACACCTATGCGTATCCACAGCGGACGGAAGAACGGGTGATCCGTATCCAGAAGTTTCATTGGCGAAGACCCGTCATCGCTGAGCCTTGATGTAGTTCTCGACACCGATGCCGAGGGTCGGCGTGCCGCGCTTGCGCTCGCGCTCGATCCAGGTCGAGAAGAAGCGCCAGAACGAGCGCGCATAGTCGAGGAAGAACTCGTCGGCGACGGCACGGTCACAGAGATTGGTCTCGACGCAGGATGACAGCCGGCTGAGGAAATAGAGCACTCTGTCGAACCGGTCCTGGAATTCGACGAGCGGCATCGCGCCACCATCCTCGGTCATCGCCTTCGAGCCGATGCTCGACATGATGATGTCCATCTGTTCCGCGGTCGTCTCCGACGTGACGAGGCCAGCGGATTGGCGATTGAGATCGGCGAGGCGGCGCTTCACAGCGCTTTGCGCCTCCTGGTATTCGGGGCGCTCCCACAATTCGACGAGGGACAGCGTCCGCTCGACGCGCTTCTCCTGCCGCGCCTGGAGATATTGCAGCGCCGAAAACACCGCGCCGACACACAGCAGGACGCGCAATGCGAACCCGGTCCAGGCATAGAAGAACATCCGCCAGTCGGCCGCGGTGAACGGGTTCGGCTCCTCCTTGGCTTCATGCACGCTATGGATCGGAAGGCCCGTGACAGTCTCCTGCAGCTTGATCGGCTTCTTCATCCGCAACTGCCGAGGTCGATGCGGGCCGACGGGTCGAGTACGAGTTCGTCCGATTCCAGTTTCTCGCGCAGGCACTGAACCTGACTGCGCGACAGGAGGAATTTGGTGTCTGGCTCTTCGACCGCCCTGGTTGGCGTCGGCAACGCGGAGACGATGCCGCGGCTTTTCTCGCAGCGGCTGAGATCGACGGCGATCATGCTGCCGGAAACGACGGCGTTGCCGCCATATTTCTGCAGGAAACAGGACGCGAGGTCGCCATTCATCACGACAGACTCGGCGCAGATCGGGCAGTCCTCGGCGAAAGCCGGGGCAGCGAGGCACAGCGCCACCGCTGTGAGCGCGCTGCGAAGATGGATGATCGATGCCGGGAGTTTCATCTTTGGCCTTTCGGGACAATCGCCCGCGCATGTCCGAGCAGATTCCACATGCGGCGCTCGGTCCGCAAGTGGTCGCGTCGCATCATTCCGGTTTTGGTCCGGTTTCCATCGGGAAGATCAGGACCGCGCCTTTCGAGCCGCGCTTGTCCTGGAACCGCTTGACGTCGCGCGTCGCGGGCGCCTTGGCGATATCGTCGAGAAGCCCGGCAAACCCTTCCGGCGCGGCCGACGAGCGGGTGGCCTGGCGGACGCCCTTCTGCGCCAGATAACCGAGATCGAGCGTCGACGACTGCTGCTCTGCCTCCGTCAGCACCGCGATCAAGCGCTCATTGCCGAAGCTGCCTTCCGAGACGGTGAACAGGCCGGTTTCCGGCAGTTCGTCCTTCTCGTGCAACCGGATCGGTTCCTCCGCGGAGCTGATCGTATAGTCGCTGCCGACATAGAGCACGTTGAGGTCGACCGGCTTGCGGGAATCGTTCTTGGCCGAAACAAAAATGCTGTCGCCCGGATGCAGCACGGGGACGTTGCCCGGCTCGATCGGCTGAAGCTCCTCTTCGTCGGCGCGCTGGATCAGGAAGGTGACGCTGACGTCGCGCGGCCTGAAATCGGAAGCCCCGGCCAGCCGCGACAGGTTCATCGCGCGCGAGATGACGACCAGTTGGCCAGCAAGTTTGGCGTTGAGTTCCGCCGGGTCGGCAGTCGACACGGAAGGCGGACGCCTACCCCTCGCCAGGCTGATCTCGCCGGACGGCGGCAGAAGCCAAAGCGTGGGCCCAGTCGATGCGCCGTCGGGCGCGCCCTCGACGTCGCTCTCGCGCATCACCGCCAGCCGGATGTCGGCCTGAGCGCCGGGCTCGACGATGCGCAGCTTCAGCGGCGTCTTGTTGTCGGACGCGATCGCGGCCAGCGCCGCATTGGCGGCTGCGGCCTCCGCCGCCAGACCTTCGGTCTGTGGCGCCCGGGCGATCGACAGTTCGAAGTTCATCGCCATTTCGGCGATCCGGGCATAGGCGCCGTCGGGAATCTCCTCCATGCGCACTGCCGATCGGCCGGCGAAGGCCGCCGGCATGGCCTGGCTGGTCAGGTTTGTCGCCGACCGGACGTCGAGGTAGCCGATTGCGTCCTCCATCGGATCGAGCGGCGATTTCAGGATGGCAAGCTTGGTGCCAGGCTCGACCCGATGCAGCAGTCCGGCCGGCAGCGTCGCCACGCCATTCTTCAGCGCGATCTTCCACTGCAGCACGGCGTCGCCCGGCTCCATGCCGAACACCGGCGCGTCGAGGTCGCCCTCGAACAACGGTGTCGGCTTGGTGCGGTTGAGGCCCGAATAGTGCTGCAGCACGCTCTGGCTGAGCTGGCGGTAGGTGACATGCGGGTTTTCGGCGAGCTTGGCCATCAGCGTGTAGGTGAACAGCCCGAACATCTTCGCTGCCGGATCGGTGTCCGGCTGCGGCAGTTCCGGCGTCGTCTCGACCGTCTGGGCCGCGAAGAAGGCGACCATGCCGCCGCGATCGCCGCTGTCGGCGGCATCCTCGCCGAGGCCGAGCGCATTCTCGCGCTCCGGCGCGCCGCCGCCGCGCGTCGCCTCGCCGCGGGAAGCAGCCATCATCTCCGGCGTGAAGCCGAGCGATTCCGGCGAGATCTTGCGCTCCTTCTCCGCGACGCCGAGGCCCGCCGCACGGGTCGCGGTGCCGGAATGGCAGGCATCGAAGATCACCCAGACGAAGGCGCCCTTGGCGCGGATCGCGTCCAGCGCCGCGCCGATCTCGTCGTCCATGATCGCATTGGGGATCGTCTTCGTGACGGGGTCGAGTTTGCCGATATCGGCGGCGAGAAAGATCTCGTCCTTGCCGTCGATCTCGGTCGACAGGTCGGCGGCCGGCTGCTGCGAGCCGTGGCCTGAGAACTGGATGTAGATGAAGTCGCCGTCCTCGGCCTTCGCGGTCAAATCGGCGAGGCCCTTGAGAATCGCCGCCCGCGTCGGCGTTTCGGCGCCCTCGACATTGCTGGCGATGACGGCGACGTTCTCGGCGGCAAAGGGCGACGTGGGGTTCGCGATCAGAAAGTCGCGCACGAGAACCGCGTCGTTCGCGGGCCCCTCCAGCCAGTCGCCTTTCGGCAGGTTGGGATACTCGCTGACGCCCACCAGCAGCGCCCGGTTGGTGCGCGCATCCGCGTCACTGAGCGTCGCTCCGCCGGCCGCGCATATCAGCGCCGTCGCCGCCAGCAATCTGCCCGCGTGCTTCCAAGCCATTCACTGTCTCCCAAGCCCGTACGGCCTTGAAGCCGCAGCGTCAGGCTTACCACAGATTGAGGCCGATTTTGGAAAGCCGCGCGCACACTGCTGTCGCTCGACCAGAAATGCCCTTGACCCGGCAAGGATTCGGGAGGCAAACGATCCGTGTAACAGGCGACCGCCGAGGAAAACCCATGAGCCGCACGATCATCGCGCCTTCGGTCCTGTCCGCCGATTTCTCGAAACTCGGCGACGAGGTCGAGACCGTGGTGCGCGCCGGGGCCGACTGGATCCATCTCGACGTGATGGACGGGCATTTCG
>Ga0209906_100235_pt1 | contig 43460 bp, 45 predicted proteins | sample FECB24metaG_FD_188303 | JGI IMG/M metagenome (GOLD analysis project Ga0209906, IMG submission 188303) | Cyanobacterial communities from the Joint Genome Institute, California, USA from Joint Genome Institute, California, USA - FECB-24 metaG... ... | reverse complement strand
ATCCGAGCCTTCCGGTCAAATCTTTAAAGGAGTTTGTCGACTACGTGAAAGCCAACCCCGGCCAAGTCAATTATGGCTCGTCGGGCGTTGGAAGTACGCATCATCTTTCTATGGAGGCGCTAAAGTCAGCACTGAAACTGGAAATGGCACACGTACCATTTCGGGGCACGGGCCAATCGGTACCTGCCCTCCTGGGAGGGCATGTTCAGGTGCTATTCTCAGCTTATCCTTCTCTCGTTGGAGCAGTTGAAACAAAGAAGCTCAATCTGCTCGCGACAAACGGCTCGACGCGATCACCGCAGGCGCCGGATGTGCCGCCGATTGCCGACATCATCCCCGGCTTCGATTTTGCAGTCATGGTCGGAATGCTCGCTCGTGCTGGAACCCCGGCGGCGATCGTTGACAAGATCGCTTCCGAGGCGATAGCCGCGGTAAAAACGCCCGAAGCACTGAAACAATATTCCGCGGTTGGAATTGAGCAATCCACCGCGGGCCCGGCGGAATTCCAGCGCGAGATCAATGACGAAATCGAGCGTGTGTCCGCCGCGATCAAATCGTCAGGAATTAAGATCGAGTAGCACCTGCAGGCTGCTACTCCCAAATGCAGGAAAGAAGGGTCGAGCCCGTCCAGCGCCCCTTCGCATTAGGCACTGGGTGGGCAAAGTCTACATCCTAATTGATGGGAGCGGTTTGAGACCAAGGGCTCAATCTTCTGGCAACAAACGTCGCAAGCACCAGCGGGGCACTAGACAACTGGTCTCTTGCTCCTATATACTTAGAGAGCTAAGTATATAGGAGCCGGCTTTTGCCTCGCTCTGCAGGGAGTGGACCATGCTCACCGCCGCTGAAAACGAGCTTTTGTGCCGTGTAGAGAGCAACGCCCCTATGGGGCGCCTCATGAGGCGTCATTGGGTTCCAGCGTTGCTATCGGAGCAGATCAAGCCGGATGGTCGGCCGGTGCGCGTCCAATTGTTCGGCGAGAAGCTCGTTGCGTTCCGGGACAGTGACGGGAAAGTCGGGCTTCTCGGCGAGGCCTGTCCACACAGAAAGGCTTCTCTGGCCTTTGGCCGGAACGAGGAATGCGGGCTGCGTTGCCTCTATCACGGCTGGAAGTTTGATACCGATGGCAATGTCCTTGATATGCCATCAGAGCCGAAGGCAAGCGCTCTTCCGGAGAAGGCGAAACATCTATCCTACCCGACGCGTGAATGCGGCGGCTTTGTCTGGACTTATATGGGCCAGCCGGAAGACATGCCTGCCTTCGAACGGCCCGCATGGGCGCCCGATGACGATACGCGTGTCGCAATCGCCAAGGCCGAATTACCGTGCAACTGGGCGCAGATCATGGAGGGCCAGATTGATTCCGCGCATTCGTCCAGTCTGCATTCCTCGGACATGAGGCCGGCCAGGGGCGAGGCGACCGCAAAGGGCGATCATTGGGTTCGGCCCTCGACGGACAAGAACCCGCGCATCCAGGTCCAACTGACAAACTACGGCATGCGCTATGCCGCCATCAGGCGGCCGATCACAAATGCCAATACTCACGATTACGTGCGCATCACGACATATGTTGCGCCGTTCACGGCGCTCATCCCGCCAAACAGCTCCTATAATGTTGCGAGTGTGATCGTGCCGAGAAACGACACGAGCAGCTATTTCCACTTCATCGCGTGGGCCGGAAAGGACAAGGTCGGCATTGATACCGATGCCTGGCGGAAATTCTGCGTGCTTTCTGTCGGCGAAGATGTCGATTTGGATTTCAGGCCGATCAAGAGAAATGCGCACAATGACTATCTTCAGGATCGCGAACTGATGGAGAAGGGAAGTTTTACCGGGATTCTCGGTATTCCGAATCAGGATGTCGCGATGTGGGAATCGATGGGCGCGATCGCCGATCGGACTCAGGAACGGCTGGGCGCCAGCGATATTGCGATTGTTCAGTTTCGCCGCCTGATGATCGAAGCTGTACGGCGCTTTGAGGAGGACGGCCGCACCATTGGTCAATTCGAGCCGCGACTGCCGCAAGCGAAGTTGTGCTCGTATCAGGGCGTAGTGGAAAAATCCATCCCGTGGCGAACGCTCGGTGCAACCGACGAGGAAGTTGGCATATTGCAAGGATTGGAAGAGGACGAGACAGAAAAGGAAATGGCTGGCGCCGCCGCCTGAATTCTTGCATTGTTCTTCCGAAGTCCTTTCGGTGCGATTCCGCATCGGAAGGACGCGGAAGGGCGATGCGGCTTCCGCAAGCCCGGACCGTCGTAACAGTCAGATAAGCAGATTTGCTATGTCACTTATTCGATTGGAAGCGCGCGCCGATGACACGACGGGCCTTTTCTATCTTGAAATTTATCACCCGGCGGAGGCACAGCAGCCGCTCGTGACAACCGAACCGCGCTACAAGACCGCGGCGGCCGCCGAGAACGATATTCTCGCCATCATCGCGTCGCGAGCGAATATGCCGGCGTAAGTCTTCGCTTCCTAGATTCGCAGGGTCATATCTGATGCGACAGAACTATCTCTCGTCCGAACGCATCCGATTTCAGGATTGCGAGACAAGCTTCCAGCGTTGAGAGTCCCCATTCGCCTGAGTGCAGCGGCGGTGTGCCGCGGGTGACCGCATCATAGAGTTCGTCGATCACTTCGCTCCGCGGTACGGTTGGGGCGGAGATTGTCTCGATGCGGCGTTCCGTATCGCCGTAGATAACGATGCCATCGGGCATCGGGCGCAGGTCCGCGCGCTCGCAGCTTACGACGACAAGCCCGAAGTGGTTGTGCGAGAGGGCTGACCCGATTCGAAACGCATCCTCGCCGGCGGGCCCATATGCACGGCGGTTCTTCATATCGATCTCATCCTGTGCGGATCTCGCGCCTTGCAACGCCTTCCGAGCCCTCCCGTAATGCTCAGGATTGCGGCGATTCCCGAGTTCGCCATGCCACCCGTTGAATTCATCGCTATCGAAATGCGCATAGCCGCTATATGTCAGGGAAGCGAAGCAGCCCCCTTCAAACAAAATTTGCGCATTATACGCTCCTTCAGTCGCGCGTTGTGCGTCCCAGCATCCGGTGAAGGCGCGAATTGATCGCGCCGGCGAAAGAGCGAGCAGCCGCGCGATGTCGATTTGATGCGCGGCCTGGCTGAAAACGACGCCTCCGCCGCGGCTGGTGTCGAGCTCCTCGGGCCGACGCGGCCGATACAGGAAGTCGGTAAAATTGAGCGCCGTGATCATGCGAACCCTGCCATAGATTCCTGAAAGAATGAGTTCGCGGGTCCTCAGATAGGGCAGATCGTAGCTGTGGCTATGGCCAACCAGCAGATGGATATTGGCACGCTTGGCAGCCTCGATCATCTCAAGGCATTCGTCGATCGACAGCGCCATCGGCTTCTCGACCAGCACATGCTTGCGATGGGCCGCTGCAAGCTTCACATGATCGACGTGGAATTGATGCGGAGAGGAAACATAGACAGCCTGTATATCGGGATCCGCGCAGAGATCTTCGGCGCTCGCGTAACCCCTTGCGCCGAATTCCAACGCGAAGCGTGCGACCGCCTCCTCCCGGGGATCCGTCGCCGCTGCAAGGGCAATGCGGGGATCCAAGGTGAATGTCGGAAGCATGAGCGTGAAAGCCCGCCCAAGCCCGATAACGCCCAAGCGAAGCGGTTTGTCCAAATCACCTATTCCTAGCTGTCAAATATCCAGTACCAATGAACGGCCCCGCGCACGGGATACGCAGATCATGATCTCTGTCTTCCTTTCCTCGTCCGACAATACAAGATCTCTATGGTCAGGCTCGCCTTCGATAAACCGAACGCGGCAGGTTCCGCAGGTTCCGCTTTCGCAGGAGCTGGGCAACGTGTGTCCGTTACGTCGAAGCGTGTCCAGAATCGAAACGCCAGCCTCGACTGTGTAGGTTTCCCCGCTCTTTGCCAGCCGGACTTCAAACGGTGTGTCGTCGGGGCGGGTGGCCGTTGCGCCGACGAAGTCCTCGAAGTGCACGGCTGAATCCGGCCAGTGCCCGGTCATGTCTCGGACAGCATCCATCAGGCCGCGGGGGCCGCAGCAATAAACATGCGCGCCCTTTTGCTCTTCAAGGACAGGCCACAGATCGTAAGCCTGTTCAGGATCGCCATTGTCGTGGTGCAGCACAGCTTTTCCTTCGAATTCCGGCCTTTTAAATTCGTCTCGAAACGCCATCAGCTCGGGTGTGCGCGTAAAGTAATAGAGCGTGAAATTATCCTTACCCTGCCGCAGGCGGTCCAGAATCATCGATCGTATCGGCGTTATCCCGATGCCGCCCGCTATAAAGATGAAACGTTTCGGCTCGGACGCCGGCAAAGGGAAGTCGTTGGCTGGAGGCTCGACAGAGACGACATCACCTTTATTGACGCCGGTGGTCAGGCTGAGGGAGCCGCCACGGCCATCGACCTCCTGCTTGACGGCGATAACGTAACGATCGCGTTCATGGCAATCGTTGCACAATGAATAGCGTCGCTTCTGCCCGGAAGGAACCGTGACGGTGATATGGGAACCCGGTGTAAATTGCGGTAGATCGCCTCCATCGGGCGACCGAAGCTCAAACAGAAAGATGCCGTCGGCAACCTGCTCTTTGTGCGAAGCCGCGAGGATGAGAGGGCTGTTATCCGGGTCCGAAACCATGCTTTTATCACTTTCTCGGGCAATACTTAGAACTCTAAGTATAAGGGCGCAAGAGCTTGCGTTTCGCACCATTGTGCGAGACGCTGCCCGAAGCTGTGTGCCCCTTCCATTGCCGCAACCGGTCGGCAGTCCGAAAAAGAGCGCATAAAGCCGAAGCACGCCCAGGATAAGAGGTCTTCTGAATTAAATATTCGACGCCATCCGTCGGCGGCAGATATAGCGGCCTCCATGGCGAAGCCTTTGACCCGGCTTTTCTGACCCGTCACCGCATGAGATTGGGCAGATAGGTGATGAGCGGCGGATAGACCGCCAACAGAACCATGCCCAGGACGATGATCCAGACGAAAGGCCACGCGGCACGGTATATATGGGTCATCGGTACGTCGGGCGCGGCGCTTTTCATCGCGAACAATGTGTAACCGAATGGCGGCGATATTCCGCCGACGGTGGCGACGATCAGAAACAATGTCCAGAACCAGATCTCGTCGATGCCGTATACTTTAAGAATAGGCATGTACAAAGGAACCAGCACCAGCATCAGAGCGATCTGATCAAGAAACATGAACAAGACAAAGGGCAGCAACAGCAAGGCAAAGACCATCACCGGATACGGCAGCGCCAAGCCGGTGACGAATTCGCCAAGCGCGCGGGGGGCTCCGGCATATGTCAGCAACTGGCTGAACATCACGGCGCAGCACATGACGAGCAGCAGCAGTGAGGAAACCGTCACCGCCGAAGCCGTCGCGTCCTTCAGCATTGCCCAAGAAAGCTTTCGATAGAACAGCGCCAGCGCAATCGCGCCAAAAACCCCCGTGGCTGCGGCTTCCGTCGGTGTGGCGACGCCCAGCAGCACAAGCCCCATGACAAGAAAAAAAATGAAGACTGAAGGGATCAGCTGGAGCAGGGCGCGAAACACGCTCACCCTTATGTTGCGGTCGCTCAAATCGGAAGCCAGGTCCGGCGCGAGCTCAGGTTTCACCTTGAGCCTGATAAGCACATAAATCAGGAACATCCCTGTCAGAAGAAGGCCTGGCACGATTCCCGCAATCAGCAATTTTCCGGTCGAGACCTGAGCCAGAGTCGCAATCAGAATGGCGAGAATGCTTGGCGGGATGATGGGGTCCAGACTGGCGCCGCCCAGTATGGTGCCGAGCGAAAGGTTCTTGTCGTATCCTCTCTGGATCATGGAAGGGTAAAGGGACCTTCCCAGCATTCCTGCGACGGCCATCGCCGCTCCGGAAAGCGCACCCAGGATCGCTGACAACAGGATGCAGAGAATATACTGACGTCCGCGCACTTTCCCAACAAGGCGATCAAGCGAATTGAACAAAACCTCCATCGCGCCCGACCGGAAGAGGATGTCTCCCATCATGATAAAAAGCGGCACCGCCGCGAGCGCGCTCATATTCGCCGTCGTGAAAATGCTGTTGGCGAACAGCCCGAAGCCGGCCGGTCCGAGATAGAAAAGTATCCCGGCGATATTCAGCAGCAGAAAGCTGACAAATACAGGAAGACCGACGAAAAGAAAGAGGAGCAATAAACTGGCCCCGACCGAAAGGGCAACCCACCACGTCATGCTGTGATGCCCTCGTTCGAAACCGATCTTTCAAGGTTGAAGCCCTGCCGAGCGAAATAGATAGCGGAGCTAAACAGTCCATACGGAATGAGGGACGACAACCACCATTTTGGGATTTCCAGGTAGGTGTTTGTCAGTATCCCCATCTCGAAATCGCTGATGGCGGCTTGCCCGGTAATCCAGGCGCCGCCTAGGCAAGCAAGACAGCAGATCAGACGCAGCGCCCGTTGCAGGGCCAACTTCGCGTCGTCCGATAGGAAGTTCTCCAGAAGATTAAGCGATATATGCGCAGATAAACGGGTCAGCTCAGGCGTTGCTAGAAAGATCGAGGCGCAAAGCGCGTAAGACGAAACGGGATTGGCCCAGATCGTCGGCGCATTAAAGAAATACCGCGCCACCACTTCGTAGCAGAAGGATAGCGCGATAATAGTCAAAGCAAGCATCGCCGCCGAAAAACTGACGGATGTCAGTCTGTCGTGCCAACGAAAAATCCCCACAGACGTGCTCGCTTGCACTACTTCAAAAGCGCATTGGCCTTCCCAATCTCGACAAGCGCCCCAATTTCCTTGGGGTTCTTTGGCATCGTGAATGCTATAACGCCGTTGCTCCAGCTACCCGCGAGCTTCTCTTTTTGAGTCGCTCCGAGCTCCGTCACCTGGGCGCCTTTTGCGAGCAAGGCATCCTGCTCCTGTTTGGCGAGCCTTGGCCATTCCTCGAACCATTCGTTCTCGATTTTCAAGGCCTCGTCTTCAAATATCTTTCGCTGTGCAGGCGAGAGCCCGTTCCAGGCGGCCTGACTCATGAAAATCGGATGCACGACGACGCCAAAACTCGGCCGAAGCAAATTTTTTGCCACTTCATACCACCGATATCCGAGGGCTCCGATCACCGGCCAAGCGGCGCCGTCGACGACACCCTTTTCCAATGACGTGTAGATTTCGGACGGTGGGAGGACGACCGGCGATGCACCCAACATCGCAAGTGTTGCAGCATATGACTGAGTTGCACGAATTTTTCGACCATTGAGGTCGCCGGACGGGCCAACCGGGGCCCGCAACAGAATATTATATGCGGACCCTTCTGGAGTTTGGGGCATGGCGATCAACTTGAGGCCGAACCGCGCATAATGCTTATCGACATGCTCTTTGATGCCGGCGCGGCGCCATGCCGCCAGATCGCCACGCAAACCTTCGACAGCCACGAGATACGGAGTCGTCCCGAAGTGATACGCGCCGTGAGTGAACAATATCTGGAATACGTTTGCGCCAACCGGCTGCAGCTGTTCGAAAGGAGGAACGGTCTCTGGACCGTTCACGATGAATTTCAGGTCGCCGCCTGAGGCCGCTTCGACGTTCTTGAGATATTTTTCGAACAAAACTGTGCGCGGCGCGTAACTTTGATCCCAGCTTGAGACTGCGCGAAATTCGACAGACTGCGCTTGCGAGCTAACGACGACTGCGCCAACTGCAGCAAATGCAAGAAGTGCTGATCTGAGTTTGTGCATATTTCCGTCCCCACGTGGCGTGCGGATATTTATTTGTTGACGCGCATTTTGCGCTTGTTCCGACACGGGCTATTCAAATTAAGATATTTGACCTTGTCAAGGTTAGGTGGCTAATAAGATTTCTAAGTATCGACCGTTTCGGGCTGCATCGCTGTTCGGCGGCGAATCCATCTCAATCACGGTTGCCCCATGACACATCAGGACGCGGAGATTTTCGGTCGACAGGGATTTGGGCGGAAGCTTTCGGTCGCACGAGATATTGGCGTGCTGTTTATCGATTTTGCGGTTGCGTTTGTTGATCCTGACCAGCTTGGAGGCGGAAACGTTCAGGAGGCGACAAATCGCTCGGCCAGCCTTCTGGCCTGTGCCCGGCAATGTGACGCACCGGTAGCTCATTCCCGTGTTGTCTTCGCCGGTGACGGAAGCGATGCGAACATTTTCAGCGCAAAGGTCCCAGCGAGTCTGGGACTCACCGAGGATGCGCATGGGTCGCAATTCGTGCCGGCGCTGGCGCCCGTCAGCGGCGAACTGGTTGTCAGGAAAAATGTGCCTTCGGCATTCTTCGGAACAAATCTCAACGCCTGGCTGACGAAACAGGGAATAGGTACCTTGCTGATTGCCGGTTTGACCACCAGCGGCTGCGTCCGTGCGACGGTGGTGGACGCGATGTCGCTTGGGTTTGTCCCATTGATTGTTGCAGATTGTGTCGGCGACCGTTCTCTTCAGCAACATCAGGCAAGCTTGTTTGATATCGATCAGAAATACGGCGATGTCATCACGCTCGCGGATGCAATCGCCCTGCTGAAGCGTCAGTCGAACAAAATCGCCGCATTGAAGGGGTCGAGTTCAGTTCGCCGGTAAAGACTTAATTGACCGAGCAATGTTCGCGGTTTCGTCTTTAAGATAGCGTGATATTTCCGGGAGTTTGGCTTCCAGACGCTCAGCCGGCCCGCCCACGCATAATGCGAGCGCGCGGTGCCCAGGCGGTGCAGGGCAAAGAATTGAAACCATTCCCCCACCCCAGTGTGCGACCGGTAGAACGAGGTCCCGCGCCCGGACGAAGGAAATCGTGCGCCGGCGATGGTCTTTAAGGCGATCCCAATAGGACCATTTTGAGAACTTGGTTGCATCGATTTCCTCGGCCCGAACCGTGCTGTCGTAAACGGCTCTGGCTTCGTCGCGAGGCCGCCGGCTCAAAAACAACCAGCCGGTTCCGGTCTGCACGAGTATCCGCTTCGTGCCCGGAGCGACATAAAGCTGGATGCCTTCGGTGGAACGGAGGGTCTCCACATACTCCAGATAAATCCCGTTCGGGGCCGCCAGCAAAACCAGCTCGTTCGTCAACCGTTGCAGATTCCGCAACGCATTGAACACGACGCCTTGTTCAAAATCCTGAGCCTGTATCCAACTGGCCAGTCGAGACACCCGTGCCGTCGGAAAATAACGCCGTTCCTTGCTGTCAAAGTTCAAATACCCTTGCGCATTCATACACTTCAACAAAGCCGCTGTGCTGGATGTCGGGAGGTTCAATGCCTGAGCAATTTCCGTCAGCCGAAGCGGAGCTCTTGTGCGATCAAACTGCTCAAGAATTTCAAATACCCGCATTGCGGATTTGATTTGCGGGCTGATCCCATGTTTGCGGTCTGCAGAAACTGCCATGCTTACCTTCCACATCCATGGAAAATGAATTCTCCCATGTGGAAGACCTTCGCGCAACCGCGTTTCAACGCTATTGATGGCAAAAATCAGAAGAAAATGTCGAGGAAACGATGCGCCAGGTCGAGCATCGAGCATGCCGAATCTTTTGGGACGGCAGCGCACGAGAGCCGGGGCGCTTTTGACTCAGATGACGCCATGGAAGAGTTTCAGCGATTTCGCAGCGAGCTGATCACGGTACGCGACCTGACGTTGCGCGTGTTCAGCAAGGGCGAAGGGTTGCCGATCGTGTTCTTGCATGCGGGCCAGGGCCTTCATGGATGCGCGGAAGCGCTGGAACGGCTTTCCGAATTCGGACGCGTCGTGATTCCCGCCCACCCCGGCTTCGCGGGGACCAGTTTGCCGCAATCGATTACTGGCGTGGACGATCTCGCATTTCTTTATCTCGATTTGCTCGAGCAGCTCGATCTGAAGGAAGTGATCCTGATTGGCTCATCATTCGGGGGATGGATTGCCGCCGAGATGGCTGTGATCAGATCGGGATTTCTTTCCGGATTGGTGCTCATCGACAGTCTGGGAATTAAAGTCAGCGACCGCGAAACGCGCGACATTGTGGACATGCACGCCATGTCCGAGGACGATCTTGCCCGCTTGCTTTACGCCGATCCGCAGAAATTCAGGCCGAACTACGCGACGATGTCCGATGAGGACGTTGTAAACGCAGCCCGGGGCCGGGAGGCTTTCGCCTTTCTGGGATGGCGACCTTATATGTATGATCCGAAATTACGGAACAGACTGCATCGTATTCAAGTGCCAACACTCGTCCTGTGGGGAGGTCAAGACCGGATCGTATCGGTCGAGTACGGCCGTGCCTTCAGCGACGGAATTCCAGCAAGTCAGTTCCACGTCATCGATCAGGCCGGGCATTTCCCGCATGTCGAACAGCCGGCGATCTTCGCCGAACATGTCAAGCTGTTCGTCAAACAAGCTTTGGACAAACGTAGAGGTTAGAGAACACGCATGCGCGTCTATCACTTTACGGAGCAACCATATCCCGACGCCTGGATCCCCGGAGCCGAGTCGCTGCGTGTTTCACTGCCGAACGTCTTGTGCGATCCGCACAAGGCCGCCGATCTGCTGAACCGGTATTTGGACGAGTGGGTTTTGGCGGACGAACTTGGTTTCGACATCATGGTGAACGAGCACCATGCAACGGCCACGTGCCTGTCGTCCTCCTGCAATATCGTTCTCGGGATTTTGGCTCGGATCACCTCGCGCGCGCGGCTGCTCGCACTCGGCATTCCGTTGGCGAACCGCCCCGATCCCTTGCGTGTGGCGGAGGAAATGGCGCTTGTCGACGTCATTTCGCGCGGGCGCCTGGAGATGGGTTTCGTGAAGGGCGTGCCCTATGAAGTCGCGCCAGCCAATTCCAACCCAAGCCGCATGATGGACAGGCTTTGGGAGGCACATGACCTGATTCTGAAGGCGATGACTGAACGAAATGGACCGTTCAGCTGGGAGGGAGAATATTTCCATTACAGGTCGGTCAATATCTGGCCGCGGCCCTACCAGCAGCCCCATCCGCCAGTGTGGATCACGTCGCTCAATCCAGCCGGCGCACCCGCAGTTGCTGAACGTGGGCATGTCCTTGCGACGTTCCTGACAGGCCTGGCTTCGAAGAAGCTTTTTGACGCTTATCGTCAACAATTCGCTTTGACTCACGGCCGCCCGGCCGGGTGCGATCGTTTTGCCTATCTTGCCTTATGCGCGGTCGCGGCCAGTGAGAAGGAGGCCCTGAACAGGGCATATGAGGTGTCGTCTTATCTGAGGACGACAGCCGTTGCATCGGAGCACTACGCCTATCCGCCCGGCTACATGGCGCCCCAGGCCATGATCCCGATCCTGCGGAAAACCAAGCGCGGCCACTACATGGTCACATGCCGATCCGGCAAGAGCATTGACGCCACCAATGCGGAGTCGGCTGATCTGATCGACGCGGGGCTGCTGTTTGCTGGGACCCCCGACCAGGTCTATGAGCAGATTGTCAGATTCTGCGGCGAAGTAGGCGGGATTGGGCACCTGCTTCTCATGATGCAGGCGGGACATCTCAACTCTGATGCCACCACTGACAGCATGAAACTCTTTTCAAGAGAAGTCTTGCCGAGATTGAATGAATGGGCTGCATCTTCCCAGGTAGAAGCGGCATAAATCTCGATTGTGAATTGTGCATAGTTGCACTACGATTCCAAATTAAAGAGGCTGCAGGGCCTTGTTTACTCGCCGGATATAGCGGTTTGTCCTTCTTGCCGCTGATGCTTGCGGCAGACTCTCTGAGTAGTTCAGTTTTTCTTCCGTCACTGACTACGGCGGTGAGTGCATTATTGTAAGCATTTTAGATCCCGGCCGGAACTTTGATATGACCGACATTATGTAATTCTGGTCTTATGGATACCGGGGAGTATTCCGCGGGCTGGAGAGATTGCCCTTATTCTAGCTGCTCTGGGAATCTGACTGCCGCTATTTGGAGCTGTTCAAAAGGCGGCGAAGCGAAGCTGCTCGGACTATGTCGCGCGAGGTAACAGTATCGCCGCTCGTCTCTTGCCACGCGGGCACGAACATGCTGTGCATGGCAACATTGGCGTGTCATGGAAAGCTGGTTGGGGGCGATGAAAGCGAAAACTCAATCGGTTTCACAATCTGCCAAATCATCCGTTGGCAGTGTGAATCTCCCGTTCGAGATGAGCGTCGGCTACCAAATTCGTATGACTCACCGCGCATTGCAACGCTATTTGCAGAGTAAGATCGAGCCATATGGTGTGACGCTCGGAATGTGGTATTTTTTGCGAGCGCTATGGCAAGAAGACGGGTTAACGCAGCGAGAACTGTCGCGGCGAATTGGCACCATGGAACCGACAACTTTGAGTGCGATCCAGACAATGGAGCGCGCAGGCCTTGTAAAGCGGGTCAGGAATAAAGCCGACAAACGAAAGCTCCATATTTATCTCACCGGAAAGGGACGTGAACTGAAAAGCGATCTGCTGCCACTCGCTATTGAAGTGGTTGCCCAGGCGACGCGAAATATGTCGCCAAAGGAAACGACGATCCTTCTTCAAATGCTTGGAAAGATTCAGTCCAATCTGGGTGTACAGAGAGGGTAATCGGCTGACAGTGCCGCGATGAGCGGGTGGCGTCAGGCGGCTTGTTTGGTTGGTCGCTTGTCGGCTGGCTTGTGCTCCTTTTGCTGTTGCGGTTTTGGCAGTCCTTCGACGAAGGCTTTGGCCGGCGTTCTGCCGTTCATGCCGCGGCCCTGATGCGGCCGGCGCTGATTGTACAACTCGACAACGGAACGCCCACGGGACCGATGTTGAGCGTGAACTTCTTTATCCTTGGCATCCCTGGACCGGGCGGCAGGTCCACATCCATGAAGTGATCGAGAAGGGTGACGTTGCGGTCTTCCGTTGCAGCGTTTCCGGGCAAGCATCGGATCGATGGCTTGAGGTCCCAGGGTGGATGTTCGATCGGATGCTCAGCGCGAGTTGGGGCATCTGGGCTGCTCCGCACGTCGATCTTGCCGTGCTTGGCGTCCTGGCTGAGCTTCTCCGTGACACAGGCCCGCCATCGCAATCGCGCCGGATAGACGCAGCATCGGACGCTCACGACCCGAATCGGGGAGATGTCCATGCCACGCCAGCCCACGACACACCAGTTCGATCTATTCTCCAACCCTGCTGCGCAGACCGTGCGAATCCCGCCATGGCAGGCGCTGCCGGAAGAGACGCGCCGGCTGCTGACCAGGCTGATGGTGCGCCTGATCCTGGACCACGTCGACGGCGATCAGTCCATACAGCGGGAGGGCTCGGATCATGATGCATGAGAAGATCAGCCCGCATCATCTGGAGCGCAAGGCGATCCTGTATGTGCGACAGTCGTCGGCCCATCAGGTCCTACACAACCGGGAGAGCAGCGCGCTTCAATATGCGATGCGCGATCGCCTGACAGCACTTGGCTGGTCTCGGGTCGAGACCGTCGATGACGATCTCGGTCGTTCTGCCGCCGGCGGCGTCGCACGCGCCGGTTTCGACCGGATGGTTGCCGAGGTCTGCCTCGGCAAGGTCGGTGCCGTCGCGGCGCGGGAAGTGTCGCGGTTTGCCCGCAACAGCCGCGACTGGCAACAACTCATCGAGATGTGTCGCGTCGTCGACACCGTGCTGATTGACCAGGAGACGGTCTATGCGCCGCGGCAAGGCAACGATCGGCTGCTGCTGGGGCTGAAGGGAAGCCTCAATGAGTATGAACTCGATCTTCTGCGCCAGCGCTCGCTGTCTGCCCGGTACGGTGCCGACGCTGCGGCCGCAAGCTCACGGTTCGATACACGGGTACCAACCACACCATTCCGCGCTATTCTTGCTGGCGGGGTCTGCTCGACAATGGCGAGCCGCGCTGCATCGCCTTCGGCGGGCTGCGCGTTGATGACGCTATTGAAGAAGCCCTTCTGCAGATCGTCGAGCCCGGCGCGGTCGCAGCCGCCGCCGAGGCCGAGGTGCAGGCGGCCGCTCGCCGCGATCAGGTCCGGGACGCCCTCGGCCGCGATCTTGAAGCTGCCCGTTACGCTGTCGACCGGGCTTTCCGGCAATACGACGCCGCCGATCCCGAGAACCGGTTGGTCGCTGCGGAACTGGAACTGCGATGGAACCGCGCCCTCGCGCATGTCAGCGAGATTGAGGGCAAGATCGCCGCACATGATGCCGCGACGCCGAGGCCATCGCCTGCGTTGACGGCGGACATTGCAGCGCTGGCCACGAACCTCCGAACTGTCTGGTCGTCGCCGGCGACGGATGCCAGGCTCAAGAAGCGCATCGTGCGCACTGTCATTCGGGAGGTGGTCGCCGATATCGACGATGAAGCTTCCGAGATCGTCCTGCTGATCCACTGGATCGGCGGTGTCCATACCGAACTGCGCTTGCCTAAGCGACGGCGCGGGCAGCGCAACAGCACCTCAGCCGACATCATCGCAGCCATCCGGCAACTGGTACGGATCGCCAGCGATGATTTGATCGCCGGCATTCTCAACCGCAACGGCCTGGTGACCGGACATGGCAATCGCTGGACACGTGAGCGGGTCACGGCACATCGGTCGCACCACAAGATCCCGGTCTTCCGATCAGCACCGGACGGGAACGAGCCGTGGCTCAATCTGAACAAGGCAGCGCGCCTCCTTGGCATTGCACCCAAGACCATCAGGCTCGCTGCCGAAACCGGAGAGATCGAAGGCGTTCATCCGCTGCCGGATGGTCCGTGGATCTTCAGTCGGTCAGAACTCACAAAGCCGCACGCAGCACAAATCGCTCATCGCGCGCGGCTGAATCCAAAGCGCCCCACGGGATCGCATCCCGATCAGCAAAACCTCTTTGCTTCAACCACATAGACAGATGGGTGTTGTGATGCGCGATTGTAGCCGACCAGATAGTCGTCGAGAACGGCCTGCATCTCCTCGATGGTCTCGAACCATGTGCGGCGGCCCTCGACGCGGAAGTGCTCGTCGAGCAGCGTGCGACGCAGCCGCTCGACGATTCCGTTGGACTGCGGTCGCTTGACCCGCGTGGTGCGGTGCTCGATGTCCTCCAGTTGCAGGAACAGCTCGTAGGGGTGCTGGTCCGGTCTGCCGCAGAACTCGCGGCCGTTGTCGGACAGCACGGTGTCGATCTTGGCCTAATGCGCTTCGAAGGTCGGGATGACGTCGCTGTTCATCAGATGGACGGCGGTCACCGGCAGCTTGCTGGAATAGAGCCTCGCCCAGGCATGGCGCGAGTGGCAGTCGATCGCGGTCTGCAGATAGACCTTGCCGACGCCCTTGAGGGTGCCGACAAAGAAGGTGTCGACAGCGACGAGGCTGCCGGTATGCGGGGCCTCGATATGGCGCTCCCGGAACTCGGGGCTGAACCGCTCGAGCATCCGGGTCTGCTCCTCGGTGAGCTCGATCTTGCGCTCGGCGGTCGTCTTCTCCAGCCGAAGCAGGCGCTCGTGCTTGGTCAGCAGGCCGTGGCGCTGCCATACCCCGCGCACCCCGCCTGACGAGACCTGGACGCCCTTCAGCCGCAATTCCTGCTCGACGCGCACAGCGCCGTGGCAGGGATGGACCAGCGCATGGTCGAGCACGGCCTGCTCGATCTCGGCCGAAACCCGGTTGGGATGCGGCCCCCGAGCGCCGGGCAGCCGGTCGATCAGCCCTTCGGCCCCCGTAGGTCTGAAAGTTGCGCCGGATCTCGTAGAATTGCTGGCGGGAATAGCCCATCAGCTTGCAAGCGCGGCTGACATTGGAGAGGTCTGCGGCCAACTCCAGCAGTGACGCCTTGCGGCGTGCTATCTTGTCCTTGGCGGTCATGATCGTCTTCCGTTTGGGTTCGATGGTTGTCTCGCAACGCCATCAAACCCGCTCGAAAGCGGTTCGGCCACCGGAACCGCGCGCTTGGACTCTTGCGGTCCGCGCGCGGTTCTTCGGTGGCCAACTGTCAGGTGATTACGATCTCAGCACAATCTCTCTGGGACTCGGAACGTAATGCCCATCGAGCCGATTGCTTCTGATGAGGCCGATCATAACGGCTCGAAAACCGGTTCGTCGGTGAGATAGTGTATCTCCATGAGCGGCCGAAATTGCTCCATTAGCGCACGATTGAGATTCGGAGGCGCCTGCTGATCCTTGGGGAGCAGCGGCATGTAGACCGTGCCCGCAAGCTCCTGGCTAAAGCTTGCTTTCGTCCGCGCCACGAGACCGCCGTCTTGAAAGAATTCGAGCACAGACGCGGAAAGTGCCTTCGCCCCGACGAGCCCGCCCTTGTGTGCGATCGAGGTGGCGAGTGGCGCTCCCGCAGTCCAGTGATGGAACGGCAGGTGCGGAACGTTGCCGGGAAACCAGATCCGGCCCATTGGAACCTTCCATGAAACGTCACCGCAATCGTTCGACGCGGCTATTTGAGCAGCCGGACCTTCAAGCTTGTCCGCTGACAGGTGCAGGCCGATTTCAGGCACTCCCGCTTGCTTCTGCAGACTGCGTGCGAAGGCCTGCTCCTGCTCGGTCCATGTCGGCATTCCGATCGCCTCGACGTTGCTCTGAATCACCTCAGCAATCGTCTGGTTCAAACGCACCGGCCAGACTGCGGCGCGCACGTCCACATCCAGTTCGCAATCCGCCATCAGCGCGGCGCCTTGTGCGATCTTTTGCGCGCGTTCAAACAAGATGCGCGCCCCGTCGGCCGTAGGGTCGCGGAAATACCACCAGCACGCCGCTTTGGACGGAACAACGTTTGGCTGTTCGCCACCATGAGTCACCACACGGTGTGCGGACATGGTTGGCTTCATATGCTCGCGATATTGTGCAAGGCCCATATCCATCAGCATGACTGCGTCGAGCGCGTCGCGTCCCTTCCACGGCGAGACCGCGGCATGCGCCGCCTCGCCGCGGAACGTAAATTCGGCGGAAACCGCGGCGCTCTGGATGACGCCATAGTCGGTACCAAAGCGATCGAGCACATGGTCATGAAATGCGAGATCGACGTTGTCAAAAAACCCGTCGCGTACAAAATACGGGCGACTCAGCAATTGCTCCTCCGCCGAAGCGCCGAAAATCTTCAGAGTTCCCCGAAGTCCGGATTTCTCCATCGCGTAGCGAATGGCCAATGCAGACGCGATCATGACCGCGGCGTTGGTATTGTGACCCTCACAATGCCCTGGTGCGCCTGGTACGATCTCGCTTCGTTCGGTCACTCCCGGCTTTTGGCTGTTCGACGGATTGGCATCGTATTCTGTATGGATCGCGATGACGGGCTGTCCGCTTCCATAGGAAGCGACAAATGATGTCGCGAATCCGGAAATGCCACGCTGAACGGAAAAGCCGTGGCGCTCAAGGATCGCGGTCATCAGGGCGGCGGACCGTGTCTCCTGCATTCCGAGTTCACCGAAATAGAAAATCGAGTCGTTCAGCGTAATGAACGCACGATCGTTCTTCTCGATAAAGGTCACAGCAAGGATTTTCGTAGGGTTTGAGAAGGGGATCATGCCGCACCTCGTCTTTTTGTTGTGCGTGGCGTCAGTTCGCGACTTGCTTTGATAGGCTCAGCGGACGTCTCGATCTCGGCGCAGCGAACCGAAGCGGGCGAGGTACGAGTGAGCGAGATGGCCTGATGGGCGCGATGGTCTCGACCTTGCATACGTTTTGTAACGGGGTAATCCGATTGATCACGACGTGCGATCGTCAGCGCGCCACGAGGGCAGGCAACCACAGGCTGATCGCCGGAAACGCCGCCAGGGCCGCCAGAAGCACGAGGTCTGCGATGATAAACGGCGTAACGCCGCGATAGATCGTGGCGATTGAAATCTGCGGCGCCAGACCGTGCAGCAGAAAAACGATAACGCCGATTGGGGGAATGATCATCCCGAGTTCGATCACGACCACGTTGAGGATGCCCCACCAGATCGGGTCATATCCCAGCTTGACGATGACCGGAAGGACGAATGGCAACGTGATGAGCATCGCCGAGATTTCGTCAAAGACCGCGCCCAGCACGAGATAGGCAATCAGAATCAGCGCTACGATGCCAAGCGGAGGCAATGTCAGCATATTGATCGCTTGGACCAGCGCTTCCGGAATGCGAGCAAAGGTCACAAAATAGCTGAATACGAACGCGCCGATCAGAATAATGTAAAGCATCGCCGTCGCGCTTGCTGCTTCACATAAGCCGGAAAAGAAGGAAGACCATGTCACCCGACGTCGTGCAAGCATGAATACAAAAGACAGCACGGCGGCGACCGACGCGGCCTCATTTACGGTGAAGACGCCGCTATACAGTCCGCCGAAGACACCGGCGATGAGAACGAGGACCGGCGACGCCTTGCGCAGCGCTGCCCAGCGCTCGGGCCAGGGCATGCGTTGGGAAATCGGTGCCGCTTCGGGATTGAGGCGCACAATCAGGGCGATTGCTGCAAGATTCAAGGCAATTGCCAGCAGCGCCGGGATGATGGCCGCGGTAAACAGATCGAAAATGAACGTCTTTGTCGCAATGCAGTAAAGCACCATGACGATCGACGGCGGAATGAGGGATTTCAGCGTGCCGCCGGCCGCGATCGTCCCCGCCGAGAACGAGGGGGAATAGCCGCCTGCCAGCATCTGCGGCAGCGCGACTTTGGTAAAGGTGGCCGCGGTTGCGGTGGATGATCCGCACATGACACCGAACGCCGCGGAGCCGCTGATGGTAGCATAGGCCAGTCCTCCGCGACGGTGACCGAAAAAAGCGGTCACCGCGGCATAGATATCCTGGGAGAATCCCGCCATCGTGGCGAACGTGCCCATCAGCAGAAACAGCGGCACGGTCGCAAGATCCACATTCGAAAGCACGGCTGCGGGCTCGGTTGCCAGCAGCGTCAGCGCCGTGCTCCAACTCGTCTGCAATGCAAGGCCCGCGACGCCAACGATGATCATCGCAAAGCCGATCGGCACCTGCGCAAGGATAAGGGCGAACAGGGCGCCGAGGCCCAATGCTCCAACAAGCAGCGGGCTCATCGTCGGGAAATGTCGAGCATGGCGCGGATGGTTACGAGCAACTGGACGAGCGCGGCGCAGGCAAAGATTGCGCTCACGCCGTACCAGAAGGGCGCAACCGGAATTTGAAGAACGAAGGTCGTCTCCTTCGCGCGCGCCATCTTCGCCGCATAGAGCCACATTTGCCACGACAGGGCGGCCATCACCCCGCAGACGAATGTTGCCGCAACAGCCTCGAGGACGCGACTGAGCACCAGACTGAGGCTTGCGGCGAGACGTATTGTGATGTTCCCTTTTTCGATCATCACGACCGGAAAGCAGCACGCAATCGCCAGGGCGATTGCAAGGCCGCCGATGTCCCGGACGCCCTCGATCGGCTGGTTCGCAATCCATCGCATCAGGCCGTCTGTCAGCGTCATGGACGCCAGACTCATCAGTGCGATCAGTCCGACGACGGCAAGCGAACGCGTCGCCACAAGAGCAATCCGTTGAAGAACAATCAGCATCGTGTCCCTACTTCCCGGAGCGGAATTTCTCGATCTCCGTCAGTGTGGCCTGATAGATCTCCTGATTGCGTGGGCTCTTCTTGACCCAGGCCTGGATGACCGGTTCAAAGGCCTTCTTTGCAGCCGCTGCATCTGATTCGTCAGGGAACACGATAGTGCGCTTCGGGTCGGACTTCAGCCGATCGATCAGCGATTTGTCATAAACCAGCATGGAATCGATATAGAGCTTGTTGATCCAGTCGAGGCTGTGCGTGCGAATGGCGTCCTGCGCCGCTTTGGGTAGCGCTTCAAAAGATTTGCGGTTCATCACGACGGCGAGGGGCACGACGCCAAGACGCACGAAGTAGTGGTGGCTGGTTACGCGGTCCAATCCGAAGTCGAAAAGCACTGCCGGCTGCGATGTTGCTGCGTCTATGGTTTTGCGCGCCAGCGCCTCCGGCACTTCGGTGGGCGGCATGCCGACCGGAACGGCGCCGATTGCCTTCAGCGACTCGATTTGAATGATACCCGATCCTCGCACCTTCTTTCCTCTAAGGTCTTTCAGGGACGAGATCGCAAAGTTCGAATGCAAGCTGAATGGTGGGGTCCCCCACGCCGCGATAGTTACGTAGTCGCCATGGTCGCGCAGTACGCCGGATTGAAGCAGCCGCGTATAGACGTGTGTTGCCTCAGCGAGATCGCGGAAGAGGCCCGGCAATTCCATGACCTCAATGTCGGGAAACCGGCCGGGTGTAAACGGTGGGACGATAAAGCCGATATCCGCGACCCCATCCAGCACCATCTGTGCCTGTTGCTGGGGAGCGCGTCCAAGGGCGCCATTCGGAAACAGCTCGATCTCGACCGTTCCCCCGGATGCCTTGTTCACGGCTTCGGCGAACGGCTTCTTCACTGTATTGAAAAGCCGTTCCGTATCGGGGGAAAACACCGCGAATTTGAGCTTTATCGGCTGCCCCTGCGCGAGCGTCGCCGTGCCTATTGCCGCTGCGGCGATACAGAATAGGGAGAAAAGGTTCCCGATCGTCTTCATGTCTGCGCAACCTTTCCTTTCTCGTGTTCCATCGTCCATTCGGCGATGTCGCGTCGGCGCGTGAACCACACACCTTTATGTTTCATCGCATATTGCAGCATCTGTCGTACGGCGGGCATCATCGTTGGACGCGCACCCATATGCGCATGCAGCGTCAGCTCGCACCATTTTGGTACGCCGGCGAGACCCTCGGCATAAAGCTGGTCGAACGTCGCCTTCCATCCGGTCCACATATAGTCCGGAGGATTGCGCGCCGTGGCCCACATCCAAAGGTCGTTATGTGGGAGATTCACACGCGGCAGGATAACAATTGGTCCGTGCTTCGTCTGCTTGAGGAACGGCAGGTCGTCGCTCATGTCGTCGCCGCTCCACAGATATCCTTCACTCTTCAGAAAATCGAGCGTATTTGTAGAGCCGGCGCTGCCCTGGCTCACCCATCCCACCGGACGAGTGCCGGCGACCTCGGTCAATACCGCCGTCACCTTGCGCATTTCAGCTAATTCGCTTTCGGGATCGTCGTCTTTCGCAAGGACATCCTGAGCCCATCCATGTCCGACGATCTCACAGCCGAAGTCTGCGAAAGCCCGCACCACTTTGGGCTGACGCTCACCTGTAAGTCCATTGGTGGACACGCTTCCCTTGATTTTGAATTCATCCATGAGGTCGAGAAGCCGCCACGCACCCGCCTTGTAGGCATAATCTGCATATGTCAGCGAAAAATGGTCGACCTTGTTTGAGGTCTTCTCCAGCGTAACCTGGCTCGCGCGAATGAACGACTCCAGAGCCATATTCAACGTAACGGCGATCTTCGCGCCTTTGGGCCATGACCACTCTCGCGGATATCGACTTCTGCTTTTTCTCAGAACGCGCTTTTTTGACATTTGAGTCGGCACCGTATATTTTCGATTAGCCGCCTAAGTATACGGCCGGAACAGGAAGTTTCAATCGTCTGACGCCGTCAAATCGTAAGCTGCACAACTCGAGTGCGCGATTATTTACTCACGAGAAGTTGCCCTGCGAATGTGTAAGCGGCCATGACGCAGCCTCTCGACGGCATTCTGGTGATCGAGCTCGGGACCATGATCACGGCGCCGCTCGCCGGGATGATGCTGGCCGACCTCGGGGCGCGCGTCATCAAGGTCGAGCATCCGAAGGGTGGCGATCCGTTCCGTGCCTATCGTGGCGACCTCTATAGTCCGCATTTCTCGGCCTATAATCGCAATAAGGAAAGCATTCAGCTCGACCTGCAGAGCGAAAGCGGACAGGACAAGCTGCATCGCCTGCTCAGTCGGGCCGACGTGCTTCTCGACAATTACCGGCCCGGTGTTCTGTCGCGGCTGCGTCTCGATGACGAAACCCTCGAGCGGTTGAACCCGCGCCTTGTACGCTGCTCCATCACGGGTTTTGGCGACAGCGGACCTTACCGCGATCGGCCCGCTTACGATTCCGTCGGAATCGCGATGAGCGGGCTCGCAAGTCTGCTGCTCGACCCGGATGAGCCCGACGCCGCAGGACCGACAATCGCCGACAACGTGACCGGAATGTATGCCTGCTATGGCGTTCTCGGTGCCCTGGTGAGCCGGGCCAAGACCGGGAAGGGCGCGAGGGTCTCCACCAACATGCTGGAATCGACGATCGCATTCATTCCGGACGCGTTTGCGACTTTCACGCGGCTCGGTATTGTGAGCGCGCCGCATACGCGCGTCGCAACCTCGCAATCCTACGCATTTGTCTGTGCCGACGGGCGCATGGTGGCGCTTCACCTGTCGACACCCGACAAATTCTGGAAGGGTCTGTTGACCGTGATCGAGCGGACCGATCTCGCCGGCGACGAACGATTCAGTACGCGCGATGCGCGCGTAACGCATTATGATGCCCTGAAGGCGGAGCTCGCAAGCGCCTTTCGCACACAGCCGCGCGCCGAATGGTGTCGCCGTCTGGACGAGCACGACGTTCCGCACGCGCCGATCTGGTCGGTCGACGAGGTTGTCGACGATCCGCAGGTCCGTCATCTCAGGACGTTTTACGAGATGCAGCATCCGACGCTGGGGCGCGTCATCGGCATCCAGCGCGCGGTGCTGATTGACGGCGAGCGCGGCCCGAACCGGATGGCGGCGCCGACGCTGGGAGAACATACCGTGACGATTGCAGAGGAATTTGACCTGGATTGCCTGGATTGAAGGACGCCAGCATCCGTATGGCAATGGTCGATGGGTACGAGGCAGGCGCCAGCGCGGATGGCGGATGTTCGGGTTGAGTGATACATGCAATCGCACGGCGCCGAATCGATCCGGACAACGACGCTACGGAGCATGGTTATGAAAAACGAAACATTGCTTATCGACATCGCATACAGGATTGCGGTGGTTACTCTCAATCATCCAACAAAAAGAATGCGATGAGCCCGAGTTCTCATCAGGACATGACCCATGCGCTCTGGTACGTGATGACCGGCCGGCCCTTCGGCAGCAAGGTCGCAGCCGAGATCGGTTTCATCAACAAGGAATTCGAACGGGTGGCGCGCCAGAACGATGCCTGGCGCACCGAAGGTATCGCCGACTTCCTGAAGGGCGAATACAAGCCCGGCCTCGAGTCGCACGAGCGCAAGCGCGCGTGATGCTGATGCCGTCTGCCGATCGTGGCGTATCGCTGCCGACGCGCGCGGAACTCAATGAGTTCCGCGCGAATCTCCGGCGCTTCATCGAGCGGGAGGTGATGCCGTTCGAGCGGCGGACCATGAGCCATGCCGAGCGGCAGGCGATTCAGGACAAGGCGAAGGCGAACGGCTTCTGGCTGCTCGACGTGCCGGAGGAACTGGGCGGCCAGGGGCTCGGCTTCCTCGGCATGGCAGTGTTCTGGCACGAGGTGTCGCGGACCATCGCCATCCCCGCGCGCGATCATTCGCTGTTCGGGCCGACAATCGGGCCGATCCTGATGTCGCTTTCGGGCGAACTGCGCGAGCGCTACCTCAATCCGGTGTTGGCGGGTGAGAAGTTCGCCTGCTTCGCGCAGACCGAGCCGGATGCGGGCTCCGACCCGGCCGCGATGCGCACCCGCGCGGTGCGGCGCGGAGACCGCTATGTCATCAATGGCACCAAGCGCTTCATCACGCATGCCGAGAAGGCGGATTTCGCGCAGGTCATCGCCTGCACCGATCCGGCGAAGGGGGCGCGCGGCGGCATCTCGTGCTTTCTGGTGGACATGGACACGCCGGGCCTGACGATCGCGGCGCGGCATCCGACCATGATGGGCGATGCGCCTTGCGAACTCGCATTCGAAAACGTCGAGGTTCCGGAAGCCAACCGCGTCGGCCAGGAAGGCGAGGGGTTTGCCATCGCGCAGGGCTGGCTGAACGAGGGCCGCATCCGGCATGGCGCCCGCGCTTGCGGAGTCGCGGAGCGCTGCCTGGAACTGACGCTGGATTATGTGAAGCAGCGTCAAACTTTCGGCGAACCGCTCGCCGAACGGCAGGGCGTGCAGTGGATACTCGCCGATTGCGCGACCGAACTGCACGCGACGCGGCTGATGGTGGACGATGCCGCAACAAAGCTCGATCGCGGCGAGGATGCGCGGATCGAGACGTTCATGGTCAAGGCCTACGGCGACGAGATGGGTTTCCGGGTCGCCGACCGCTGTCTGCAATTGCATGGCGGGATCGGGCTCACGACCGAGCTCCCGATTGAGAAACTCTGGCGCGACCAGCGCAGCTTCATGATAACCGAAGGGCCGACCGAAGTGCTGCGCACGGCGCTGGCGCGGCAGATTCTGCGTGGGGGCGTTTTATGAAAGAGCGCAAGAAACTGAAGTCCCGCATGGGCTGGAGCACCCGCGACAGTATCACCGTGCGCGGTTTCGATCTGACGACGCAGTTGCTCGGCAAGATCGATCTCGGCGGCATGGCATTCCTGGAAATTAAAGGCCGGTTGCCGACCCCGCAGGAAGCCGAAGTGTTCAATGCGCTGCTGATCACTCTAGTGGAGCACGGCATGACGCCGCAGGCGATGGCGGCGCGTCTGGTCAATCTGGCGGCCCCCGAGGCGCTGCAGGCTGCGGTCGCAGCCGGATTGTGCGGTGTCGGCAGCGTCTTCGCCGGCGGCTCCGAACAGATTGCGCGCGTGTTGCAGGAGGCATTCAAGAACCGCAAGGACGGCGCCTCGATCTCCGGCATGGCGGATGCGATCGTTGCGGACTTTACCGCACGCAGGCAGCCGATCCCCGGCATCGGACCCCCGCTTCACAAGCCAATCGACCCGCGCACGCCGGTGTTGTTCGCCATTGCCGAGCGCAATGGCTTCCGTGGCCAGTATGTCGCTCTGCTTGAGGAGATATCGAAGCAGGCCGAGGCGCGCCTCAACCGTGAATTGCCGATCAATGCGACGGGCGCAATCGGCGCCATTCTTTGCGAACTGGATTTTCCCTGGCGCATCTGTCGCGGCATTGCCGTGATCTCGCGGGCCGTCGGGCTCGTTGGACATCTGTCCGAGGAGATGGGGAATCCCCTCGCACGTGAAATCTGGGAAAGGGCCGAACAGGAAGTCTTCGACAATCGCGATCAGTGATAAGATAGGATTACAAGCAACAAGGTCGAACGCCGTCACAAAGGGAGGTTTACTTGATCAATCGCTTTGCACTTGCCGCCGCAGCTTTGCTGCTGGCATCCGTCACCGCATCCGCACAGAACTGGCCGACCCAGCCGATCCGCTGGATCGTTCCTTATCCTGCTGGTGGAGGAACCGACCTGATGGCGCGCACACTCGGAATACCGCTTGAAAAGGCGCTGGGACAACCGATTGTGGTCGAGAACAAACCCGGCGCTTCGACCGTGACGGGCACAGCCGCCCTTACGCAAGCCGCGCCCGACGGCCATACCGTCGGCATGGTGTTCGATTCCCTCGCGATCAACGCGGCCTTCGGCATGCAACTGCCCTACGATTCCGAAAAGGACATTGTGCCGGTGATCCAGCTCGCCCGCGTGCCACTAGTTCTCATCGTCAATTCCAGCCTGGTTCAGATGAAGACGCTGCCGGAGCTGGTTGCTCATGCGAAGGCCAATCCCGGCTGGTTCACTTTCGGATCTCTCGGCCCGGGCAGCCCGCATGAGATCGGCTTTGCCTGGCTCAAGACCCTGACCAAGATGGACGCGCTGATCGTACCTTATCGCGGTGTCAATCCTGCGCTGCAGGACCTGATCGCGGGCAACATCAAGGGCATGTTCCTCGGCGTTGCAGTGGCCGACGAGTTCATCCGGCAGGGCAAGCTGCATCCGATCGGTGTGTCGTCGAAGAGCCGGCTGAAGAGTGCACCGAACCTGCCGACTATCGCCGAGCAAGGCTATCCTGAATACGATTTCGTGACGTTTTATGGGCTGGGCGCGCCGAAAGGCACGCCGGCACCGATCGTCCAGAAGCTTAATCAGGAGATCAACAAGGCGCTTCAGTTGCCGGAGATCCGCGCGAGGATTGATCCGACGGGTGCGGAAATCGTCGGCGGCACCCCTGAAGAATTCGATGCGATGCTGAAGGCCAACATGAGCCAGATGAAACGCATCGTGTCGGAAGCCGGGATCAAGTCGGCGAAATAGGGTAGCTGCTCGCTGGTCAATCGCTCGTCGGGCAGCATATCCAGCGCAGGGTTGAATGCGTTGAAAAGCTCCATCGTTAGACACGGAACAACAGCTCCGCGTTCCGATGTGCGATGCGCTCCTTATCGGCTGGGCTTACCGGAAGATGCTCAAGGAACTCGCGCGCTTCCGTCATCGACCCATACGGATAGTCGACCGAGAACATAATCCGCTCGACACCGACTTCGAGCAGGAGATTGAGGAAGGTTGCGGGAAAGTTGAAGCCGCCGAAGGTGTAGTGAACATTCTCCCGGAGGTATGCGCCAATAGGGCGATGCAGCTTCGTCATCTCCATCGGCAAATTGCGGTTGAGCCGAGGCAGCATAAACGGAATACCTTCGCCCAGGTGACCGACAGCGACCTGCAGTTTCGGAAACTGGTCAAATACCCCGCCAACGATCATCCGGATGAGGTGAACCGCGGTCTCGATGTGCCAGCCCCAGGCAGCGGTTGCAAGCATGGCGGTCAGGTGCGGCGCAAACCCTCCATAGGAGGCCTCGACCACCGCCTTCGGCGGCACCGCAGGGTGGAGATAGATCGGCACAGCCAACGACTCGGCGCACTCCAGAATGGGCCAGAACGTCTTGTCGTCCAGATAGCGGCCGCGCGTATGGCCATTGATGACGGCGCCCTTGAACCCCTTCTGACCGATCGTGCGCTCAAGCTCGCGAACGGCAGCATCCGGCGCCTGTGTTGCCAGTGCGGCAAGGCCGGCCAGGCGCGTCGGATGCTTCTTAATCGCTTCGGCGAGAAAGTCGTTCGATTCTTGTGCGACGGTGATCGCCTCCGCTGTTTCAGCCTGTTCTACGCCCGGCGAGTTCAGCGAGAGGATCTGAACGTCGATACCCGCAGCATCCATTTCTGCGATCCGCTGGTCGCCGAGTTCATGGAGCTGCTCGACGATCTTTGCGCCCTTGGTCGTGGATTTCTGAAAGCCTTCTATGAAGGCTCGTCCGGGGCCGTTGGCAAAGCCCGGGCTTACGAAATGCTCTTCGACGGTGACAGTGCGCAAGGTCCTCTCCTAAGAGGGTGGCCGGAAACTATTAGCGTCTATTAGCGACTTGCTCGAATAGCATCGTTTTTCATCGAGGCCGCAGCTTTGTTCCGGCTATCCACGTCTTTTCTGAAGAACAGCCGGCCCGCCTCGGGAAACGTGCGATTGCATGAGGTAATCGGTGCATTGTAACGTACAGTACAGGAAGAAAGAACGCAAAGAAGCGGATTGCGGGAGGATATGCATGCAGGCCGGATACCGGCTCGTCAGCTATGTCGATGCATCGGGTTTGCAGCGATGGCTCGAATGGCCGGAGAAGTACAAGAACGGCACGTTGGTCTATCCCTACGCCAAGAACTCATCAGGCTTTTTCCGATCACGATCAGGCGGACGGCGTTCGCAGCGCCGTCCGCCGCATAGCCGTCGCTGACCGGCGGCGACCAAGAAAAACTGGAGGAGACAGTGCTCAAGCTTGCGCCGAAGCTGTGCACCATCGTGTTCGCCGCCCTCTCCTTCATTCTCGCGATAACCGGAAGCGGACAGGCGTCCGATTACCCGAACCGGCCGATCCGGGTCATCATCGCGGTCACGCCTGGCGGAGTCGCCGACATCTTTATGCGCGCGCTCGCGGAGCGCCTGACCGCGCTGGTCAAGCAGCCCTTCATCATGGAGAACCGGCCGGGCGGCTCGTTCAACATTGCGACCCGCAACTGCGCTGAAGCAACGCCCGACGGCTATACGATCTGCCTCCTTCCGGGAGAGCCGCTCACCTACAGCCAGTTTCTTTTCAAGAATCCGGGCTTCAACGCGGCAAAAGACTTTGCGCCGATCACCAATCTGTTCTTCATCACGCAGGTGGTCGCGGTGAACACCGCGCTCGGGGTGAAGGACTTAGACCAGCTCGCGAAACTGTCGAAGGACAAGCCAGGCACGCTCAGCTACACGGCGCCTTCGCTCTAACACGCGATGTTTATCGAGGAATTCAAGAGGAAGACCGGCGCCGATATCGTGGTGGTGCCGTTCAAGGGCGGCGGCGACGCGATGGCGAATTTCCTGTCCGGCAGCGTGCCGGTCGTGTTTCTCGGGCTCGGCAATGTCCTGCCCTATATCGAGCCCGGCAAGGCGCTGGTGCTGGCCAGCGACGGCGACAAGCGCTCGCCGATCATTCCCGATGTGTCGACGGTAAAGGAAACGAATAGGGACATCGAGCTGATGCGCGCCTATTTTGTCCTGGTCGCGCCGGCAAAGACTCCGCCGGAGGCGATCGCCACGCTGCATCGCGCCATTGCCGAGGTCGACAAGGATCAGGATTTCGTCCAAAAGCAGCTCGTCTTCAGAGGCCTGGACCCCGCGCTGAGCTCGCCGCAAGAGCCCGCCGAATTCCTCAGTCGGGACCGCGTGATCGCCGAGAAGATCGTCAAGGCGTCCGGGCGCCAGCCGCCGTAGCGCGAGTCCGCTGCGGCACCAGTACAGACTGTGAGAGAAATCGCGTGGACGCGCTTCAGCCGAGCTTCATCGCCACAATTCCCGCCAGAGACGGCGTCGAGCTAGCCGCCGCGGTCTATCTGCCGGACGGCGCCGGGCGATTCCCGGCGCTGTTGGCGGCTTCGCCCTATCGCTTCGACAACAATGTGGCACCCGCCATGCCGATCTTCCTGTGGCGGGAGACAGGACCGATCGACTATTACCTGTCGCACGGCTACGCCTTCGTGCATCTCGACGTTCGCGGCACCGGGCGGTCCGGCGGCGAATACCGGTACATGTGCGAAGCCGAGCAGCGCGACCTCTATGACGTCATCGTCTGGATCACGCAGCAGGCCTGGTCGAACGGCAAGGTCGGCGGCATCGGCCAGTCCTACTATGCGCGCATGCAGTGGTTCATGGGCATCCAGAATCCGCCGGGCCTCGCCTGCATCGCCCCCTATGACGGCAACGTCGATACCTATCGCTCGTCCGCCTATACCGGCGGAATTCCGGGTGCGTTTCCGTCGATCTGGTACAATTCGACGACGCGCAACATCAACCAGTATCCCGCGAGCGGCCCGTCGCGCTTCATCGAGTGGGACTATGTCGGGGCGGTGAAACGCCACAACACCTACGACGAATTCTGGAAGGTGCGAGCGGCGGCGGAGAACCTCGACAAGATCGAGGTGCCGGTGTTTTCCATCGGCGTGTGGACCAAGGTCGACCTGCATCTCAACGGAAACATCGTCGGCTTCGAGCGCACGCGATCGCCAAAGAAGCTGCTGGTGTTCGGTTCCTCGTCGCTGTTCGCGGCCGTTGCCGACTTTTCCAGCGTGGCCTTTCACGACACCTACCTGCGCCCGTTCTACGACTGCTATCTCAAGGGCGAGAAGACCTCCTATCCGGACGAGCCGGACGTGCGCTATTTCGTGCCGGGCGCGGAGCAATTCCGCTCCGCGCAGACGTGGCCGCCGGCCGGCATCTCCTACCGGGCCTTCTATCTCGGCGCCGGCCCAACCGGGTCGGTCACATCGCTGAACGATGGCAGCCTGAGCGGCGACGGACCCGGCGGGGGATCGACCTCCTACGACTATCCCAATCCGCAATGGCGGGCGGGCGTCGTCGGCTTCGACAAGAGCGGGCGGCCAGATCCGGTGCGGAATGTGCTGACCTTCACGTCGCCGGTGCTGGACCAGGACCTCGAGATCGCCGGCCCGATCCAGCTCAACCTCTACGCGTCATCGACCAACCGCGACACCGATTTCATCATCAAGCTGTCCGAGCAGTTTCCGCAGGATGCGCCGGCCGACGGCGCCCAGCCGCGGTCGCGCGTCGTGACCAAGGGCTGGCTGCGCGCGTCGCATCGGGCGATCGACGCTGAAAAATCCCGGCCGTATGCGCCCTGGTACAGCCACGACAATCCGGAGCCGATCGAGCCCGGCAAGGTCTACAAGTTCGAAATCGCCGTCATGCCGACAGCCTACCGCTTCAAGGCGGGCAGCCGGATACGGCTTGAGATCGCGAACGGAGATTCCCAGCTCACCGAATTCGTGTTCCAGCATGACTACACGCCGGACAAAGTCGGCCGGGACACGATTCATCACAGCGCCGAGCATCCATCTCACATCCTTCTGCCGATCGTGGACGGCCAAGCCCGAATGTAAACGATTTGCGTATCAAATACTTTCCATATGACATGGGCTCCGCTCAGACGGCATCAAGATGATATTTGCTGCGCCGCAACCGGTCGGTCGTAGCCCTCAGGACGACTTAACTGCGGCAAACAACCAGTCGCGGAATGCCCGGAGCGGCGGGTAGGCCGCCTTCTCGGTCGGATAAACCAGATATCCGATGGTGCTGCTCTCCACCGGGTGCGTGTTGATCGGCACCAGCACCTTCGAAGCAAGCTCGTTCGGAATAAACGCCGTCGGAGCAAGGCCGACACCAAGCCCGGCCTGGGCGGCCTGGAACAGCATCCCGTAGCTTTCGAACGTCAACATGGCCTGATTGCGCAGCGGCCGCATGCCGGGATCGCGCAGGATCTTATGGAGCGCATGGCGCTCGGTAATGTGGACCAGAAGGTGGACCTTGCCGACGGCCGCGCCGTCGGCCTCTCTGAAGCGCTCGGCCAGTTCGGGCGTCGTCAGCGCCGCGAGCTCCAGCGTCATCAACTGGTGCCACTCGTAGGTGCTGCCGGGGGTTGGCGCGAAGTCGACCACAGCATCCATATTGTCTAGAACGGCGCTTGGACGCCCGGGAATGCGGGTCGTGAATTCAAGCTGGATGTTGGGGTGGGACGCAACGAAATCATGCATTCTCGGAATAAGCCAGCGGCTGCCAAATGTCGGCGGGATGCCGAGGCGAAGCGACCGGCCCTTTCCACCCAGCGCAACTGCTTCCGTTGTTGCGGTTGCGAGATTGGACAGGAGCTGGCGGGCCCGCTCGGCGTAAAAAACCCCCGACGGCGTCAGGGTGACCCGTTTGCGGCGATTTCCCTCGAACAATGCCACGCCGAGCAGCGATTCCAGGCTGCTGACCTGCCGGCTCACCGCACTCTGGGTCAGCGACAATTCTTGCGCTGCAGCAGTAAAGCTTGCGCGCCTCGCCACCGCCTCGAAGGCCGCTAATGCCGAAAGCGGCGGCAGCAGCCTGCGCGAATGACTGAGCTCTTGCTCGGAGTCCATCGAATTCATGAGTAGACGTCATTTGCGGTTCCGGGCAACCGCTTTTATCGAAAGAGACAAAAGAAAATGACGCACTCGCAGGGGTGCCACGCAGGGATGGACATGACGCACAAGGTTGAGTTGCGCCCGTCCGGGCATACGTTCGAGGTCTCCGAGAACGAATACGTCCTGACCGCCGGTCTCGAGGCGGGATGGAACATGCCCTATAGCTGCAAGGTCGGCATGTGCCGGACCTGCCGCGCAAAGCTGATCGAAGGCGAAGTCGAGTTTTCCAATTATCTTCAGCACGTCCTCACGCCGGAAATGCGGGCGGAGAACTACATCCTCCTCTGCCGTTCGACCGCCAAGACCGATCTCGTTGTCGAGGTTCACGAGCTTTCCCTTCAGGCGATCAAGCCGAAGAAGGTGCCCTGCCGCGTTCTCAGGATCGAACGGGTCGCGCCGGACATCGCGATCCTGCACCTTCGCCTGCCGCAGAACGACAATATGCGCTTTGCCGCCGGCCAGTATGTCGATGTGCTGCTCGCGGACGGCCAGCGCCGCTCCTATTCCATCGCCAGCGTTCCGCGCACGGAAGGCGTGATCGATATCCAGGTTCACGTCCGGCACACCGTCGGCGGCCTGTTCACGGACCGCGTCTTCTCGACGATGAAGGAACGCGACCTGCTGAAATTCGAAGGGCCGCTCGGCACGTTCTATCTCCGGGAAGAGAGCGAGAAGCCGATCGTGATGCTTGCGAGCGGCACCGGCCTCGCGCCGATCAAGTCGATGATCGAATACAGTGTGGCGCGCAAGATGACGCGGCCGATCTCGTTCTACTGGGGCTGCCGCACGCGCGCCGACCTCTACATGCACGATCTGGCGCAGTCCTGGGCGCGGGACATTCCCGGCTTCAAGTATGTGCCGGTGCTGTCGGACGAGACGGCCGGCTGGACGGGGCGAACGGGCCTCGTGCATCAGGCCGTGCTCGACGATTTCGCCGACCTCTCGCCATACGAAGTCTATGCCTGCGGCAATCCGAAGATGGTGGATGCCGCGCGCGATTCCTTCACCGCGGACAGGGGTCTTCCCGCCGACCGCTTCTTTTCCGACGCATTCCTGACGGAGGCCGATCGTGTGGCGGCCGCCGGGCAGGGACTCATCGCGGCCGGCGAACCCGCCAACGTCCAGACGAGGAGAGCAACCTCATGAACGTCATCGATACCAGCTTCAAGCCGGACAACCGCAACTCGGTCGTCAAGCCGCTGATCCTGTCACACGGCACGCTTGAATGCCGGAACATGAAAGAGTCTCGGAAATTCTACGAGGAGTTCCTCGGGCTCGAATGTGTCCGTCATGCGTTGCCGGCGATGCATGCGCGTTGCGGGATGAAGTTCAGCATCGTCTGTGTGGAGGTTGGCGACGATGTGCGGCCGCTCGGCGTGCTCAACCACTGGGGTCTGGACGTCGAAAGCCGCGAGGCGGTGGATGCGGCATACAACGCCGCCATCGAGATGAAGGAGAAATACAAGATCGGCGAGATTACCAAGCCGACGATGCGTCACGGCATCTACTCGTTCTATCTGTCGGACCTCGATGGGAATTACTGGGAAATCGAGTATTATGACGGATCGGTGCACGAGGACGCCTTCGATTTCGGCGACCGCTATACCATGGACGGCGAACCGATCTGATTGAAAAAGCCGGCTCGCCGGACCCGGTCGGATAACCCGGAGTCGCGGCTCCCACGCATGGCCATGAATGTGATGAACTCGCCCTTTGTCGACCCCGCCATCGCCACCCGCAAGGGCACGAATGCGTCGATCGATCTGCGTGACATCAGACTGGCGCTCGGCGGCATCGAAATCTATGCCGACGTCTCTTTCAGTGTTGCGCCGGGAGAGTTCCTTTGTATTCTGGGTCCGAGCGGCTGCGGCAAGTCGACATTGCTCCGGCTGATCGGCGACCTGATCAAGCCGACCAGCGGCGAAATCCTGGTCGAGGGCCGGCCGCCGTCGGAAGCCTGGGAAAAGCTCGCCTATGTGTTCCAGTCCCCCCGCCTCGTTCCGTGGCGGACCGCGCTCAACAACGTCACACTGGCGCGGCAGCTCCGTTTCGGCGGAAAGATCGACGACGCGTCGCGCGAGAAGGCGCTTGGTCTTCTGCGCCTCGTCGGGCTGGAGAACGACGCGTTCAAATATCCCGCCATGCTGTCGGGCGGCGAGCGTCAGCGCGTGGCGATCGCCCGCGCGCTTTCGGTCGATCCCGACATCATCCTGATGGATGAGCCGCTGTCCGCGCTCGACATCAATACGCGCCAGCGTCTGCGGCGAGAAATTCTGCAGATATGGCAGCTCACCGGAAAGACGATCGTCCTAGTCACGCACGACATCGAGGACGCGCTTGCGCTGGCGGATCGCATCATCCTCTTGTCCGGAAAGCCGAGCCGGATCGTGCAGACCGTCGCGATCGACGATAGCAGGCCGCGCAAAATCGAGGCCACGCCGTCGCTGCAGGCCATTCGCAGCCGGCTTCAGCGGGAATTCGCGGAACTCGAGTCAGGTGAATAAGATCACAAGCGGACTTTGGGGCCGCAACTGGGAGGGGAAGATGAAAATGAAAGCAATCGTGCCGGCGCTGGCGGGTCTGCTGCTCGCGGTATCGCATCCCGCGATGTCGAAGGAAGTGGTCACGATGGTTCACCCGCATGATCCAATCTTCGAGATGTCGATGTGGCCGATCCTCAATGGCAAGGTGAAGTCGGACAAGGTCGAATTCAAGGTCACCTTCACGAGCATCCCGGCGGTCATTCAGGCCGCAAGCACGAAGCAATACGATCTCGTCCCGATGGTGACCCAGGCGATCCCGCGCCTGGTCGAGCGCGGCCTGCCATTCAAGGTGATCGCCACCAACCAGCGTTACCAGTTCAGCGGCGGCGGCAGCCATCTTTTCGTCGCTGCAAATGGCCCCATCAAGAGCGTCGCCGACCTCAAGGGAAAGACGATCGGTGTGACCAGCCTGAATAGTTCCGGGGTCACTGCGACACGCATCGTCTTGCAGAGCAAGTACAACGCCAATGTTGCGCTCGACGGCGGTGACTTCAAATGGGTGGAGATGCCGCTGGCCGTTCTGCCGACCGCAGTCCAGTCCGGCCGCGTCGACGCCGCGATCCTGTCCAACCAGCAGGACTACCAGGCCCTGCACAACAAGAACGAGTTCCGCGTCCTGGTACCCGAAGGACTGCGGGATGCACTCGGCGTCGCGGTGCCGACCACGATGGTGATCAGCTTCGACGACAAGCTCAAGGCGCGCCCGGAGGTCTTTATCGAGGCCGCCCGCATGCTGCGCGAATCGGCGGAGTATTTCCTCAAGAACCAGGATGAAGTGTTTTCGGCGTCGGCAAAGGGGGACAGTGGTGATGTCGCCTATATGAAATGGTACATCGCGAACTATGCTTCCATTCCCTATGACCTCACCAAGGATGACTTCAAGGGAATGCAGGCGCTGTGGGAGGCGTCGAAGAAGCTCCAGATCGTGAAGGATGCACCGCAGGTCAAGGACGTGATCTGGGAACGCGCGGTGGTCAGGTAGCCAGCCGAGGCTTTCAGCTTGTCTCAGGTTGCGACATCGACGCGCGCGCATATCGGCCGGCGATCGCGTCTGGCCTTTATGCGCGCCGGCGCACTGACGACGCATCTGCTGTCGCTGCTGCTGCTGCTGCTGTGGGCGGCGGCCGCCGCCGTGCTCCCCTCCTATCTGATGCCTGGACCATGGACCGTGGCGCAGCAGGCTGCCACGCTCTTGGTGACGCCGGCATTTCTCATCAACGGGGCGTTGTCGATCTGGCACGTCGCCGCGAGCATCGCGCTCGCCATGGCGTGTGGCCTGCTGCTCGCGCTGCTGGTGTACTTCCTGCCGGTGACGCGTCTTGCGATCAACCGGCGCCTCAATCCGTTCCTGTCGTCTTTTTCGACCGTCGGCTGGGTATTCCTGGCGGTGATCTGGTTCGGCGTGAACGAGTTCACGGTCATCTTCGTGGTGGCGGTGACGTTGCTGCCCTTCGCATTGTCCAATCTCAGGGCCGGCCTCGAAGATCTCGACCAGGAAATCATCGAGGCCGGCCGCAGCTTCACGCGCAGCCGGCTGCGTATGGTGGGATTGCTGCTGATTCCGCTGATGGTGCCGTACATCTTCGCAACGCTGCGCATCTGCCTTGGCGTGGCCTGGAAGGTCGTCCTCACCGCCGAGCTGTTCGGCGGAACCTCCGGCTTCGGCTATCTCATCGCGCGCGCGCGTGCGGATTTCGATACGCCCGCGATCTTCGCCATCATCGTGATCATCGTTGTCTTCGTCTACGGCACCGACAAGTTCGTGGTCGAGCCGGTGCAACGCCGGTTGCGGAGGAACTATGCCGTCACCTGATGCGGCACTTCAGAAGCGCGCCGGCGCGCCTCGCATCGGCGAGAGGATCGTCGGCGACGGCCTGATCGTCCTGACGCTCGTCGGCTGGTGGGCGATGTCGCGCACGCTGCCGCCCTATCTGTTCCCCGATATCACGGCCGTTTTCGGCGCGATGGTGAAGCTCATCGCAGATCCGGCCTTCGCAGTGCACACCGCGTCCAGCGTGGGACGCATCTTCATCTCGATCACGCTGGCGTTGACGCTTGGCGCCGTCCTTGCCCTGATCCCGCGCTACCTGCCGCCCACCTACGACTTCATTCACGGGCGCATCAAGCCGGTGCTGAATTCGTTTCCATCGCTCGGCTGGGCGTTGCTCGGGTCGATCTGGTTCGGCGTGTCGTCGTCGGCCGTGATCTTCATCCAGGTTGCGATCCTGACGCCGTTTGCGTTGATCAATATCTCCGAAGGGTTGCGGGAGCTGAACGCCGAGAACGAAGAGATGGCGCACAGCTTTTCGCGCACGCGCCGCCGCATCTTCGCGCTGGTCATTTTCCCGATGCTTTACCCCTACCTGGTCGCCGCCTTGCGCATTGCTTACGGCGTCGCCTGGAAGGTCAGTCTCGTCTCGGAGCTGTTCGGCGCGCAGACCGGGCTGGGCTACCTTCTGATGGACGCGCAGGGCCGGGGCCGCATCGACATGGTCTTCGCGATCTGCCTGCTCATCGTCGTGTTGTATGTCGCGGGCGAGAAGTTCATCGTCGATCCGCTGTCGCGCCGTTTCCGGGGCGGCCAATAAAGGGGCTGGTGCACGTTATGGATGATCTTCAGCGGCTGACGATTGAGTCGGACTGCATCCGATTGATGAACCAATTCTCCTGGTGCGTCGATGCGATGGACTACGACGGCGTGGTCGTATTGTTCACGCCCGACTGCACGTTCGGCCGCGCGGACGTGTACTACCAGGGCCACGAAGGCTTGCGTCAGTCGCTCGCAGCCCGCGCACCCGATCGGATCACGCGGCACGTCGTCTCCAACGCGGTCGTCGATGTCGTCGATGCGGACAATGCGCGGGGCAAGGCGTATTGCCTTGTGTTCGGCCATCGCGGCGCCCTCAACGCCGCCGGCGAGGCGGCACTCGGCGTACCGGATTCGCTCATTCTCTATACCGGCGAATTCAAGCGAAGTCCCGAAGGCTGGCGCATATCGCGCTGGCATATCGGGCTGTCGTTCCGCAAGCCCGTCGCGTCCGCGGTGTGAGGCCGACATGAAGCTGGTCATGATCGATTGCGTGCCGGGCGGCCGTCCTGGAGCGATCCTTTCGTCGGGCGAGATCCTGCATCTCGAACGCGCCGCGCAGGACGGCACCGCGGAAGCGTGGCTGCCCCCAAGTCTAAAGGGTATCCTTGATGCGGGCCGGGAGGGCCTCGATCTTGTCCGCCGTATCGTCAACCGGGTTGAAGCTTTGTCTCCGAGCCAACAGGCCCAGCTTCGCGGGCAGGGCGCCTTGCTGCCGTCCTCTACACCGCTGCTCGCCCCTATCGCCAACCCGTCGCTGTTCGTTTCGGCGGGTCACGCCTACCGCTCGCACGTCAACGAAATGAAGTCGCAGGCGCCCAAGACGCCACAAGGCTTTCTCAAGGCGCCCGGCGCCATCGTTGGACCCCAGGCTGATGTGCCGCTGCCGCAGCAATGTCCGGACCATGTCGATTTCGAAGGCGAGATTTGCGCCGTGATCGGCCGAAGATGCCACAATGTCCAGCCGGACGAGGCGATGAATTGCATCGCCGGCTACACCCTCACCAACGATGTCTCGGCGCGGGACTGGGTGCCGGAGATCGCGAAGGCGAAAACGACGCCGGAAGCGCGCGCCGCCTGGGATCTCAATCACATGGGCAAGCAGCTGCCGGCCTTCGCGCCGCTCGGGCCGGCGCTGGTGACCGCGGATGAGGTCGATCCTGGGAATCTCGATCTGACCACGCGCCTGAACGGCGAGGTGATGCAAAACGCGAACACGGCCGACCTGATTTTCACGGTGGCCGAGACCCTGTCGTTCTTCTCGCGATGGTACGAATTCCGGCCGGGCGACATCGTTTCCACCGGCACGCCGGCGGGCGTCGGATTCGGCCGAAATCCCCAAGTCTTTCTGAAAGATGGCGATGTCGTCGAGGTCGAGGCCACGGGACTAGGCCGGATTTCGAACCGCTTCTTTGCTGAAATTCGCCATATTCGGAAAGCCGAACTGGCATGAGACGCATAGCATGAAGCAGGCCGATGCGACCATGAATGAGCATCAACGCGCCGCCTTGCAATCCAGCAAGATGGTGCTTCCGCCGGCGAAGGTCATCGATGTTGACGGCGTCGGCACGTCCTATCACCGTGCCGGCTCCGGCCAGCCGATCGTCTTCATCTATGGAGGCAACTTCGGTTCTGCGGATTCCGCGCCTAGCGCGCACGCGTGGAATCTGAACTTCGTCCCACTTTCCGAGCGGTTCGAGGTCGTTGCCTTCGACAAGATCGGGCAAGGCTATACGGCCAATCCGCTGCGCGACGAAGACTACACAATGGCCGCGGTCGTTCGGCATGCGGCCTCCTTCATCCGGGCGATGCAGCTCCCGCCGGTCCATCTCGTCGGTCATTCGCGCGGCGGCTTTGCGGCGGTCCGCATCGCGCTGGAATATCCCGAACTGGTCCGATCGTTGACGATCGTGAGCAGCGGCACACTCAGCCCGCGCGTCGGGACCAATGATCTTGCGCTGGCCAAATGTCCCTATCCCCCGTTCACGCGCGAGAGCGGGCGGTGGGTCTACGAGAACTACTGCTACAGCCCTCAGACCGTGACGGATGACTGGATCGACCGGGTGTACGACGTCTTGCAGCTCCCAAAGTACCGGGAGAGCGTTGTCAAGATGGTCGACCAGCAGCTGGGCGCCCGATTGTTTGCTCCGCAACTGGCGCGGCAGAAACGGGAGACGCTGCAGTGGCTGCGGGAGGGGCGCCTGCAGCGGCCCACGCAGATCATCTTCGGAGCCAACGATCCGACGGTGAATACCGAAGGTGCATTCGATCTGTTTGACCGGATCGGCGCTCATCAGCGGCGGACGGGAGTGCACATCATCAACCACGCCGGACACTTTTCATTCCGCGAACATCCGGCGCGCTTCAACGCTCTGCTCGGCGGGTTCGTCGATCTGATTGATGCGTGGTGATCTTTATGGACGACTTCCGCGAGCAGCATCTCGACGTGGAGGGCCGTCGGACCCGTATCTTACGAGGCGGGCGGTCCGGTGCGCCGACGACGGTCCTTGTACATGGCGGGACACCGGGCGTTACGCCGTTCTGCTCTGGCTCCTTTATATGGGGAACTGCGCCCGCGCGCTTTGCCAAGACCCGTGATGTGGTGGTGATCGATCTGCCCGGCGCGGCCGGAACCGATTTCGGTTCCGAGGCGCTGACCATGACGGTCCTGTCCATGCATGTCCTGGGCGTGCTCGACGGACTCGGCGTGCAGGCCGCCGACTATGTCGGGCATGATCTTGGCGGGCTCATCGGATTCGATCTCGCCTTGTCCAATCCCATGCGGCTGCGTTCGCTTGCCGTCGTGGCAAGCGCGACGGCTGCTCCGACCGCCGACGGGCTGGACAATCTCCTGTTGCTGTCGCCCCCGGCGCCGCTCTGGGGCCGTGACTCTCAAGCCTGGGCGCTCGATCGTCTATCTTATGCGCATCATCATATCGATGGCGCGTTGCTGGATGCGTGTGTTGCAGCCGGACAGAGTGCGCCGTATCGGGAAGCCGTCAAGTCGATGCGGGACGCTCATGCGTCGGTGTTTGCACCCAGTGTTGCGAGGACGAAATATTCGCTGTGGGAAGCGTGCCGGAACGACGGCGTCAAGGTGCCGACCCAGATTGTCTGGGGAAGCCATGATCCCGCGTCAAGCCGGGAGCAGGCGTTTGTGTTGTTCACGGCGATCGCGAAGCGTCAGCCCGCGACGCAGTTTCACGTCATAAACCGGAGCGGCAACTTCCCGTTTCGCGAACAGCCCGAAGCATTTCATCACGTCGTATCGGCGTTTCAGGAAGGCCTGTGACTCGCGAGCACGTTCTTCAAGTGGTGCTCGCAAGCCGGATGATGCCGGTCGTCTCCTGTTAGCGGCGGCTCTCATTCAGAAAGCTGTCATCGGAGATGCGGCCTAAATCGAATTTCGCGTCGGCCGGCACGAGGTCTGCGGCCTTAAGCGTCTCGAAAACGTAAGCCACCCCCGGTTTGGAAAGTGAAAGGTCGGAGGATAGAATCTTCAGATCCGCAGTGTCCTGAAGCGCGCGGCGCGCGAGCTCGATCGACGTGTTTAGTTCCCGCGCGGCGATCTCGATTCCGATCTGCGGATTGTCTCCGAGATATTTCTGACCCCGCTGCATGGCACGAAGAAAACGTGTCACGATGTCTCTGTTCTCACGGGCCCAGTTGATATCGACATTGATGGTCGTGAATTGATAATCAGGTACATATTTTGCGATCGGCCCAAGGTTGCTGAAGCCGGCTTGCTCCGCTTCGTAGCTCAACGGGAACGGCTGGAGTCCGACGTCGATTTTCCCCTCTCTCAGAAGTTTCCATCGCGCCGGCGCTCCGCCGACCGCGAGAATCTGATATTCATCTGGCCCCAGCCCCGCGATCTTCGTGAGTTGTCGAACCAGATACGTTGTGCCTTCCTGCAGGGAAAGGACACCGAACTTGGCGCCACGAAGGTCGGCGAGGCTCTTGATCTCCGGCTTGGTGATGATGAAGTGCGGAAGCTTTTCGGCATTCCCCGCGACGAGGCGCAGGCTGCCACCCCGATAGGCATCCATCACCACGCTTTCGGGTGTGGAGACCGAGATTTGAACCCTGCCGGACTTCATATCCTCGTTGATCTTCTCGGCGTTGTTGTAAATCTCGATGACCGGATCAATCCCTTCATCCTTGAAAAAGCCTTGTCGGTTGGCGATCCACAGGGGAACGTAAAAGACTGTCCGTGAGACGATAGCGATCCGAAGCTCCCTCGCCTCGAGCCCGCTCACAGAGAACATACACATGGCGAGCGCAATGCCGCCGACGGCTCGCAAGATTCCGATCATCGGGTCCTCCCAGCTTATCATTTTAGCCGTTTATCAAGACGCCGCTCCGTCTCTTCAGTACAGCAAATTTGGCGCGACGCCGTGCAAGAGCGCTTTGTTTCCGTGGCATCGTCATATCGAGGCGTTCCAAGGCGCCATGCTGGAACGGTCCGATAGCAAGGTCGTAACCTAACGTGTCCAAGCCGAACCTGCATTCTAGCATATCGTGTGCATGGCGAGGGAAGTATTGAGTACGGCAAGAGCCTATACGACGACAAGCCGCCTCTGAGGAGAGCTGGGAGACTGCTCGTTTTCGGGCATATTTGAAGCTTAGGCGCGAAAGCCCAAATCGCATTGTTCTTGACAGGTCGGCGACATTATGTGTCCTTTTAGTTTGGAAAAACATAAGAATAATTCCCAAAAATTGCGGGAGGATGATGTCATGGCTTTCTCGGCTCAGTCCCTGCTTCTCATCGCTCTCATGAGCTTTGGAACCGCGGCCTCTGCATTTGCGCAGGGCTATCCCGACCGGCCGATCCGCGTCATAGGCTCGTCAAGTCCAGGAGGGATCAGCGATGTCTTCATCCGCGCGCTGGGAGATGAACTGCAAAAACGCTTAGGTCAGCCTCTGGTCGTGGAGAACCGGGCGGGAGGCTCCTTCAATATCGCTACCCGGGCCTGTACCGAAGCCCCCGGCGATGGTTACACGATCTGCATCCTGCCGAACGAGCCGCTTACCTACAATCTGTTTCTGTTCAAGAACCTTCCCTTTGATCCAGACAAAGGCCTCGTTCCCATCACGCAATTGTTCTTCATCTCTCAGGTATTGGCGGTAAGTTCGTCGCTGAACGTCAAGACTCTTTCCGAACTTGCAGCGCTCTCGAAAGCAAAGCCGAATAAGTTGAGCTATTCGGCGCCGGCTTACGCGCAGGCTCTTTTTGTTGAGAAATTCAAGGAGGAAACCGGAGCTGATATGATTCGTGTGCCCTTCAAAGGCGGCGGAGACGCCGTCAGCGGGATGTTGTCCGGCACGACGCCTATCGTCTTTATAGGGCTTGCGAATGTTATCGCGCATATCCGCGCAGGTACGATTACTGCGCTGGCCGTTGACGACGAAACCCGCTCCACACTCATCCCTGACGTGCGGACGATTGCCGAAACGGGCTACAAAGGAGACATGACGCGCAGCTCTTTCGGCCTGTTCGCCCCCGCCGGAACTCCGCGCGCCGTGATCGATAAACTGCACCATGAGATCGCAGCTATTGTGAGCGAGCCAGCGTTCCGTGAGAAGAATTTGATCCAGCGCGGCCTCGTGCCGGCCATCAACACTCCCGAGGAATTCGCAGCGTACATCCGGAAGGATCGCGCGGCCGCCGAGCGTGTGGTGAAGGCCTCAGGGCTGCAGGCGCAATGAGCGGGGTTTGACTCGACGTCAAGCCTTAGTGAATTGCAGAGAATGTAAGGGTGGCCGCATAACGCGTCCGCGGACATCATCAATGCTGGCATACTGGTTCGGTGCCAGCTTACGACAGATCCTTGACGTGATGAACGGCCCATCGGTATCGTATTGATAGTCTTGGGCAGTGAAACACTGCGTCCAAAAACATAAGAACAGCGTCTGGGAGGATAGCGCGCAAGCTTTCGTTGGTCGGTTCGCTTCGTCTAGGAAAAACCTGATTGAACCAGGATGCGAACGGGGAGGCGAACCCGCAAAGCTTCGCGCGCACGATTTGGAAAACTATCCGAATTGACAAAGAGGATTGTCCGCCCGGGTGCTGGCCGGAGAGTCGCGATGACAGCTTCACTATTCGTGCCTGGAGGAACTCGTATGACAATGACTGAGGCGATCTCAGAAATACGTCCGACCAGGTCGCAGATTCTCGATCGGGCAAAAGCCATGGTTCCCATGCTGCGCGACAAGGCCTTGCAGGTCGAACGGGACCGGATGATCTCGCGCGAGACCCATCGCGCGTTTCAGGAGGCGGGCTTTTACAAACTGTTTCAGCCGGCACGCTTCGGCGGATACGAATTTCCGATCCGGATGCTGGTCGAAGTGGCCGGCGAGCTCGGTCGCGGCTGCGGCTCGAGCGCATGGATCTTCACAAATCTCGCCACGCAAAACTGGATCATCGGGATGCACAGTCCCGCGGCGCAGGAGGAAATGTGGGGCAAGGATCGCGCCGCTCTGGCGGCATCGTCGTTTCCGACCCAGGGCGGGATTGGCCGCTATGTTGACGGCGGGATCGTGCTGAATGGAATTTGGAGCTTTGCCAGCGGCATCGACTTCGTCGATTGGGAAAACCTTCAGGTCTTCATCCCCAAGGAGAATGGGCCGCCCGACCATCGGTTCGTTCTCGTCCACAAAAGCCAATTCACGATCAAGGACGACTGGTTTGTCGTCGGTTTGTCGGGGACGGGCAGCAAATCCATTGTGTTCAAGGATGCGTTCGTGCCCGAGCACCGCGTACTGAACACCCAATTGATCGGCGGCGGGCCGTCGCCCGGCAGTGCGGTGAATCCGGGCCCGCTTTACAAAGTCCCGCCATGGTCAGTCGGGACGAAGGTGTTCTCGGGCGTTGCGCTCGGGCTCGCACGCGGCGCTCTCGAGCTCATCGTCGAAGAGATGAAGGATCGGTCCTCGGTCGCAAGAGTGAAAATGTCCGACCTGCCGACGGTGCAGGTGCGGGTCGCGGAGGCGACGGCCGAAATCGAGGCCGCCGCCGCCCTGCTCTTGAAGGATTGCGACGATGCCATGGCCATCGGCGAAACCGA